>JGI20166J26741_11590029_pt1 | contig 23505 bp, 12 predicted proteins | sample TergutCu122P5_FD_26741 | JGI IMG/M metagenome (IMG submission 26741)
TTGATGTTAAGTACAGATATTAACATTACAGAAACCACATATTCCTGCCAGTTTTAATATGTATTTGGTAACCAATAAGTGTGTAACAGCTGTCAAAGTTCCAAACTTCTCTGGCCATTATCTCCGTAACCATTCAACTTTGGACATTGGTGTTTTGGGTTATATCTGTATACTTTAACATAAGGAACACCCTCCCGAAGTCTGGCACATTCCTCCTGGGACATCCTGTATATAGGCACGCCGCTTATTTTACGCTAGTGTCATTTTGAATAGAGCTTGTTTCTGTGTAAAGTGAAGCTCTCCTGTATGCACCCTGAAGCCTTAAGGCGGAGTGGAGTCAAGCCTTTACCACTTGCTCCCACTCTCTGTTAATCTAGGCACGATAAGGCAGTGACTAGTCATTTTCATGCCCCGGCTGCTTGATTACAGCGTACGATTCTTCGTTAATCCATTCAGTAGGAGGTTTGGTGGTATCTATAATTGGACCAGACGTTTTGGTGAAGAGGCTAATCTCATGTCCCTGCCGGGAAAAGAAGCAAAATTCCTCGGACTTCCATCTATATGAACTAAACTCATTATACGATTATTTTTCCAAAGTCTACTGACCTTTGTGGGGATTATAAATATTTCTACGGAGTGTATGAAATAGATTACTGAGTTATCTTTAGTTAAAATCTGTTCTTTGAGAAGTTAAATGTAAGCCTGTTATTCTTTTGAAGGGTCTAATAATAATAATAATAATAATAATAATAATAATAATAATAATAATAACAACACTCATTTTTCGGCAGATTCTTGTAATTCGGTACAGTGAATGATAATGTAACGTTAGAAACGGTATTGGGAAAACTGTTAACAGAGGAAGCGTTAAGTGAACCCTTTTGTAGGCGATACTGTCGGTCCACTTTCTCTCTCAAGTCGTTTTTCCTTACCGGGCGAAGAAATGGTATCTCGCCACATATTCTTCCCGATGTCAGTGCTGCTAATTCATTCCATGCTACGGGCGATATAACGTTGTCTGGAACACTGGCCGCTTCTTGTCTGAAGTGTTTTGTGTTTTATTTGAGTATACTTGATTCTGACAGCTTGTCCTATCCTGATACCGCATATGACAGTTACTGCTTTCATCACTATTATAACGATAAACATACACAGAAAAGCTGTATTGCCTCGTTTTGTGAAATTTTCGTAGAGTGTCAGTGTTTAGGCCCTTTAAGAACAGTAGCTGCTTTATACGCCACCCACGTTAATATTCAGAAATGTACATACAGGGCCAGCACGACAGTAGCATCAACATACATATTGTATATACGGCCACCACACGGACTGACTTCATGAGAACTGTAGCAACAAAATGATTTTTAGCCCGTTGTATTGTGAATATGACAATTTTAATGTTTTAAAGGTTTTATAATATTGAGATTTCAACGACAGTAATACGAGAACTTGCATAAAACCTACGAGAAACATCTTAATTGTAAATTGTATTACCAAGAGCTGCATTTGAAATACTTAACTTGGCAAGGTATTGATTACAAGCTCCAAGAGGATGACGCGATAGTGTCGAAACATGCAGGAGTACGATAATTTGTGAAATACTCGTAATTGTGCATTTGCTGGTCACAGTACAAAATAAAAAATAAAATAACAAAAATTAGAAATGACCGTTTCACACATCGACTGTCATAATGCTTCTTATGACTTTCAGAATAATCAACGTTTTTTAAATATCGTTTACGGTTTGGTCTTCCAAGAGAGACTTGTTTGAACTTTACCGTAGTTTGGGATTGGATGCTGTATAGTTTGGAGGATACTTATTGTTTCAAACTCGCTTGCTGCATTTTCTGAAACAGGAAGATAGGGTAGAGAGTTCTTCTGAAATCTTTTCACCTACCAAATTACAAGTGATCACAATACAGAAGTTTGGCATCTTCATATTCAGTGCCGTGAGTACCTGAAATCTCACAGAAATACAGTGTGTTTTCTGTACTGTACGAACTGAAATTTTAAATGTTAATTTTATGTGTTTACGATAAACGAACTAATATCACACGTGTTAGAAAGGCCGTAGCAGATTTATAGATTCCCCTGTTTTCCCAACTTCTGGCTAGGAGTCATGATGAATCAAACATTCACGTGAACGAATATCGTGACACGAATTTTCTTGATTGTCGTCTGTCTTCAGGCAATTGCGGAGATTCTTGACAAATCCAAATTGCTACAGCATGCTTCTGATCAACACGACTTCATTTAATCAAATTAAAATTTGTTGATGTGGAGACCATAAAATTGTCTTTCTAAATTAATTTAAGCACCACCCATGATTATCTGTGTCAGCCGTAGCTGGAAGTGGGATGTGTCATGTTTCAACATTGAATTTACAAACGTATGTTCCACTGTTTTTTTAAACTGCACACTTGAATATGAAGCAAAAATTCCGCGACCCTAATCTCAAGTGATTAGTTCCATTAAATAAGGCTCCCTCCCTTACAATATCTCATAAACCGTACACGAGACGTAAATTATGGGATAATTTCCTCTAAACCCCTAACGTGCCCCCTGGTTAAGATTCTGGCACGAAACGATCGAAACATGCCCTCAGTCTGCTGTGATCTCATGACTTCTTTGTACCTTCAAGCTTGTGTATGTTACGATCACAAGAAATTTTCATCCGCTGCGAAGAAATAGAGAGTATATTAATGGTCAATACAGGAATCACAGTAGGAGCACCCTGTCGCTGAGGCTAGTAAGTAATGGTGGGTGTTAAGTAAAGGACACGCGGTTGATGTGAACTTGGGGAGGCTAATCACGTGCAGGCCATTAGTCATATTGGTAACTTGGGTGCATTAATCATATTAAGCATGCGTGATAGGGTGTCATTACCAGTAGCACCCCACATCCTCTTGTTTGGGAAGTGACTGTTGTTTCTGTTATAAGGACTTTCAAATATAGGGTCAAAACAAGCACAGCAGTTTCTGTAAGAAAACTCTTGTTCTTGACTTCCTGATTGTAAACCAGTTCTGACTGCAGTAATAGCGAACATTACTGCTTCCTTTTTTTATGAGTTTTTCTTCAAGAAATGTTTACCCATGTGTTCAAGGCTACAATAATCCACCTTCGCGCTTCCCTTGCTCGTGGCCTCTATTCCTGTCTTATATTCGCTTCAACAGTACCTACATTTTCCCAAGATACTTGCTTTTAAGTCCTGAAGATGGAGGCAGTGTGTTGCTGCAAACTTTTGCTCGTCCGCCGAACTACATGCGGAATATCCCGGAAGACAGTAATCTTCAAAAACAAATAATTAACCAACTAATTTGCTTACATTCCACACGACAGAATTCACAGTTTATATGGCTTAACTGATCTGGTCATCTGTATTTTGAAACCGTTTAATCTGAAACGATTTTACAGTCTCCTAAACTAAAAGACTGCATTAAGAAACGTCACTGCCATTAGAACCAAAAATGTTATACAGCTTCAACAATCTGTCTTCTGCCTTCTCTTGTAATGTGGTAAGTATGTATAAAGGTTCTAGAGGAGTCTGACACCGGCATTTTCAGGGCTGAGGCATGAAGATGGCTCAGTAGATATAAAGTGATTTCTTCGACCCTGATAAAAGAAGCATCAGTTTCCTTTAAAACATCGGTACTTATCTGCCAGACTCCGTGGTGTCACGTCCCAGGAAACAGTAACCTTAAAGTTCAGCACTATGAGGCCCTCAGGTTTTGCATCTCATATAAGTTCCTTGTCATTTATCCTTCTTCTTGTATTCATCCTGATGTAATTCGCTTTCCGTTTTAGATGATAAAAATTCCTTTTATCAGGTCCTCTTATGCTTTCATTACAAGCTGCTTAATTGAGCAGATAAGAAACGTCTTCATGACAGTTTCGGGATTCACGTAAGTTTAGTTCTGATGTTTCGCGTTCTCTTATTTTAAACCTGTTTCCATAAACACGAGTAGCAATACCTGTCATTAACTTCTCTGCTCGTTCATAGCAGAATAAAGAGTACCTATAAATTTAGAAATGTACGACACTCAAATTTTTAAATAATATTTTTTCCCATGTAAATAGGAAACGGGTAAGAACAAAAGTTTAGTCACATGCGGAATTCTACCGTAGCTCTTGTGCAACGCCTTACGGCGGTAACTTTCGTACAATTTGTGATATTAGGTAGTAATTTCCTTTACTTCTTTGGGTGTTCTCTGTTAGTTTCGTGCCAGACAACGCATAAGAAAGCTGCAATTTTAAATGAAGCAATCCTTCTCCTTCAGCCCTCCGACAGTAACTTCAGACTTTCCACCACCCTGTGCAACCTTTTTAGTGTAAGCATAATGCAGCCCTCAAAATGCAAAATGCAACAAAATTAAAAGTTGAGTCCAAATACTGTAGGGTTTCTTTTGCTGCTTAGTCGGTCCACTTCCCGACACCGCTCTCCGTCCCAGCGAACTACCTGACCAGAAAGACGAGCGGGAAGAGCTTGGGAACCTCTCTTTCCACCGTGTAGTAAGTATAGTGCCTGTCATCGTACGCCTTCTTCTTCTTCTTCTTCTTCTTCTTCTTCTTCTTCTTCTTCTTCTTCTTCTTCTTCTTCTTCTCCTTCTTTTTCTTCATCATAGATCAGCAAATTCAAAAAACATAATATTACCTACGGACAATTTAATAAATCTTTATTCCGCAACTTGCATGTTTTAGTTATCATTAAATTAGTTCCAGAATAAACCATGTAGTTCATTAATTGTATACAATTTTGATTATTATATCCGGTGAATATTTGTTACAAATTACCATTAGCAGAATATTTAAAATTGAGAAACAACTGGAGAGCCATCCTCCGTATCTTGTTCTATTGTTTTATGCACAGTCAACAATGGACATAATAGGATAATGTTCCATTTTATGTAAAAAGAAACAAGTGAGGCCGCAAAGAATTGACAGAGTGATAGAAAGAGACTCCGGAAAGTCCATGTGTCACTTAAACTATTGATTCTCGCATTTCCCGCTTGATGGCGTGAACAGGGAACCTCACTCTATCACTCCTGTTACGTCCGAACGAGGTACAGTCACCTACAGTTCACAAAAATTCCGTGGTTTAATATATTTTCACATTTTTTCTACGTAATGAGATGCGAGTAAGTTGCATTGTCCGAGGAGTGGAATGCATTTTGGTTGTTAATTAGCAGGAGTTTGGGGCTTATTTGGTACTGGTGCAAAAGATTATGAAAGGCGAGTATTGGCTTTGTCATAAATATCTGTCTGCCTGCCCTTCTGCCTGTTCTCGTGGGACAAATCGGCTCTGACTGGAGGGGTTTTCGTGAATTTTTATTTTGCGGATTTTTACCAAAATTCGTCGATTAAACTCAAGTTTTCTTAAAATCTAAAAAATCATTTCAAATGATAACAGTGTTCATGAACTATTTCTGACGATCTAAATAGAATATGGAGCCACATATATGACTAACTAAAATAACGTTCAGTCAAAACACAACAATATATTCAATAATGTAAAGTTTTTACATGTATCGGTTACAAGTAGCCATCATCAGGCAGACATTTCAGTACATGAACATGACATGTTCAGTGCCACAGTATGGGATCCCATATTGTTCACATTTTCTGTGTAGAATTTCAGACATTATGATGATAAACTGTTCAATATTTTAATATCTTGAATAATGTATTTTGTAAAATATCTATGAACCTACCGATGTAGGTCTACAAGTTAAAATTTTAGTTAATACTACAATACAACGGGATGGCTCCTATTTAAAAAAACACATAGATTAGGTTTATTGTGGTGTGACTTAATAATCCAGGGAATTTCTCTTCATGTTGTTACGTTAAATTGCTTGCAGCTATTTATTTTATTCTATATGAAATTTACATGTTGAGGAATAAGGAAAATTCGGACACACAGTAATAATTTTTATGGATTAAATATGGAAGTGTGAAACTTCGTATGGAAATATATTTTGAAAATATCTATAAATTACCTATGAAATAACGTTTGTAATTCAGCAGTAACAAGACACCTATGTTTAGACGTGGCGAAATTTTGAATTTATATATGAACAATAAATGTTAACGTAGACAAAATCAAGTTACACATTAAAATAATAATTTCTTCAAAGAAATATGATAGCAGACCCTAATAGCAGTAAAAACATTTTGTAACATATCGTTCATGAAACATCGCTTTGTCCTATCCAACCGATACACAAATTTACAGGAGAGAAAAAGTCACCCATCCTTAATAGACCAATATTCCAACATCATGTGTTTTTACGAAACTATAAGGAAAAGCAATTCCTTTTTGGACACACTATTTGACAGAAGGTGTGTTTGTAAGCTATCTGGCTAGTAATATTGGAATCACAGTTTAACGAATTGTATGAGTTACGACAAATTGCCCCTTCATGAGCGATATTTGTATATATACAATTGTGAAAAGCAACAAAAAGTGCGACCTTTCTGTATTAAATGGTTTAACCTACCCTGTAATGACAGGGACACTGGGATGCGATCATGTCTTAGTGTTCTCTTCACTCCCATCTTGTTTAACGGTACTGGTGTGATAAGTGGGCCAATTTACTGGAGTCTGAGGAAAACCACAAAAACCTCAATAATGACACCCGGTGACCAGTACGGTTTTTGATTAAGACACATATTTTAGACTTCAGAACCATTTGGCGATTTTATTCTCATGCGACCTTTTCTATCTGTGAACACACAGTTTCGTACGACACCATATTGAAGAAGAATAAAAAGAAAAAAGTAGGAAAGAAGGGAAAAGAAGCAATAAAATGGCCGAGAAAAGGAGGAAGTGGAGGAATGTAATGCGTTAAAGAAGAAAGGCGGTAAGTTTGAACCAGAATAAGGGACCAGGCGAGGAAACAACTGATAAGGAAAATAAATTAATGGAGGAAAGGAAGACAGAAACAGTTCAGGGGCACAAAAACATGGGGACAGTAAATTTAAAACCGTTATAAAGCGTCCCATGTATGCCTGTATTGTTCATAACGTCTCCATGAAAACAATCACTTTCTGGTGGCATTGTACTGAAATTTTTAATGACTGACACGACAGTTTTTAAGTATCCGGTTGATTTTCCTGCCAGTATTCCCAGCAATGTAACAGAAAATATCAAAATATTAATAAAAGTGAGGTTTATGATTCTGGTCTACGAAAAATTGAATCGTTTTGACCTCTTCAAAATAAACGTCTTTAAAATAAACACTAATGCTGTTCTCCACTGAACGTCCAGCAAATTCCGTTGAGCTGCTTCCAAAATCTTTTCCATTTTCTTTTCCGCAATTAGTACTAGGTGATAATCTAATTCCTTTGACTTCTGAAGACCTTGAAAAAAAATCTTTCTGTACAATGCTGTCTGATTTCCGAACAAGCTTCTCCCTTTCTTCATTCTCGTAAGAGTATAAAGTAAATGAAAAAGAGTGTGTAATATAGGTCGACGGACACTGTGCTCGGGGAAAAAACCTGTTATTGTGCCACTTCGTTCTCCACAAATTTCAGTGAATTGACCCAGGATTGAACACAGGCCTCTGCGGTGAGCAGTCGACAACTTACAGCCTGAACCATTTCGCGTTCGCGTGAGGCCCATGTGAATAAAACCATAATATAAAAATTTAGATTTCACCTCATAGAAAACACAAATATGTGACTATTGTAGGGTGATTTAATTGCTGCATTCGCGAGAATCATACTAAAGACGTACTCTGTGGGCAAAATGAAGAGATACTTATGTTGAAGAAATTGTACGTATAATAAAATTGTTTATCCATGAATGATACAGCACTTCAACACTCCTTTGAAGCGCTTGACAGGATTGATATTATGCATATGACTGTGTATATTTCCTTGATGTCTACTTTCTTCGCTCTCTTATACAATGAGGTGTTTCGTTCTCAGACACGCTGTACATCTGATCATCTCTCAGAGGGACAAATCAAATTTTACTGTTATGCAAAGGTATGAATTCAACGATTTTATTTACATCTGTTTCGCAGAGGGTAAGTACAGTTGTCTGCCTGATTAATAAAGCGACACACAATTCAGACTTAAGTGGAAGTGGAGGTACAGTTCCAGCACCCTTTCTAAACCTCAGCAAATATTGAAAGTGGTCAACATCATGCCCCTGTTAGCTTGACTCCAAGGGTATGATCCTTCGGTAGCCATTGGATTGGTTACTGATTGGGCTCCAGAGCCACTCCGAACGGTGTGTTGAATGGAAAAATCTCTGTAAATGCAGAGAAAAATTTCATTAAGAGCCTGGAATATAAACCCCCATTCCTTGGTCGTCTAAGAAGTAGCCAAACATTTTGCTACCTCTAATATATGAGACTGCGTTTTGTTTATAATCCAAATTCCATTGCCGTAATTGAATGCTGCTCTTTGGTGTGACGCCACATTGTCTTGTTAGTGCTCACTCAGTGATACTTTTTGCTTATTTAAATCGTTCCAGTCCAGACTACTTTCGTGCATCATGGGTATCTAGCAGACGTTAATACTGCTGGCGAGATAGCGAGTGTGGCTATCCGATTCTAGTGAGAAAGAAAGAGAGGGAGGTTATTGGCACGCAGCTTCCGCGGCCGGGCAACCCGCCAGCCACCGTATGATCAATAACACAGCATCCCTGTAGGTTCGAATCTCTCTTTAAATTGGTGATCCTCTGGCATCGGAGTGAGAAAGTCACAGAGAGAAGTTAAAGTAACTGGATTATGTGAACACCAGTGTGCATGGCAAATGCGGTGACGTGACTTCACGGATGACTTGTCGAATGCCTGAGTAACTGATCAACGAGTGACCAACCTACTAACTTACTGACAGATTTTGCTTATACACGTATAGAGCCGCAGGAGCGATCACTATTCGTGCATCTTAAGGTGTGTGAGGCCTTGTACATTCTTGGATGTGGTGACATCGTTTCGGAAGGAAATGCCGTTCCTATCTTCAGAGTAAAAAGCTTGTTCTGTATGTGAATGCTTCAGGTTCGTGCGATAGTGTAAACGTCTTTGAGATCACAGAGTCTGGGGTCCCAGGAAACGGTAAATTTAATAGCGACCAGCTTGTGAACCTCAAATGACATGGTAATGAGTCTTGTCCCTATGACCTGTTCAGAACCTGTTCAGGGTACATCTTTTCCCAGTATTTGCCCTTGTCCATGATTGAAGGCTTTTAGGGGTTGTAGAGGTAAATGGCCACTCATTCGTAACCTCGGCAGTAGTTGGAGGTAAATCGTCCAACTTGTAATTCAGTCACAATATCAACAACTCTTTCTGGGCTTTTTCTAATTCCGGTGCAAAATAAATATGGTGACCCTACCTCTTAACTGACAGTGCGGTTACAGCAGTGTGAGAAATTGCATACAGAATGTATCCGACGCAAAATCTGCAATGTTTTGAACGGGAACTGGATATACACGTAGTATTGAACACCCGGCCTTCAAGAGGCAGCAGATTTCTTCACCATCTGAGCAGCTGTCAGCGAAGGCTCCAGTTGTAACTTGCTTTTATAAGGCGAATCGCATTTAAATATTTTGAAAGTTTGTGGTTACTTCCAAGAAACCACGCAGGGTTGTTGTTAAAATTATCAGTCTGTTAATTATTCTCAGAGAAGGTTTCAGAGACCTGTGAAAAAAACAATGGCTGCAAGCAATTTCTGCTGACTGCACATCATATTATGTGGGCTCGATCGACAAATTTGATGTACTGGTGTACAATATTACGAAAGTTTTAATGCTGTAACATAGTTGATGACATATAGGTAGGTACAAGTACTAAAACGCTGGATGCAGACTCGGAGCAGAATTTGCTTGACGTATATAGCAACTTCTGTCTAGTGCCGTCTCCTTCCCTACCCCACAGCTGTCAAGACAGCCTGTCCATCCTCACAACTAGCAGACGGATAGTTCTGTACGTCCCCCCCCCCAACACATACACACACTCACAACCCACCGTTAAGGAATTAGTGCTGCGCTTCTGAACAAAGACAAAGTGTGTGCTAAAGCAATGCGTTATGTTTGCTCTGCTGTCCGCGTAACGTACTCAGTTCTGCCACAGCAATAAATATTCACCGACTCAGGCGGTTAGTCACCGGCCTGTCACCGCAGAGACCCGGCTTCGACCCACAACCAACCCTTGTGAATAAAGTACAATGAGACAGGTTTATCTTCAAGTAATTCGGAATTTTCATTGTAATTCCACCGATGTGCCACATTGCTCTTTATCAGAAGGACCAGCGGGGAGAGCCTGCTTACCTTCAAATAAAGCCATGCCCTTTCCGGAAATCGGGAACACTGGCAAGAGAAGCACTTTTGTTTCTTACGTATGTTTACCAGCTGTGCGATAGTTCACATGGTATGTCGTAGGGCTGTCATTGCGAAAACACAGGTTCATTCCCGGGCCAGTACATGTGGGATTTTGGTTGGACAGGGTTTCCTGCCAGTACTTCCGTTCTCGCCTGTCAGTATCATTTCATCAATGCTTCACAGTCTTCTCTGTCTTTATACCATTCTTATCAGAACTTTAAAAAAGAGATGTTCATTTGGAAGAAAAAGCATAATTATTTACCGTCCGATCCATAACATTATAGTCTTCTGCTAGAAATGTTTTACATCTCCCTGTGCTGCCCGCATTAGTGCAGTCTCCTGCTAGAACAATTTTAACAGATTAACTTGCGGTACGCATCACTGCCGAGGCCTGCTGGAACAGTTTATCATGTTCGCTGTGACATCCCCTTCACCATACTCTCTTGCTAGGTCAGCGAACAAGTTCACTGCGTGGTCCGTATCGCTGTAGGTTTCCGGTAATTTAACATGTTCATTGATTGGACCGCATGGTTATAGTGTACTAACAGAAGAATGTAGTTTCACATTTTCCATTCCATGCATTACAATTCAATTACTGTATTTTAAACCAACATTGTGTTAGATTTACAATTATATTTTAAAAGCCACTAACTCCATGTTTCGGACCTTACTGGCCCATCAGAAGGGAGTAAAATAATTGTACAAAATGACCACTTGATATATTATTTTCATGCATGTAGAAGAACCAGTGGAAATTCTTCGGTGTAATAACAATCCTGGACAGGTCCTGAAGGTTCCAGGAGGTTGAGGCTCCCAGATTTCAAGAAAATCGGCAAATGAAAGTTGCCAGGCCTATGTACCGGCCGCTTCACCCCCACAAAATTTCCTGATACTTATTTCTGTTAGAGGCTAAGTCGATTCCAAGGCCATAGTGCAGCCGGAAAAAATCCAGTTACACCATTAAGAACGGAACCGGTGACTTTCCGGCTTGTAGCTCAGTGCCTCAACCAACTGCGGCACGACGCGCCTCCCAGGGTAGAATATGCAGCGGACAGAATTGTGTAGTGCAAGTTGATTATAAATTTTGAAATACGAAAATATATAAAGTTTAAAAATTATACATTTCATTAAATATTTCCTCTTTAGTTTCCTTTGTGCACTTTATAATTGTCAATGACCAAATATTTTTTTCATGTTATAGTTTTTAAAATTTGTATTCATCTCACAGTGCAACATATTTTCCGCTGTGCATATTCCACACCGAAGAACTTCCAGTAGTTCTTCTATATGTAAGGTGCCAATATGTCAAGCAATCACTTTATACGATGACTATAATCACTGATGATGGGCCAGTAAGGCCCGAAATATGTAGGAGTTAATGGCTTTTATTGTAAATCGAAAAAAATTCTACGCATTTGTTGGTTTAAAATAGAGTAGCTGAATATGACTTGTTTGTTACGCATTTTTTTGAATCTTGTCAGCTACGTCGAAAAAAATTAAGAGCCTAATATAAGTAGCAACGTAAATTGATTGCTAAATTGTTAATTCCTCCAATTTAAAGCCCTTGCTGTTCTTCCCACCTAGACTGATATGTCGGTAGAGAGCTAGGTGCCATGCTCGCATCCCAGAACATCTTGCTGTAATATGTTTCTGTAAACTACTCGGTTTTTAAAGTAGAATGAAATTAATGTAATTTTTTATCACATCAATATCTACATATATTATGATGTGTAAACAAAATGAACATACAGCTCGACAATAAAAGCTAATCGCATTTGTGTACTAGAAACATGAAATACACAAGATGCGAAGAGTTAAATCCTTTTAACCTTTGAAAAACTGGTGTTAAAATTCTTGACTCCATGTCCAACTCATGTTCAAGCCACCAAAAAAAATGAAATTTTTTTGGAGAGAGAAATGTCACATATTTCAAATGAAATATTAGAGAGATAGATCTGATTAATGACAAATCAATATATCGCACTAACTTATCGCTACATTGACTGTCAGTTTAGGCAAGTCTGTAGAAGTTTTGGTTCTGAGTACAATATGACACGTTCCTGCGGGCGGTGTTAAAATAAATTTGCCGATTATTTAATAGTACAGTGCTACACAGAGGATTTGATTCCGATAGCTTTCTTTCGTTTACAGAGTGGCATTTGTTGTGAAAAAGCGTACACGGCTGCAGAAGAAGTATTGCCACATGTCATTGACATTTGCAGTTAATGCAGGTGATAATGCTCTATAAATTATTATCAACGAAAGCTGTAAATTCAGCTTTCGTTTAATACAAAACTTGGTCTGTCATGTGACAGGAAGAAACCCGTGTGTTTGTGTGTGTGCGTGCGTGCGTACGTACGTACGTAAATGGGAAGCTGAGAAGAATACTTGTTACCAAGGAGAGGAAGTAAGAGGAGAATAGAAAAATGCACAATGAGGGTTATAATGCGATACTTGATGTTCTCACGACGTTGACCATGAAGGTAGGCGTATTATGAAGTGGAGTGCCTTGTAGCCTTGTAGCTGGATTACCAGCATTTCGGATGAAGGTATTGTCTTAATCTGTATGGTACAGGAAGTACCACTGACGAAAGAGCCTTTACCTAATTCCGAAACGTTTGTACTTATCGGTCGGGCTGCCTGTCGTCACATTTCATACAACAATAAAGGAGAACCATAATGTGCAACCATCATTAGTGTTACGAAATTACATATTAGTAAAAATTATATATTTATCGTGTTTGACAAAACATGGCTTTGAGAAATGATAGTTATTTTCTACGAATGCAAATCAGAAGCATTTCCAGCGTACCAGCGCTTGTGGTTTAATGGTGGTAGTGAAGGGTAATAATAAAATATTTTCATCATAAGTAATGTGATATTTCTTTAAAGTTACATAATTTTTTCTGTTCAAGATCACGATTTGTAGGTAAGGAGCAGCTGAAACTGTGGAATGAATACGCATATAAAAATGTTCAAAGTAAACGAGTAGGTAATACAAAATAAAAAAACGATGTTGCAAGAAGAGTAAGAAAGTTCAGTACCGTCCATAAAAAATTTCGAGATTTAGTGGTTCGGACCCCTACTTTATATTCAGGAGAGTTGGGTTAGAACCTCAATGCGGAGACCAGCTATCCTGAGTTATTGCGTGGATTTTCTGAGTACCGTCAGGAAAATACCTGGATGACCTTCAGATACGTCACAACCGCTTCCTTCCACAGATTTTACAATTCGTTATTCAACAACGGCCCGCCATTCGACACTTTTCATATTAAAATAATTCGCACTGCATGAAGGGACATGTTTTTCTCCGAGTCTTAATTTACTCACCCTTCTTTTTATATCGTCAAAATAGTACATTCTGCAGCCATACAGAAATCAGTCATGATCGGTGCGAATAAAATGTTTTTGATTTCCAGTAGGTTTGCATAAAACCTTTACAATACCCCTCCACCCTCAAATACTAAAAGTAATTTCTGTGGCGCTTTGCACATTTCACTCTTTTTTAACCCATGAATCCTATAAATTCGAAATTTCTCAGAGTACGATGAAAGTTTTATGATTTAACTGTTTTTTTTAATGAAAACAACGTCAGGAGAATGTAGGACCCCATCCCGCACCGGGTTAAGCCCTGCTTTATGCTGCGTGTATAAACGTCCACCCGTGAGAGAAAACTGCGATCCCTGACAGTACAATAAATTTCCCTCTCCATAGCCTTGTATAGACGAAAAGCGCTTACAGTTAGCAGCTGCTGTTATAGGCCTTGAATTTCTTTTCTAAATTTACGGAGAATTTTAAAGAAATATCTGTATGATTCGGTGTTACATAATCGGTGCAACATAAAAATGAACAAGTCACATAATAAATGTTTTCTAGCGTAAGAAGACGGGAATATTTGTTCTCTTCTGTTTCATTATCCTGCCAACCGTAAACTTCACTAAACAACTATTCTGAACATTTTGTACAGCTCTTTTCCGAAACACTTACTCGGATCACGATGATAAATGATTAGCGAGTTGCTTTCGAGATGAGTGCAGAAACCCATTTTGTTCTGCATGTAATATGTCGGTTATTTTATTTGGATTTTAAACAAAACTGTAGTACGTGGACAACTTTTTTATTAAACACTTCAGGGTAAATTTCCATGAGGATCTTCCAGTATTTCTCGACTTATTTGTTGGGTACTTACAGTAGGACACAGGAGTTTTAATATTCCCTCTTGCAAAGATTAAAACTACGTAACAATGAAGGAACGGTTGACGGGATAGATATACAATTGTACGTAAATAATGCGTGAGGGTGTGGATTTGACCTGGCTGAAGGGACGTCAAATAATGACGATGATTTACCTTAACAACAGAGAATCATTACAATCCTCTGAAAGGTCGGTAATTTTACCACACTACACGGCGTCCACCCCAGAAGAGAAATGTGTATAGTCAACGCCGCTAAAATTTAAAATCTATCTGTCTGAGTTTCACAGAAAGTGACGGTTGCATTCTATAGATGTGGCCACAAATGAAATATTTTAACATCAGCGAAGCGTGAAATTCATTATCAAATGTACTATAAATTCGATCAATATTCCGAATTTCTTTGATAAAACGTGACGACACAAAAGCAGACTTGTGGATTAAGAAATTAAATTTTTACAAACAAATGATTCTAGCTCCTTCTTGTAACCCATTTAGGACCAAGCAGGCTGCTGTCCATGGTTTTATCTCTGTAGTGCGCTGCATTTGTGTTTTGGCCTTGCTTAGCGACGGTTAAGCAGTGTTATTTGAAATGAATGATGTTCCTATCCGTGGCTGGGTTTGTTTCCCCTGTGACACTGTCCACATGAACCATAAATAGTGCACGGTGACAACTTTATAAACCGTCTCCATATGGCAAGTCTAGCAGAAAAACAGATACAATATGTGTCCGGAGTGGGAAGGGAGGGAGGAGGTAACAGAGCGCCAGGTGTCGGGGCGGAATTCCGCGTCAGAAACGAGTCAGTTTGGTTAAAAAGGTAAATTGAGTCCACTGCTGTCAGCCTTGTGATGAAAATTACATTTTTCTTTTGGTAGTTCTCTGGCCAGCAACCATAACAGGATACCGTAATTTCCTTTTGAAAGGTGATCAATAAATTAATTATACTGTCATTGGTTCTACTGATCGAACAAACTAATTTGGGGTCTAATGGATTTTACAGTCCTTCTACTACACAGCAAGTTAGTAGGTATTATATATGTGATATCAGTAATAAACTTGTAGCCTGTTTGAACGTCACAAATTAAAATGGCCTCCCTTGACAGTAATAATTTCTATTTTAATTCAAACCGAAGACATTGAAGTCCTTTGTAACAGAATACACATGAGTGGAATAAAGAGAGGGGGAATAACAGTAGATTGGAAATAATTACGCCGTAAACATCGTCATAATTTGCAACCCACATCAAATTTTATTAGGTAATGGACCGTATGATAACAAAGGCATTAAAATTTATTTGTGACCTTTTGGCTGCTAGGTACCAACGCTGTGGAGAACAATACGGCCTTCATCCTCATGGTTCAGCACGATGTCTAACACTGAAGCCCAATACGTGAATTTTTGCGGTGTTGTAAACTTAATTACCTATCTTGAAAATATTATTAACAGAACTTTTAATGTCATCTTTCTTGATCGGTTGTAGGCATATATTAATCGGATATATATATATTTTTTTATTATTTTCAATCTACTTTACACTGAAGCCAAATCAAAATTCTGTGCTATTCTTAACCGGTTAATACACTTTGTACTTACAGAGGTTTCACTGAATTCCCTTGTGTGACGTGCTGTTTAATTTTTTAAATTTTAATTAAAGAGAAAATTGAATCTTCCTTAAATGTACTGTTTCATTTTCATGTTTGACCTTAGATTAAAACTGTCTCTTCATTTACCCATTAAATTATAGAAACTTAGACTGGATCTTTGTAAGAAATTCACAAACTGGGATAACTCCTTGTGGAGCATTTACAGAGATAGAACTGAGAATATTGTATTTAAAGAATGATGAATTATGGTTGTAGGGAATCAGTGAAATGGTAATTATACGGGAAAAATGAAGTATTCGGAGGAAACCAGTCCCACTTCCACTTTGTCCACAAGCCCCACATACAATAGATTTGGATTGACCTCTGGCCTCCAAGTTGAGAGGTCAGCGCCTGACCGCCTGAGCCATGAAGGGCAGTGTTTCTGTTCACTGCCATGGCCAGAATAAATTTTTGAACATTTGCATTAATAAACATGACATAAAGCTGTTTTCCTAAGTTTGTAAATTTGATCATTTTAATTCAGATTTTTTAACACGTTCAAACAAAAACTTACAAAATTCAAGTAATAGATTTGTCATGGTTATTTCTCTCTCTCTCTGTTGGTCCTACCGCATGCATAAGCTCGAAACCTGCTAACAGGATTTTTGTTAATTTTCGTGTTAGAAAGTTTTGTTGAATTTGTTGTCTTATAGAAATGTAATGTCGGACAGCCGTAATGGTCACTAGTGTGAAGACTCGCATTCGTTTCTTCGCGCATGTCTAGCGTAACTTGTTAACTGTTTATCGGAGAAAAAAATCTTTCGAAAGGCTATTGTAGAAAAGAATAGAGTGCTCGTCTTTTATTCGGCGCATTTTATCCACAGTCAGACGGATTTCGAATAATTAACGCAAAAGTGAGAAACTTGCCAGAATTTTTGCGCTGTGTGTAATTTCCTAAATTCTTTCCTTTGTGAGGTGCTCTAAACTGGCGGAGTCGAATACTCCTGCATACAATTTGGAGGGTAGGCCTTAATTAACTTTCACTTTACTGATACGCTTATGAGAAAAGTCTCTGAATTTTGGTTATCAAAGCCATTAAGCAGCTCCCAAACCTAAAAATTTATTTTAAATTATGACAATCTCTTTTTTTTTCATGGTACATATTTATCACTTTATAATTGAATCTGCAAGGCGTCTTGCCTTCATCAGCACCACTGTGATAACCTCGTGTCCTGCAGATTTGTATTTGTTTGTACATCCTTGTTGCGTTGTTAGTATCTTTCCATATTAACGTTGTTCTGTATTCTTTTGAAAATCATAAACAATTTGCTGAACTACTCGTATTAAGAGACGAGAGAATACTGTAATTCACTGAATTCAGCTAACTAAATAATTCCACGGAGCAGTCAGTCTTGATAAGCTAACAGATGCTCATTTAATAAGGAAATTTCACACGTCTTACGGAACCCCAGGTCACATAATCGTGTTCACAACTGCCCGCCATCCAATCCTATCCTCAGCCAGGTGCATTCGCCCGACATCCTATCATTCTCTTTGTTTAAAATCATGTTAATATTATCTTCTAATTTTAACTTGGTCATTGGCTTATGTCTTTCAGAGAATACTTGAAAGTCTGAGGCCCTGTGTAACATTTCCTAACATGCTACCCTTTCACGACGAAGAAATATTAGCGCGCCCTCTAAAATCTGGAGGACTATACCTGGTCACCAGTCTCCAACTCTTACTTATGTACGTTAAAGTCACTGACCACAAACTTAAATTACATCCAGATAGAAATGTTATTGTAAAATTATTTAATTAAATTAAATTATTTGTTAAATTATTTTCTGGTTGGCAAAGCTGTACTTATATATGAATATGTGAGTCTAATGCGTTTTGAATGGAATAAAGTGAAGGATTTCTGCGAAGCATGAAATGATATTGAAGTTTTCGTAGGAAAAATTAACAGAACATGTTGATATTGTAATGAAAACAGGTACATTCGAGAGACAGTGGATTCGCATCTAAGTTCGGTTACATGTCGTCCTGATCACGTATTTTCCTAACTTCTTCGCAGTGCGAAAGCTACAGTTCTATCGTTCAGCAGGCCTACGCCATGAATTACTCTTCCCAGAGACTTACCTACCATCATTCGACATCAGAGAAACGACACCATAAAATAACCAAAGGTTTAATTAAGTCAGAAGATTACTAACATAAATCCACTAAAAAGCGCTTTAGTCAGTTCTCACATATTATTTTTGCATATTATTATCTCCTACATGTTTCGGTTCTTTCTCGGCTATTATCAGGGGGAAACCAAATACGAAAGATGTATGGAACTCGAATGTGTATCATCAGTAGAAACTGCAGCTAGTGCGCATGTAAAACAAGGGAGCAAGTTAAATATTCTATATGTGTATTAATTAAGACTTGGAAAATTAAAATTATTATTAACAGGAGTGTGTTAAATTGCCATAAATCGTATGCACGCATAAGGGTGCAATACAATATCATACTTGCTTTCAAACATATATTGAATTTCTTCAATTTCTGTATAAGCATACAGTTTCGTTAATTTGCATTATGCTGTATATTAAGTGAATACAGTGACATAAAAATCTTGCTGGGCCGAACACTTAGCAAATGTTTTATTGCCTGGTGTTTTTACATTCTTAATGTCTTCTTATGTCATTTTAATTTGCTGATTTTCCTGTTTATTTCCCGGCGAATTCTTTTTTTTATTATTTAATTTGACCTACATCCTTAATGTCATTTTAATTTTCAGGCATTTATTTTTTTCCTTCCTTGCAGTTATGTTTCTTAGTTTGTTATTGCAACATTTGCAATTTAAGTGTTTTGTAGTCTGCGAGCTCACGTTTTTTTTAAAATTTGTTTAATTTTTAATAGCTTTGCTTATTTTGTAATTTGTTAGTTATACTGTTTTTACTTTGTTACTGTTACTTATTTTTTATTTCTTAATTTATGTCTTTGATATCTGTACTTCGTTTTTTTTTTAATTCCTTGGTTAATTTCCTTGGTAGTTACATGGATTACTATTTTGTGTGGTAGTTTTTCAGTATGGGCCATTAAATTTCTGGTCGTTCCCTTCTCTTCCAGGTAAGGTCTTAGCTCCTTGGCGCGCGTAACTCCGGGCCGCCCGCCCGCCCGCCCTGACCGGATGCTGCTGCTGCCCGTCCATACATCTCTTCGTGCCATTAATCTCCGCGGTCGATATGAGCCCGAACAATGCCGTATGACGGGTTGTCTGTCTGTCTGTCTGTTGGCAGTAACCCGATACCACCGTAACAATACAACAACAATTTGTCCACGTGGCAGCCGATCGATGCCAGAGCTAATTGCAGTGTTACCAACACATGATAGGACAGTCGCTACCAGTAAAACTGTCCAAAACAACAAAGTGACAATAGTGCCTTTTGTTATACAAACACAACGTTTTATAAATTGGATCCATTTACGTCATCACTTATGAACGTCCTCAATCATCTGAGCCCCTTATAGAGGGGAAGCCTCAGCCGTTGAATACCAAAACAAGGTTTGCACAGTTTGTATATATTCTTGAACATCAATTATCATATGGGGAAGTTTTATGACTGGGAAAGATCAAAGGCGGTGTCCAAAGTAATTGTTATTTTATGGTCTAAAGCACATTTGTATCTTATCAGAAGTAGGACTGAATTTTCCCGCTGTTAACTGCTTCAAGAGCGGTCTGAAGTTGAAGTATAACGTCTCGGAATGAAACACGGAACAAAACTTTTGTGGTGATGCTGACGATCATTTAAGTTGATTACCAAAAGTAAGTGTTTTAAGTGATATAAGGCAATTTCGAATTTTTTAAGGGTAATATATATTATCGGATCCAGATAATGACGTCATAGTCATGTAGTTCAATACCGGTCTTCTGAAAGCGTTTTACATGGATTAACTTAGTTTTTCTTATAAAGTATTGGGATTAGGTGTTGTGTAATGTCAAACTGATATGATTTTGGTTACTCTATTCTGTAGGAATTTGGAAAGGAAATGGATTATATTGTTTCAGTACACTAATCTCAATCTGATGAACTGATCAGAACCACGGAAATTTTTCCCGGGGTGGCGTGACTCGGACTGTGACTAAAGCGGGTACTTCATTGTGCTAGCCGGGGATTCTATCGCTGTACGGGAAGTAAATCTGCAGCTATTAATGTGTCAAGGTATTATATATTTGTAAATACTTTTATTTTACAGTACCGCGGACCTCGTTGCCGGAACTGTGCTTTTAAACAAACAAAAGCAAAATCGATTACAAAAGCTCGAGTTATGGTTCGTGTCAGAACCGCCATAGTAAATTCCAAAAATGTTGGTAGACAACTGTGGTGCTTATTGTGTTTTTCACATAGCAACAGAAGAAAAGACTTTTGAAATTTCAAAGTTAATTTTTTTGTGGAATAAACTCGTCGGAAATACCTAGGCTCAGTAAACTGAAAAATTATGGAACGACACTTACATGTACATTAAGATGCTAAACTAAATTAAACTAAACTAAACTAAATGTTTATCTTATCCACGTCATCTCTTTCAAAAAATACAAACACTGCAGTGCCGAATCAAGCATAATATTTAGTACTGATAACTGCAACTGAACATACATAATGCCAGAATAAAGCAGAATAGGAAGTGCAGGAAGTTTTACCTCTTTCATAAATCATACCGAGCCCTTTGTAGCCTGGATATCAAAATAACATACTAGAATTTCTTTCCTTTCTTGCACCAAACATAAGAGTCGGCTAATGTTGTTTGGGAAATAGACTGTTTTGATGAGAATCGTAGAAAAAGACAAAATAATACATTGTCTAAACAAACTGCACGTTTTTAACCAACAATGCACAACATATTTTTTATTGTGACAACATTTAAATTGTAATCACTCTTATATGTTTCGATACATTTGTGTATCAACAGGGAGTTCCAAAGTTGTACTTCGCTACAGTTACGTAGTTTCTATATTATCAAAATTTCATTAAAACTACCAAATTAAAATATTTATGTGGTTGTTGATAAAATGTAGTCTACAGTTCATGTCAGTAATGTGTTTACGTGGCCATATATACAATCTCGATATCCTTCAATAAATAAAATTAAATTTAAAATATTGTAGAAGTTTCTGTTTCGATGTAATATAAACATAGAGGTGGAATTATAATGTATGATGGACTTACCCTGCGTTGATATTGCCTGAGTGTTTGGGTGGTGAGTACTGAACTGTGGTGGATATCGAACTGCATGACGTGCCGTCTTGTGACGTTGGCTAAGGTGTATAGTGGGTTAAGGTCGTTGACTTTCTGTTCATCGATTAGTGTGTTTTGTTATTGGAAAATTGTATGTAAAATGATTCCCAACAGTTCATTTTGTTTCCTTTCAGAATATCCATATTGTATACACGGCCACCTAAAGATACTACTGATACAAATTATACTGTAAGGATCATATAGACTACATATCATCAACAACGACAACATAAATATTTAATTTGATAATTTTTAATGAAATTTTAATAATATATAAACTATGTAACTTCAACGAAGTACAACTTTGGAACTCCCTGAGGCTGATAGAAATGTGTCGAAACATGTACGAGTGATTATAATATAAATATTGTTAAAATAACAACTATATATTGTGCATGATGGGTTGAAATAAAAACTACATACAAGATGCACGGTACATATACAGAAATAAAAACCTGCAAGGTACTTCAACAGCATGTCTAATTTATCCCACTGTGCTCTCAGCCAGCTGAGGTAAGTGCTCAGAACAGAGACACATAAATTTACAGCATCACCTCGACTCAGCTGTTACTGTAACTCTAAATCCAAGGGACCCTCTTCAGGAGATAACAATTGCTAAGCTGTTAAAGAAATTGTACTCTTCGACAAAGCCGGAAATTTTATTACAGCGCTTACAAGAGCCCTCCACTTGTCTCTATTTGGTTTGGATGATTCCATTCCACAACTTTTTATTCCGTATCTTTAAGATTTAGTCGACTACTGTTCTCAAATTTACACTGCGATATTCCAAGTGGTCTGTTGTTCTTCAGGTCTTCCGCCAAGACTCTGTACGAAATTACTCTTCCTTTCCATGCATATTTCACAACCCACCTCAGCGTTCTGGATTGAATTATCGTAACAGTATTTCTCGAGGGGTGCAAAACATGTATCTCCTCATAACTCTGTAATGTATGCACCTATGGACAAATTAAAATAGCTTCAGACCCTGGAATTATTGCGTTCTTGATATTTGTGTAATTAATTCTTGTTTTTATGACAGGGTCTAAAGAGAACGCCAGGGCCCATGCGTGTAAGAGTCTCCGCAAAAGTGCTTCTTACATTTATATGAGTATAATACTGAAATGTTGCTGCAAGTAAAGTGTCAGGCTTCAAGTGTCAAGTTAGCGGTATTCTGTTTTTTCTGACATTATCAAAAGAAGAATGTCAGCCTAGGTACTTTCAAATGCTTTAGTCTAAATGGCCAAGTTTGCAGTGTAAATTGCAGTTCTGTTTGTGTGTGTAGCTTTTTCAATACACATTCCAACTATTTTAAATTTTTTGGATATAACAGCAAATGTTTACACCATCGTCCAATTGTAATTGTGAAACAATTGCATTGTTCATACCATGGTTCAAAATATGTATATTATTGAAAATAATTTGGATCTAGTGATCAATTCCGACGGACCTAAATATCGTCGCTTGGGTACAAACACATTCGTTTCATTTGTCTTTTCCACGTTCGATTTTGTTTCTTGTGACTTTCTGATTTTCTGTAATAATGTAAATTTCTTATTATTTGAAAAAGGGGAATGTAAGTGTGGTGTAGTCTCTGATACTGTCAAACAAGAAACAAAATGAAACGTCAGTGGCGATATTTTTGAACGGAATATCTCTTACTTTTCACTGAAAGGATGAACAAGAAAACAATACAAACCGGTCTGTCTGAGACAGCCGAAGAGTGTGGACGTGCTGCTGCTGAGTTGGTGTGTTGGTGTGTATAGTGCTCACGCTACAGGCAATTTGTTTTTGTGTTGATTGGGTGGATCTAGTCAGATTGTGATGACTTGAGCGCAACGTACACAGTGGGAGAGAGGAAAAATGCGTTCGTTTGTAGCTTTGACAAGTACATACCACTTATCGCAGCTTTTTAGGTCCATGAATGAATCCATAAGACCTTGCACCTAGAGGAACAAGAGGTATTTACAATACAAGTAGATTGACAAATGAGGCAAGCATACAGGGTTATTCATAAGTCCCTCAGGGATTTTCGACCCCTGCGGTACAGTAGCCGGGATGGTCACGCCGAACGGGAGCATGTCAACAGAGGGAGAGACACTCCAAGTTTCTGTCCTA
>JGI20166J26741_11591140_pt1 | contig 23496 bp, 20 predicted proteins | sample TergutCu122P5_FD_26741 | JGI IMG/M metagenome (IMG submission 26741)
GATATTATGCGTAACTGTTTGTTCGACGACGATTTTTTACTCCTCGTTTTGTCCCGTTTTAATACTTGTGTCTAATCTGTTACAAATCAAATTCCCGTGTTAGCACCAAAGATATACTTGACATATTATATCTTTAGTGCTATAATTGTATGTATTTATAGATATTTAGATTTAAGTATCTATATTACTTTAGTTATATAGATACTTAGTATTATAATACCAATACGAAAGAGGTGTTGAAATGGGCAAAATAATAGTATTTGCTAATCAAAAAGGTGGTGTTACAAAGACTACAACAACTTGGATAGTGTCAGCAGGATTAAAACGGCGAGGATATAAAGTGTTAGTAGTGGACTTTGAACCGCAAGGGGATTTATCAGATAGCATTAAAGCCGAAAATGAAAAATATGTAACCAGTTATGAACTAATAAAAGGGGAAGCTACCGCAGAGGAATGTATTCAAAATTCAGATGTGTTCGATATTATCCCCGCTAACCAATTATTATATAAAGCAGAACAGGAATTAATCGAAATGGGACGGGAACACAAGTTAAAAGAAGCTTTAGAGCCAATCAAAGACAATTACGATTTTATTTTAATTGACACGCCGCCAAACTTGGGAAATTTGACTGCGAATGCTTTTACGGCTGCTGATGAAATCATCATTCCAACTACGGCAGGTAAATATTCAGTTAAAGCCATAAAAGAAATTTATTTATCCATTAAACAAAATCAAAAATATTGCGGCGGCAGAGGATATATAAGAGGAGTATTGTTTGCAAGGGTAAAAGCGAATACGAACGCAGGGAAATTAATGCAAAGCGTCGGAGTAGATATTTGCCAACAACTTCAGATACCTGTTTTTAAGACTACTATCAGAGAAACAACAGCTATTGAAAACGCACAGATTGAACGGCAGGATATATTTACACTTAATGAAAATAAAGAGCTTATATTTGATTATAACGCTTTAATTGATGAGATATTAGAGGGGGAAAAATAATATGCCGAAATTCTCAAATCATAAAAAAGATGAAATATATAAAAATATCATGGGAAGCAATTATGAAACAGAGCAGCAGTCAGAAGAACGAATATCATCACAAGATGATATTATAAAAAAGCCAATTTCAAAATTATCAAATAAAACTGATAATAAATTAGACGAGTTAGTTCACAAGTCATATTATATTACAAAACGTCATGTAAAAGCCTTGAAAATCAGAACAGCTGTCAGCGATAAGCCGGAAGAAAAAGATTTCTCCGCTATTGTCCGTGCTGCTCTTGACCTTTATTTAGCTGACGATTTAAAAAATATATAGATACATTATATTTTCGACAAAAAAATGTGTTGACAATAATAAAAATTTACGTTATAATGCTGTCATGTAAACATTAAAACAAAATGAGGCGATAAATTGAAACAAAAGTTAGTATCAATAAGACTACCCGAAGATTTACATTATGATTTAAAAGTGAAGACGACAATGGAAAAAATATCAGTTCAACAACTCCTCGAAAACTTTATAAAAGACTATTTGAAAGAAAAATACACAAAGAAAAAGGATTAATGTACCATGCTTGGCGGCTGAACATTAATCCACACAAACGGAGTTGCGTTTTTATACAACTACGCTTTTTATGCTGTTTTCAGTATTATAACATATATCCCTGTTTGTGTCAAGTAAAAAAACAAAAAAAGATGTAACACAATGTAATTGTATGTAACATTGGATTACTGTATAATAAAAATGAACATATTTTTAAGACAATAAGATGTCTAAACAGGGGGGATTTGATGAGTACTGAAAAATTTTCAATAGATTATTTTAAAAACGTTAAAGGCAATGACGGACAATATACAGCTTTGTGTCCTGCACACGATGACAGCAATAATTCGCTGTCTGTTAAAATAACAAATGACCGCGTGTTATTACACTGTCATGCGGGATGTTCGACTAATTCTATTATGTCTGCGTTGGGTTTGCCAATATCCGCGCTATTTCTTAATGATAAACCGAAAAAACCACAAACAGCAAAACAAAAAATAAATACTATAACTTATGAATATAAAGACGAAAACGGCATTCTTGCTTACATAAAACAACGATACGAATATGACGACAAATCAAAATCTTTTGCGTTTTACACGCCGAACGGAGAAAAAGGACGCGGCGGGAAAAGCTATCCGTATAATCTGTCGGACGTTCTTGCCGCCGAATCCGACGAAACAATTTATTTCTGCGAGGGCGAAAAATGTGTTGACGCGGTAAGAAAAGCAGGAAGAATCGCGACAAGTCTTGACACCGGAGCAAACAGTAAGTGGTATAAAGAATATAACACATATTTCAAAGATAAAAAAGTTATTATTCTTCCGGACAACGATGACCCAGGTATGATATACGCAAATAAAATAGCCCGCGCATTACCCGGTTCTAAAATTATAAAGTTGCCGGATTTGCCGAAAGGCGGCGATATTTACGATTGGCTGCAACAAGGACACAAAATAGAAGAACTTGATAAATTGCCAACAGCAGAGCCAGAACTCCCTGAACGCGAATCAACAATTCAAGCCGAATATATTTCCGGTTTTATCAGAATAAATCCATTTGAAGCAAACAAAGATAAAAATCGTTACGGCTGGAATCAAGTAGGATTGGGCAATCTATTTGCAGACTGTTTTAAAAACCTGTGCCGGTTTTGTCCCGAAACCAAAAACTGGTTTATATATAATGGACGAGTATGGCGGGAAGATATAGGCGGCATGGTTTCATCACAGTACGCCAAAAGTCTGATTTATTATTTATTAGACTGCCGTAAATTTATTGACGACGACGAGCGGCGTGATGCTTGGTTAAAATACGTCACAAAAAATTTAGACCGTAAATACCGCGATATTATGTTAAAAGATGCTGCCAGCGTTCACTACATATCAATAAAAGAATTCGATAAAAACCCGTATTTGTTAAACGTTGAAAACGGGACGTTCGATTTAAAAACGTTCACTCTCCGCCCACACAATCCGGACGACTTTCTGTCCAAAATCGCAGATGTAACTTTTGACGAAAATGCAAAATGCGACCGTTGGGAACGCTTTATAACAGAAATAATGCAGGATGATAAAGATAAAGCGCAATTTATGCAAAAATCATTGGGATATGCGTTGACAGGCGATACCAGCGAAGAATGTTTCTTTATATTTTACGGCAATACGACACGAAACGGTAAAGGAACAACCGCAGAAACTATACTGCATATTTTAGGCGATTACGGATGCACAGCACAGCCGGAAACCATCGCGCAAAAACAAAACAGCAACAGTGGCGCGCCGTCCGAAGATGTGGCAAGACTTAAAGGGGCGCGTTTTGTAAATATGAGCGAACCGGATAAGGGTCTTAGGTTAAATTCCGCGCTTGTAAAATCAATGACCGGCGGCGATACAATAACAGCAAGATTTCTACATCAGAATAGCTTTGAATTTAAACCGGAATATAAGCTTTTTATAAATACAAATCATTTGCCGAAAGTAAACGACGACAGCATATTTGCAAGCGGACGCGTGAAATTGATACCATTTGAACGGCATTTTCCCGAAAACGAGCAGGATAAAGGACTAAAAGCGTTTTTCAGACAGCCTGAAAATAAAACAGGGATTTTAAATTGGCTGCTGACAGGATTAAATTTGTTAAAATCTGACGGATTAAAACAACCACAATCAGTCCGCAATGCTACCGCACAATACAGAGAAGAAAGCGATACTATCGGACAATTTATATCAGAGTGTTTAATTGAAATCCGATATACAAATACAACATTAAAAAATGTACATACGAGATATGAAAAATGGTGTGAAGATTACGGACACCGACCGTTAAACAGCCGTAACCTTGCAGCAGAATTACGGAGAAAAGTAAAAATAATAGATAACAGTACAGGTAATAAAATATGTATAATAGATCATGGCATACTTGACGATGACAAGGATTTACCCGTAGAATGGGTGTAACTTAATAACAAGAAAAATATAGGAGCGAAAGCTCCTTTTTTTGCCAAAATTTGTAAAAAAGTTAATGAAGTTAATGAAGTTAATGAAAATATTGTTTTACTTTTATATGAGATATATATAATAAAAACAAAAAAAAAATTAACTTGATTAACTTCATTAACTTTTTTACAAATTTTGGCAAAAAAAGGAGCTTTCGCTCCTATATTTTTCTTGTTATTAAGTTACAAATTTTACAGCACTTTTTTCCCCAACTTAGATAAAACTCCGGACACATGAAAGACGTTGTTTTCCCGCAGCCGCCTTTGCCGTTTATAAGCTATTTTATTCGCCATTTTCCCGTCTCTATTTTATAAATTCAATTTTTTCGAAGTCCTCACCATGAGGACTTTTTATAAAAACATATCATACACATTAATCAATTTAACATATTTATTTTTCTTTACATCGTCCTGCAACTTATGGTCAAAACTTAATTTCGAAAATAAAATATAATACTTTTCTTTAAACTCAACAAACAACTCCGATTTTCTTATTAAGTCCTCAAGAACATCATAATTTAAAGATTCGTTCTTCCATTTGCATTCCCCGAAAACTGCTGTTTTCTTCTGATTTGAATAAGCTATGAAGTCAATTTCTTCCTCGCGCCTCTCAGATTTATTATTACCCCACCATCTGCCGATTTGTTGAAAATAAAACAGCGGATTATCGCTTGAAGCCATTCGCCACATATACTGCTTACAGCATTCTTCAAAAATGTATCCCGTGTAATTATTAATCTGCTGGCTTTCAAATACCTCTGCGCAGACAGTTTTGCCCAGTCCCGCAGTAATGCGGCTTATATTCGGCAAAACAAAACGATACCAGAATTTAAAAAGATTATCTTCAAGAGCATATATTGTTTTTCTCGGTTTTTCTTCAGTAATCGGATATTCTTTTTTTACCAGTTCTAAACTTATCAAAGTATTCAGCATATTGCTGCACTGACTTGTTTCGATGCCTGTCTTTGTTGCAATCTCATTTAATCTACTGCTCCCGGAGGCAATCGCCGTTATAATCCCATTATAGGTCTGCGGCATTTTTAACTCCTGTTTCAGCAGATTAGACGGTTCTTCAAACAGACGCCCTGACGGATTAAAAATAAGCTCTTCCGCGTTTTCAGCAACCGATAGAGAATTATCTATTCTGAAAACGTATTCCGGTATTCCTCCTGTTATCCCATACAAAACAATTTTCTCCTCGTCAGAAAAGTTATACAGCATTTCAGAACAGTCATAATAATTAAACGGCAGAATCTTAAACTGACACGTCCTCCGACCATATAAAGGGCTTTTATACCCTAAAACCTGATTTTCCATAAAAGACATAGAAGACCCGCACAATATTAAAAACAACTGGCTTTCATGCTGATATTTATCTGTTGCGGCCTGAAGTATCGATGAAATTGACTTATCGCTCTCGGCGAGATAGGGATATTCATCTATAACGAAAATAAGCCGCTCTTTCTTCGAATATTCAAAGATATAATTGACAGCTTCATAAAACGACAAAAAACTATTCAGTGGGGCAGTCGGAGCAGCCGCCGAGAGAATCTGTTTTGATAATATTTCTAAATTTTCTTTAGCCGTAGTTTCAAGCGCGACAAAATAGACAGTTCTTTTATTTTTACAAAATTCATTAATCAATGTGGTTTTTCCAACGCGCCGTCTCCCGTAAACTACGGCTAATTGAAAATTGTTTTTATTATAATTTTTATTTAAAGATTCCAGTTCTGATTTTCTTCCTACAAACATATGCTAATACTCCAATTACTAATTATATAATTAATGATACTATAACATACATTTGCAAATTAGTCAAGTCGAAATGCGTCAAAAAACAAGAAAAATTGAAAGAATGGCGGCGCGCCCAAAATTCCGAAAAAACCAATCTATACAGCTAATGCAGAAATGATAGAAAACCCGAATGCAGAGAGCGTAAAGATGAGGAACATGGAAAAGCTATAACTGACTGACAATATGTTATAAAATTTTATTCAGGCACGGTAGAACATAACTGATTTTATCAATGTGCTGCGTGCCGTCGTTATATCCGAAGCATTCCCCCACTGCAGCAGGGAATTAAGTAAATTAGGATCAGACGTTAATGTTTTCCCTGCAAACATAAACTCAACGTTCCAAACATCTCCGGTAATTTCCATATCTCCGGTAATAGATGGCAGAATTTTATGTATCTCTTCAATTATCGATATAATTACAGCCAGGCATCCCTGAATGATTCTCTCTGCGTTGTTTTTCGCGAGAAAAACAGTATCCTCTCCGGATTTACCCGGATTTGGAACTGTAATCCATCCGCTTGAAAATTCCGGCGTATTATTATATTCATTTAATATTTGTTCCAGCACTCTTTGAATTATATTCTGGAAAAAACCCAGCGAATAGTCAAGCTGTCCCAGATTCTGCATGTTATTCAGAATAGTCCCGAAACCCGCGCCGGCGATTGCCTGGGATATATGGCTGGTTATGCGGGTCTCGTCATATAAGACTTTTTTCAGCTCTGTCAGCATGGCTTCGAATTCCTGATTTCCGCTGTCTATAATTTTTTTATCCGATAACGGTTTTTCATAAGAACTCTGTATAAGCCTGCGCAGTCTTCTGATACCTCCAAGCTGCGGAGACGGGAGACGGTCTTGCGGAAGTTTGGAGATTTCGCATGCTTCGTCGGCTAAATCAAGCATCAATATTAAATCGTCCAACAGCTCTTTGCCTTTTTGGCTTTTGAAAAAATCAGATATTTCTTTTTCAGACGCATCGTTTCCGCATGGGTTACACGTGAATATTTTATACGGAAAAATTTTATTTTTTATTGACACTATAATATCGGCGCAGCTTAAAATGAAAAAATCAAATAGTGCCTGCGCGGTTTTTTCATGGACAAACAGATTCAGCGACGCGAAATCATATACAAGTCTGGAAAGCATAGAAACCGCCCCCTCGCCTGTTGAAATAACACCGGTCAAATCATGCCATTTTATAAATGTGCCAATGATACGGACGCTTGATTCGTCCCATTTGTCACCGTAACCGTAACTCTCCATTATTTTAAACATCGCTTCTCGCGCTTGTTTATTGGGCGAAGAAATAAATGCCGCTCCCGTATGCGCGTGTCTCAACCCTTCGTTGCCGAGTGTTTTGCCTATATCGTGCAGATATGCCGCCATAATTAATCTCATGTTTCTGAAACATGGATTCCCTGACATAATTATATTTCTGTGGTTCAAATGTATTATACCCAAATCGGATAAGTTGCTTGGTTTCGAGAAAAAGTTTATGAAGTGCGCGCAAGCGGAGATAACATTTATAAAGTGATAATAATTCCCGGAGTTCTTTGAACCTGACAGGCGTCCGTTCTGTTCCAGTCCGAATAACTGCTCATAAGCACTTTCATTTTTTATTTCTCCCGAATAAGAAATTTTTCTTTCGGCAAAATGCGAGTGGTATTGATTCTCATAAGGCATTGGCATATATAAATCTTTTTCAGATGCGTGGTATCCGATTTCTTCTCCGGTTTTATCCCTTTTTAAATATTTTGCAACCGCTTCTTTCGATAGTTTTTCTATATTTTCAATAGTATCGTTTTTTTCTTCCGCTTCGCGGACGGATGTAAACAAAATTTCCCATTCCGAAGAAGGGCTGATTTTGCAATTTGGATCGTCGTAATACGATAATCCGTAAGGATATAATGCTTTTGCCGTATCTTTTACGGCTTTTTTATATTTCTGAGGGTCTTTTGACAAGATATTTTCAAACATTGAGGGGAGCCTCCTTTTAAACCAAATAAATTAAATTTTATAAATTGGAAAATTGTTTTTCATAATATAAATACCCTGAGCAATAATACAAATCCGATTTTTTGAATATTTTTTTATAAAAATAAAAATTCATAAAAAAATTTATTAACACTGTCGGATTTATAAAATATAAAAGTGTATTATAGTTATGTAGACAAACACAGGGAAAAATATTATTTTAAAATAAGAAAGAAAAGAGGTCTCAGAATATGTATAGCCCGCAAACCGACCCGGTTTTTACAGACATCAGTCAGCAGGTTCCGCAGGTATCGCCGAATCACCAGCAAATGATAAACAAAGACGGCATAGATATTGACTATATTGTCAGGCTGTTAAAGTACTATTATGACAGACATACCAATAAAAGCGAATTGTTTACGCTTGCTTTCCGTCAGCTGATATATGAGATTTGCAGCGATTATATTAAATGCCGCAAACCAAATATCCCGCATGATACTGAAATTTCAAGACAGTATAAGCTACAGCGCATTGAAGTATTAGCTATGCTGTTAAGACTCTTGCTCCCGTGGCGCGGAAGCGAATTATGGAAAATCTACGCGGTAGAATTTCAAGCTCTCGTCACAGACTATTTTGATTATATCTTACGGAGAGAAGCACGCGACAAATATAAGATAAAAGACATAGAATCGTTCATAAACGAACTTTTCGAAATACTTCTGTACAAGAAAAACAACCCCAGACTTGCATCTTATGACCCTACCTACTATTTTTTTACAGTTTTTACAAATTATTTTTTTAAAGATATTGCGGGGAAATACGCAGAAAAGGAACATAAACATAATAATGACATAGACATTGACGCCATTCCAAACCCGGACGCCGTACTTCCGCCGGTACACGATAATTATAATTATGGCGTAGATTTGAACGACGTGGTTGACAGAATGAACAATAAAATAGACCCTGAATTTGTGCGTGAAGAAATCAAAAAAGAAGAAAATATCAGCCGCAGATTATTTTTAGAGTCAATATGCGACGAAAATATGAGAAATCGTAACGAGAATCTTCAAATCCTCAACGAACAAATAAAAGAAAACGGAGGAGAGATTTTATCGGAGAATAAATACAATCTTTATCGTTATCAGTGCGTTAATGACCCGTTTATATGTAAATACGCAAAGTATATGAAAGACGGGTATATCGTAACATATTTAAAGTTGCGACCCGCAGATTTGCCTATGCTTGACAAGCACAAAAAAATTTTTCAGAAAGAATTGGATATCGACGAAAAAGAATTAAACAGGCTATTAAAATTCAGTTTCAGTAAGTGCAAAAAACCAAAAATTAAAGACTGCGGTTCAGACGATTGAAATACAGTTCAGATTATTTATATTAAATTAGATTCATTTAGGAGGAAAAATTTATGAGTTTTAATATTTTTAATAACACACAGCATTTATCATATCACGATGCGGCAGTTATCATCTGTGCGAAAGACGAGTCTCTTTTGAAAAAATTCGAGAAGCATCTGTCAGAATGCGACGATTGCAAGAATATAAAAGACGCAGTGCAGAGAGAAGCGAGGCGATTCGACCAACTGCATCTGAGAGCCCAAATAGAAGATATAATGTCGTCTGTAAACTCAGGCGAAGACGAACCCGAGACAATTAAATTTGAAAATATAAAAACGTGCGATAAATCAATAGAAGTCTTTGACTACGACAATATAAAAAATATAGTAAAGAAGCAGTTTCTGTGGAAACACATCTGTAATTGCAGTCTCTGCTCAGAAACTGCACAGTTTCTTTATCCTGAACGCTTTGAAAATTCAAAGATTATGATAGACCCGATTACCGAGGATTATATAATATTAAAGGCTGACTTAAAAAAGGCGATGTCCGACATGGCAGATATAATAAAAGCAAGAACCGAAATGCCGAAATATTCGGCTGTCTACCTCGGAGACGGCGGAAACGGCAAAGATACAGAGGATAGAATTAGAACTAATAACAGTAAACCTGAATTTATGCGTACTGTAATCATGCTGTCTAAAGACAAAAAAACTCCGTACGATGTTCTTATAACACGTACGCGCAAAGATGACGCAACATGGGACATAAAAGTCGAAATGACAGGAAATAAGAAACTGCCTAAAGATTTTACGATGCGCTTATATTTGAAAGAAAGTAAAGATGCCGATGGAGAAAATATAAAAACAAATTCTAAAATCATAGAAACAAATTTAAGCCCCGGCGTGTATATTTTAGCTTTTAACAAATTTGAAGATATGATTCCTATTGTGCTGAACGATTAGCCGAAAAAAATAAAAAGTTGTTGAAAAAGTTGAATTTTTGTGATATAATGACAAAAATAATAAAACGGCAAAAGGGAGGCGACTGTATGCCAAACCCCTGCGTATTCAGACACGATAGACAGGACAGAAAACACAAAAGAAAATTTGAACCCGACCCTTACCGAATAATTAACGCAACTGAAGATACGCTCATAAATCTTGTAAGCGATGTTAGGGAAAGCTTAGATATGAATTCGCCTTCACTTCCGAATATTGTCAGTGCCGGAAAGCAATTATTTGAGACTATTTTATATTCTGCGTGGACAAGGACGGACGACTCAACGGCTGTAGAACAGGACAAACAAAAACTTCCCGACAGAAAAGACAGAAAAGGAATATTTATAAATTATTCTTATGCTACGCCTGATTTTCCTGTGGAATTATTTAATCTTAAAGATGGGGTTTCTTTCGGCGTAAAATACGCCTGCGTAAATATCGCCTGCGAAATCGGCGATAATAATGCATCTAAAGAAAAAATAAAAAGGAAAGTTAAAAAAGTGTGTTTTATTGATGGGTCAGGCATAATCAACAAAAGTGTAAAAGATGATGATAAAAATGATAATATTCACAATGGCGATTTCGAACAGCTGAAGAACACAATAAAAAACTCTTTTGAGGCAACTATTGATAATGATGAAAACTTTATTGTATTTGATGTAAATGATATGAGTATCAATATAGGATTGGGATGCCAGAGAGCTCCCATCGAAACTGATATTATTGTTTATGCCGGTCACATTAGATATAAAAGGGACGCGGGGATATGCGGAGCATATATTCCTCTTGACAATAACGGTACTGAATGCAGAATTGAAGATGTCATGCGCAATTTCAAAGGCACTGACAAAGATGAACAGGTTCCTCTTATAATTTTATGCGGATGCGGACCGGATTATATGTATGACGGCGGCGACGAGTTACGTCATGATGCGGCGCGCCGGCTTATAACTGAAAATATTGCGCGCGCGGTAATATCCGCGGCTCAGCCGGTTCTGCTAAATCAGGCTCCTATGTTTATTGAAGAATTTATCAAGAGATTAGCCGAAAATAACGGCAAAAACACTGTGCCTGAAATTTTACGGCAGACGCGGGAATATGTTGTATCGGAAAAGAAACCCTACCTTAACGAAGCGTTTATTTTCAGATATTTCGGTTTGCCGAATATGCGCATACAGGCAAGAAACAAACATATTTTCCGCAAAAAGTTTCTTGATAAAAAATTCTTAATTCCATTTTCAGCTGTTTTGCTGACAATTGTACTTGCAGTTACATATTCAATTATGATTTACGGTTCACATAACGCGGACGCTTCAGAGAGTGTACACAACGACTTGACAAACATACAAGATACGCTTGAATCCATAACAGAAACTGACTTGTCAGATACATATCAAAATTTATTGACTTCGACAACGTCGGAAACGTCGAAATCAACTGACCTGACCACTACTACCACTACTGCAAAAGCAACAACTGCGGCAAAAGTTACTACGACAGAGCTAATATCTACCGAAACAAAATCCCCAAAATTGGCACAAAATGTGCCGCAACAAGGCGCAATAAAAGAACCAGTGACGACACAACCTACAATAGGGGAAAGTCAGCCTAAAACAACGGCACCTCCGCCGAAAGGGAAATCAGACGATGTTACATCAACAACACCAACAACAACTGCTGCACCCCCGACTACAACTATACCTACCACCACTACAGAAGCTACTACAACGGCGGAGCCGACTATACCTCCGACTACAACTACAACAGAAACTCAGCCGCCGCTTTTGTCCGACCCGTCAATAAATAAATCGCTGTCATCTGCGGCAAAAGACGGGAATATTAAAATAACAGTTGACAATATGCAGGATATTTTGTGGATATCAGTATTTATTACTGTAGACGGACAAATATCTGAACCGCCTAAAAACGACAAAACAGAATTAAATGGTAATGTATTTACCGCGCATTGGCTGACACCGCAGACGAATGATGAAAACGCAACAAAAATTGAGGTATTTTTAGTGAATAAAGATACCACAAATACTAATATTTATCTTGCCTGCAAAAATAATTGTATCGATAAAATCGAATGGAATGTAGCTGATTTACCGGAAAAAATAAATTAAAATTAATGAAAGGATAAATTTATATTATGTTACACGTAAAAAAAACAGTCCCGTATGTAATTATTATTACTTTATTATTTCTCTCGCTAAGCGGCGCAGTTTTATCTGCTGATCCTAATACTGTTACAGTTAATCCCAGCACACAGATAATTAAAGTATACGACAAAACCGTAAAAATCCCCGGATATAATATAAACGGCAATAATTTTTTTAAATTAAGAGGAATCGCACAGGCTGTCGATTTTGGAGTAGTTTATGAAGACGGCGTAATAAAAATAAACAAGGGTTTCAGCTATATCCCGGACGGCTCGGAATCAACCGTGACTCCGCAGGGCAAAGTAACGGCGCAAAAATCTTCCGCAAAAGTTACAATCGACGGCAATGCGGCGGCGTTTGACGTTTACAATATAAACGGCTCAAACTATTTCAAACTCAGGGATATCGCGTCGGCTGTAGATTTCGGGGTATCTTTCGACAGCGATACCAACACTATATATATCGACCCGCAATCCGGATATTGGGCGGGTGACAGACTGCCGGGCGAAGAAATTTTTAGCTATAATGTAGGAAAACTCGACGGAATCGGCTTTGTGCCGTATGAAGCCGGTCAGAGCGCAGAAGACGGTACTTTGATGTTAAGCGATGAGCAAATCGAGAGAAGACTGGCGCAGATAGCGCCGTACACAAATGAAATAAGAACATTTGGATGCGCCGGGGGTTTGGAAAAAATTCCTAAAATCGCAGTTGAGAAGTTTAATCTTAAAGTTGCGACCGGTCTGTATATATGCAATGACAGCGCGTCTAACGATAAACAGATACAGAACGCTTTAGCCTGCGCGCCTTACACAAGTTTATTTATCTGCGGAAACGAGAGCATAAATCTTGGATTTGCTTCGGAGCAGAATCTCATAAAAGCTATAAACGACCTGCGTGCTGTTTTAAAAAAAGCCGGCTACGGGAGTATTCCGGTTGTAACAAATGAAACATTATCTAATTATACAGACGCACTTCTGAACGTATGTGACGGACTTATGTTCAGTTATTATCCGTATATTAACGGAGCAAGTGCGGCGGACGCGGGCAAATTATGGTTTCCCCAGCAATTGAATAAAGCGGTTGAAAAGGCAAAAGGGAAAACGGTTTATGTCGGGGAAAGCGGATGGCCGTCATATGCAAAATCTGGAGAAAGCAAAGAAAAAGCAAGGAGAGAAGCCGCAATTTATGATAAGTGGGCTATATATGAGGCAAGGCAAAAAAATGTAAAATTTTACCTGTTCGTATCTCATGACGAGGATTGGAAAATGAAATACGGCGCAGTTGAGACAACATTCGGTATATTAGACAAGAACGGAAATCTTAAATACCCCGAATTATTCAGGTCACCGCCGCCTCCGCCCCCGACTACTACGGAAACAACACAGTCGCCGTCAGAAACACAGACAACTGATACTACAACGACCAGTACTACAGAACCGACAACGCCGCCTCCGCCCCCGCCTGGAATACAGCTGACAGTCACACAGTGGCCCTCGCCGGATAACGATTTCCATTTAAAAGGCACGGTTACAAGATTGGACGACCCAAGCAATTACAGAATTTCCGCATGGATAAAAGTTGACGGAGTTTTCTGGGCTAAACCGACTTGGGATGATTTTTTACAGTTCATCGGATTGGACGGCAGTTTTGACATCAGAACGTACTCGCATGTAAACGACTATAATCAAAACGGCTGGGGGGTATTGCTTGTCAAAGAGTCGGATAAAGATAAACTTGACAATCATGATTATGCAGCAACAAAAAAGTATGCGGTAAAATTTATAGAAAAATAAAAAAATAAATTTATAACTCATCGGAAATCTCCTTTTGACACCTGTATTTTATATATAAGTAAAAATACAAGATGCGTAAAAAGGAGATTTTTTTATGCAAAACGTTTGAAAGGAGCGATTTATTATGGCAAAAAAATTAAAGGATAAGTTTTTAAGCAATTCTTTCAAAATTTTAAAAAAAGAGTTGAGAGGGATATTGCAGCCTGATGAAATAAAAGATATAAAGAAAAAAATGTCTGAATCGTGGAATAATATAATACAGGATTGGGGAAATGTTTGTCTGGATAATCTGACGAAAGACGAATACAAAAAAAGAATCAACCGGTTAGCTGAACATTTTTCTATTTACCTCACAGATAAAGTTAAACTGAACGTAATAAAATCAAATTACGAAAAATGTTTCGCTCATGTTCAGCCGTCTGACAACCCGTTAATATTGATTGTTGCCGGAGCGATTGCATCAGGGAAATCTACCGTTGCGAATTATGTTGTCCCCGAAAAATACGGTTCAGATTCTTTCGGCGTAATCAATAAAGACGTCCTCAAAGCGTCCACGATTTTCCGAGAATTGATAAATAACGAATTCGGAGAAGAAAACGGAAATCTGATACGGGACTATATGCTGCCGTTAAGGGAATCTATTTCGCTGATGGCTATCGCGAATAAAAAGAGCATTTTACTTGAACAGAGCTGCAAAACGACAGATTTCTTAGACACCTGCGAGTATGCAATAAGAAATAATTATAAAATTTATGCTGAAATAGTTATAACCCCGCTTGCTTTTACCTGTCTGCGCAACGGTTACCGCTATGTTACGGGGTTGATTAAAGACCAAGATAACGGCACAAATTCCGCAAGATATGAAGCCTTCGTCAATATTGAGGGAACATATCATAATGCCCCGCTTGTTTTGAATAAACTGGAAAAAATTGCTGAAAATATGACTGTTTACACTGCCGACTTGCTTAAAACGGATATAACGGGGAAGACAATGCAAGAGGTTTTCCTTAAGATAACAAACGGCTCGGTCAGCGATGTCTTGTACGAAATTTCTGTCAGAATGTTAAATTTCATCGATGCAAATATAAATTACATAGCGAATTCTGATATTGTACGCCAGTTAAATTTTGCGAGAGAAAAACTTTCCCAACTGTCAGATAATCCCGGTTTGATTTATAAAGCCATGCCTCAGGAATGGCAGACAAAAAGCCTCATAGAACAGCTTGACGAATTAAACGCTCCCCTCGGGTTCGGTTATTCAGAGCGTCTGATGGAAAATGCAAGCGAATCCGGCGTCCCGCAACTTATAACAATATAACAATCGGATAAAAAAGAAAGAAGGTATATTTTAAATGAATGAATCAAATAAGAAAATTACGTATGTTAATTTAGACAAAACAGCCGCATATAAAAAGCTGGAAAAACTCGCTCCCCAATGCAAAAACGTTGATTTCAAAAATGTTTTAACGAATGAGCGTGTTAAAACCTGCTGTGTTCCGATAATCGAAAAGCTCGTTTACAACTGGGCTGCGAAAGCGGTGACCGATTCCGTACTGGACGCTCTTCAGTCTTTGGCAGATGAACAGAACCTCATCGGGCAATATCAATCCCTTCTCGAAGGTGCGGTAATGAATACCGGCGAGAATAGGAATGTCCTTCATCATCTTTTGCGGAGTCCCGACGGCAAATCTGCCACGGGAAAAACCGTAATGCATGGAGAAAAGGACTTGGGAAAATTTTACTTGGCAGAGCGCAAGCGCTTTTTCGAATTTGCCGACAGGATACGGTCAGGAGAAATCACGCCTGTTCATGGAAAACGTTATACTGTTTTTGTTCAGATCGGAATAGGCGGAAGCGACCTCGGACCCAGAGCATTATCGATTGCCTTGGAAAATTGGGCGGCAGGCGAAGGGCGAATTGCGTACCGTACTGAATTTATTGCTAACATCGACCCAGACGACGCTTCCAAAATAACGTCGTCGCTCCCATTGGATGAAACACTCTTTATACTGGTTTCAAAAAGCGGCACAACGCAGGAGACTCTTACAAACGAACTGTTCGTAAAGTCCAAACTCGAAAAAGCTGGATTGGACCCCGCAAGGCATATCGTCGCAGTTACCAGCGAAACAAGCCCTCTCGCCCATAATCCGGGTTATCTGGATTCGTTCTATTTCGATGATTTTATAGGCGGACGATACTCGTCTTCCTCTGCGGTAGGCGGAGTAATTCTTTCGCTTGCCTACGGGAGCGAAGTCTTCCGCGAGTTTCTCGCCGGAGCCGCCGAGGCTGACAATGCCGCTCTTGAAGCGGATATACACAAAAATGCCGCTCTGCTTGACGCTCTTATCGGCGTTTGGGAACGGAACTTCCTCGGCTATCCCTGCTACGCCGTATTGCCGTACAGCCAAGCCCTGTCGCGCTTTCCCGCTCACCTACAGCAGCTTGACATGGAGTCCAATGGAAAACGGGTAAACCGTTACGGCGAATTTCTCGCGTATTCCACCGGACCTGTGATTTTCGGCGAGGCGGGCACAAACGGACAGCATTCTTTCTACCAGCTGATACATCAGGGTACAGACATTATCCCCATACAGTTCATCGGGTTTAAAGAAAGCCAGCGCAAGGATGATATTGTAATCTGCGGAACAACGAGCCAAGCCAAGCTCAATGCGAATCTCGCAGCGCAAATTACCGCCTTCGCAAACGGGAAACGCGACCCCGTAAACAATAAAGATTTTCCTGGCGGTCGCCCCTCAAGCCTGATTTACGGCGAGAGACTTACGCCACACACATTAGGTGCACTCCTTGCCCATTATGAAAACAAAATCATGTTACAGGGCTTTATTTGGAATGTGAACAGTTTTGACCAGGAAGGCGTGCAGCTTGGCAAGAAGCTGGCTGAAAAGCTCCTGTCTAAAACCGGCGGCAGTCTCGGCGACCCGATACTGGATGCGTATTCTGAAATTCTGGCAATTTAAGCGTCGCTCAGCTACACAGAATATATGTTTTATCTTAACGCATAATTAAGGAGATTTTTTATGCAAAAAGGGCACAGATACGAAAAATATATAGAAAAACTCATAAACGATATTAACAGGCAGAATTTTAATGCTGTACAGAAAAAACTTACAAAGCTTCGGAAACTTGAAAAGAAGAAAATTTTTATCCTGGCGGATTACGGAAACAGCTTAATAAACGCAGTAATTTCAAAATATGAATCATGCGGAACTTTCAATATAGGCATATTCAGATTAATTATAGATTCGGGAATTAATATTACGCCGAATTTGAACCGCGAGCCGGAAAAAATTCTTTCAGTTCTTCAGCTTTCAGGACGGCTGGACTGCTGTTGTGCCGGGACTCGCAGACCCATTGGTTATACCATTTATATGACCGAATGGACGCCTCTTATATATTTCATACATTCAAACCATCTTTTATACGCGGAACTTGCACTCAAAATGGGCGCCGACCCGGACGCGCCGGATATAGGCGGATACACTCCGCTTTATTCCGCCATAAAATTAAACTCGCTGCAGGCTGTCAGCCTTCTCATAAGATATAAAGCAAAACTTAAGTGCTGCTCGTTTAACAGTGAAATCAAAGGCAAACCCATACAGAGTTTATTTAATTATAACGCTCCTCTTATGGCGGCGGCGACTGTTGACAACGTCAGCGGCGAATTGATTAAAACTTTATTTAATGCGCAGTTAAACCCTAATGAACCCGAAGCCGGTTCCTTCCCGCTTCATGAAGCCGTCATAAACGGCAATATAAACGCCGTAAACGCTCTTCTTGAACACCCTGATATAAATACCGAACTGACAGACGGAAACGCTAAAACGCCCTTTATTTTAAGCGTAGAGAGCGAGAACGATTTAATCGCCCCGGACATTTCAGCCTCCATAAAAAATCTTCTTGTAAAATCCGGCTGTTATGTTCCGCCCGGTTACAGGGCTCACAGCGGGTTTACATTTGCCGCGTTGAGAAACGCAAAAAGTCTGGCAGGGGTTGTATTTCCTTACGGATTCAGCGGGAATCTGTGCGGGGTTGATATACGATATGCCGACTTTTCCAGAACGGAGGTTACGGAAAACAGTTTTGAATATATAAAAGACCTCACCGGAGTTATATTCCCGCAATCAATGCAGCCGCTGTCAGAAAAATTTGCCGGAAATCATATTTTGGATAAAACCGCATTTTCACAGACTATCAAAGAAACAAACCGTTTCGGTATGCCCGTAAGATATATAAGGACTTCCGGAAGTCTGATTTATTACCGCCGGATTGAAGAAGAAAACCAGCTTCCGCACGGCAATATCCTGAAAGACGCAGATTTGCGCCCCCTTGACGCCGGCTGTAAATTTAATTTCAGAATGATTGAAAAATATAAATATTTTGAGGGAGTTATATTTCCAAAATATGTCAATTTCTATGAATTAACAGACTTAAACATAGATTTCTGGACAGATAAAGAATTTATCTGCTGCGATTTTTCGCATACTATAGGGTTTGACTGGAAAGCATGGGGTAAAGCCGCAGTTATAAGGGGTGCAAGATGCCCGCCTGATCTTGATTTTAAAAACGCTGATTTTTCTGGAATTGACTTGACAGACACAGATTTTTCGCTCGCGATTCCCATCAGAAAAAATGAGGAGGTAATTGATTTTCATGCTGACCATAAATAAATTTACGGAAAAATTAAAATGCAACATTCAGGCTGCAATACCCTTGACCGTTATCGTTACCTGCGAGGAACTGAGGGCAATAAATAAGCTGACGGTTGCCGCGAATTCTGTCCCGACGCTCGGGCGCGATAAATGGAGTATAAAAATCTGGGATATAGCCCGCGGCTGGAGCAATAATATTAATAATAATTCAGACAAATCCTCAAATATAATGTACTCAGAAAATTCGGCAAACCCCGAAAGCATACCGAAAGCGACGGTGCGCAATCCAAATGAGGCAGTCGAAACAATATCGAAATCCTCAGAAAAGACCCCGATTATATATGTTATGCTTGATGTTCAGCCGTATTTGAAAAACGACCCGTCTTTCGTCAGACGTGTACGCAACCTGATTCCACAACTGTGCGCGGCGAACAAACGGCTTATTCTGATACAATCAGACCGCTTCCTTCCCCATGAATTATCCGATGATGCAGTCGTCCTGCCCATGCCTCTTCCTGACATGCAGGAATTGTCCGGATTAATTCAGTCCCTGCCCTCATTTATACAATCAGACCATTGTTTTAAGTCAGACCAAGAAAACAACAATACTGAACTATTCACAAATGCGGTAAAAGGACTGTCAGTGAACTGCGCCTCTGGGATTATACGGTCAGCGATAGTGCGAAACAGCGGATTAAACGGAGAAGCATATAGACAGATTTTAGATGAAAAACAGCGTCTCATTGCTCAGACTGAAGCATTGACATATTGCGATACCGTCAAATCAATGGACGAAATCGGCGGGCTTAAATCGTTTAAAAAATGGCTTATACGCCAAAAAGCCGCATTTACGCCGTTTGCACGGGAAATGGGAGTGCCTAAGCCCAGAGGAGTACTTTTAGCAGGAATATCAGGCAGCGGCAAATCGTCGGCGGCGAAAGCGACGGCAAGCGTACTGGAACTCCCTTTAATTAAAATTGAAATCGGAAAAATCTTTTCGTCGTTTGTCGGCGACAGCGAAACAAACTGTTCGCGTATGCTGTCTGTTCTCGACGCTGTTTCTCCCTGTGTATGCCTGCTCGACGAACTCGACAAAAGTTTTGATTCGTCGTCCGCATCCACTGATTCGGGTACAACAAAGCGTGTTTTAGGTCAGATTCTGAGCTATTTACAGGAAAGGGACACAGGTTCGTTTTTTGTGGCAACATGCAACCGCGTCGAAATTTTCCCGCCCGAACTCATCAGAAAAGGGCGTTTTGCCTCAGAAATATTCTTTGTGGACCTCGCGTCAAAAGAAGAAAGAAAAGAGATTTTCGTAATACACATAAAAAACTATTATAAAAAAATAGGCGGCGAGGATTTGTACATGGACCCTTTAGCCGAAATGACCGAAGGATATACAGGCGCGGAAATAGAAGCCGTCGTGCTTGAAGCACTGCTGACCGCCGCAGGGGAAAAGCGTCCGGTAAAAATGAAAGACATAACGGACGCAATAGAAAATACGATACCGCTGTCTGTATCAATGCAAGAAGAAACCAATAAAATGCGCGCTCTTGTGGAAGAGGGGTATTTCCGCAACGCACGCTAAGCCAAAACAAAATTTTATATTTAATTTAAAATCGGAGGTTAAACAATTATGTCTCATTTTACAAAAATCAAAACAAAACTGACGGATATAAATATTCTGGAAAGGACAGTAAAACGGTCGCTCAAATGGGAAACCAAAAGAAATTATACCGTTAGGGGTTACGGCGATAATGAAATAAACGCCGACTTAGTGGCAGTAAACCCAAACGGTTCGTATGATATAGGATTTATAAAAAATCAGGAAAAACACAATGACGGCGTTTCGGATGTTTCATATGAAATCGTAACCGATTTTTACGGATTGATGAATTATACGCAGGAAAGCTTATTGCGGCTTATTATGCAAAACTACGCTATGACGGTCATCGAGGACGAAGCAACGGAAAACGGTCTCGAAATAGGCGTGCCGACTTATGAAAAAGACGGTTCTATAAGGCTGGTACTGACAAAATGCTGACAGGTAAAACAACCGGCAAAAAAAGAGAAAATAAAAACAGACTGCATAAATCAGAGCAAATTGAAATATATATTTCCGGCGATACCGTTATGTTCGACGCCTATACGGGCGAATCCAGGAGAATAGGCGAAAAAATCGGAGCCGGAAAGGTAAAAAATAATAAATAATGGGGGGAATTTTGTGAATTGCATTAATCAATCATATGAAATAGAAGTGACGATTACGGCGGACGGTAAAACAATTTTGCATGTTCAGGGAATAAAAGGCGAAAACTGCCGCGGGCTGACACAAAAAATCGAAGAACGTCTCGGAACCGCCGAGTACAGCGAAAATACGTCTGAATTTTACGAACGCGAAATTGAGACTGTACGGGAACAGACATTATAAAACCGTGAAAATATCAAGGAAAGGGGAGAAAATATGCCTGATATAATTGATAATTCTCTCAATGAACGGTTATTTGTTATGATACCAGACTCCTGCTATTATTTATTGGACGACGAAAACGGGTTTAAGCAAATTGATATGGGATGCGCGTTTTTCTCCCCGAAAGGACTTTCTTTTATATTGTCAAATTTTCAATTCCGCAAAGGGGATTATGTGACGGTGCAAAATATAAAACAAGCTGACAAGACAGACTGGGTCTCCGCGCTTTTTGATATATCGAATGATAATATTAAGAATTTTATTCCATTGAAATGTTTTGAATATCCGAAAGTTTTTCAAAACAATATATATTTCAGAATAGAAGGCGACGACGGGTTGTTTAAAGAGCAGCTTATTTTGAAAAGCGGCGCAATATATCGGGACAAAAAGAACATGACTGTTAATTTGCCTCCGCCCTATGAAATTTCGATTATCCATAAATCCGCGGCAAAATCTGTTATAAGCATTTTTACTCCGCCGGAAAATAGCATAAATCTTTTGTTTGATACAGAAAACAGCAACCTGCGGTTCAGCGAAAACGACGTCTCACTTTATCGTGTTTTCTATAAAGAATTTGATTTTCAGGATAATAATATCGACTGCGTAAAAATAAAATTCAGTTTTTCCGACGGCAAAACTAACGGCGGAGTTTTCTTATATATGTATATCAATGTGTCCTTTTCGTCCCTGTCAAACCAGCAAAATATCATAAAAGAGTACACACCGCCTCCGGTTGCATTAACATAGGCAAAAACGGAAAAGAGGATGAAAAGTGAAAATATATAAAAATTATATTTCGTTCGGCGAAGAAAATATATTATGGCGGAAAAACGGCGTTGCTGTTATATATCCGGCTGAATCATGCGGACTTGACTGCATATTCTGTTCTTTGAATAAAGAAAATCCCGGATATGATATGACAAGCGGAGAGTTGGCAGAATGGATATTGGAAACACATGCCGATTCGGTCGAGTGGTGCGGCACGCCGCATCCGGAAGAAGCATATAAAGTAGTAACGGCGGTGCGCAAATACATGAATAAGCCGTTTATACTTAAAACAGCCGGAATAGATTCTCCTGAATATCTCAAAAACGGTATTGACGAATTTTTTGACATTTATCTTCCCGATATAAAATTCGCGGATAAAAGCACTGCTGAACGGCTCTGCGGGGACGCTGATTATCCTGTAAAATGTCATACAGCACTGACTGAAATATCAGAAATGAACAGTGAAACTATATATGAAAACAGGATACTGAAAAAAGGCGTATTGTGCAGACATCTGCAATTACCCGGAGAATTACAGAATACATTGGACGTTTTAAGCGGTTATAAGAAGTATTTTTTTAATTCAAACTGGATTTTGAATATCATGTCCGAATATACCCCGCCGGGATATAGAAAAAACAGACAGCCGCTCCCTGAAAATTTATGTTCGCTTCTAATCGGAAGCGAACACCAAAAAGCATTGGACTATGCAAAACTGCTTAAAATTAAACTTTTATGAATTGCTCCCACCGACTGTAAATCGTGGGAATTATTACACGGTTCTTTATGTCAAATTTAAGAAGGTGTTATAATGAGAAATTTCACTGATAATGATGCGAAACTTTTTATGATGAAATATATTTCCGAAGACAAACAAGGTTTTTCTATTTTAATATCTGTTCAATATGTTAATACAGTTGGCGGTATCGCCGAAACTTGCGGCGGCTGTACTATACATGACGGTCAAGAATGCAGCACACCAACACATTATATAGACGAATTTTTAGTAGTGTGCAAAAAGGAATTAAATTTCGGGGGAAAGACCATCGACTAGACGTTAGTAATTTATCTATGGGATGGCCGGACGGGGGCGATAATTGCATTAATGCGTTCGGCGATTATAATGAAATCAATCATTATAAGTATGAAAACATCCATTCCTCTTATGATAAGCTCTGTGCTGAAATATGCAATGAGCAGCATGATATAAATGATACCTGCAAATGCAGAATTTGCGGCAAAGAATTTCATGATTTCGTATATGAGAGCTATATCTATACTCCCAGAGACGATTACGGCGAAGGACATGGCAAATGTTCGCGCTGCGGATTAGCTTTTTAACAATGCCATTTAAAATATAATTATTCGAGAAAGGTGCACCTTTCCGAATATATATACGCTGACATAAAATCTAATATTTAAACGTCCGTAAATTTTGAAATTTATTTTACGGACGTTTGTTTACTGCC
>JGI20166J26741_11592251_pt1 | contig 23480 bp, 16 predicted proteins | sample TergutCu122P5_FD_26741 | JGI IMG/M metagenome (IMG submission 26741)
CCCCCCGCTATGACCTTTAAATTTTTTTCCTAAAGGGCTTCGCTTCAACACTGGATAATTGTCATCATTGGTTGGTAATGTATTCCCTTCATGCACTCACAGTCAGCGTGGGATCTTTAATTAAGAATTTATACGTCATGTAAATTTATTTTCTGACCATATATCTTTAGCGGGCAGATGTAAACAGGATACTGTTTGTCATTGTCGACATGTTTTTATTTATAGATATGGACTATTGATGAAAGTTCTTATAATAAAAGCCAACGAGATGCACAATTTCTCAAATTTATTTGATAAAGTGCTCTACATGTTTCGGACAGGTCCACCGTCCGTCATCAGGAATATCTCAATACTGTAAACACGCAATAGGTATTTGTCATGCTAGTTCTGTTGACTGTCTGCTAGCGTGGTCCGGACCACGCTAGCAGACAGCCAACAGAACTACTCGTAGCATGACAAATACCTAGTGCGTGTTTACAGTGTTGAGATACTCCTGATGATGGGCAGTGGACCTGTCCGAAATATGTAGAGTACTTTATCAAACAAATATGAGAAATTGTGCATCTAGTTGGCTTATATTAAAAGAATATATCATGATGAACGGTCTTCTGGATGTCAAGTATTGATGAAAGGTAAGACAAGGAGCAAAAGACGGCATCGCAAAATGGCAGTGAGGGGTATCCAGGCTCAGTCGGAACTGGAGTTGCGTACTTTACCAAATAAAGTAAGAAAATGTCCCCCGAGAGCTACAACGTACAATAGCGGATCAATGTATGGAATGTCTGTGAAAATGCTATGGTGGTATGGGAATTTTCAAAATTGCCTATTGAATTTTTAAAGTATGTTTCACTAGTACCATGGAATATTCGGTGTTTTTAAAAAAATTAATGATACTGAAGCCTGTGTCCGTGAATCTCTAGTGATGAATCGGTGGATCTTTAAATTCTGTTAAACATAGACTGGCGCTATTATTCGTGGCAACTTACGTTACTGGAACCAACCCAGACGATTATTAATTCCTTAATAGTGACATGGAACTGGTGTCATAATATTTTCCAGGAAGCGAACTTAGAGAGCTGCAATACCAGTCGGAGGGCACATTGATTTCGTTTTTGTGAATTATGTTGTAATAGAACATTCTTTAAAGTTCTGAAATTAAACTCTGTGGCTGACAGTTTTATCGGTTACCTGCAAATGACCGTGAACAGAGGCGACCATTAGTGCACATCTACACCTCAGTGCGACAGTGGCTTATGGTACTCCGACCCTCATTTCTAACATGCCAGACTGGAAAAATTATCTCTGTTATGTTTATGTAATTGTTTGCTGTATTTCAACGCGCATAAAAAAGCGCGTGGTACTTGTGATCCTCACAGCGATGACAATGAAGTTTACCGTCTTATGTAATTTCATGCCGTGTAGTGTGGTAAATATTTACCGACGGTTCAGAGGAGCGTGCTGCTTCCAGCGTCTGAGAAGGTCCAAAATTTTATACAGGTTTTTTTTCAAAACGTCGAAACACTTTTCTCAGTCCACACGGCGATACGTCACAGAAGACGGCTATCTCCTTATCTATGAAGCCGCTTGGAATTTCAACCAGGAATTTTGACAGTTCTCTGTGATTTCCACGGTTTGCTGTCTTCACTTCCATTCATCCACCGTTAAAAATTATAGCCCTTGAGGAAAAATATGAAGTCTCAATTTCCCTAATACATACGCTGAGACCTTGAAAACTTCTCGAGATAACAGTATAGAATAAGCGTTACTGCTACTTAGAGATAACTTTTTAACGTAATAATCGGGGGCCCATTTCTGCACAATTCATAGGCAACTAAACTTCACCACGATGGGGGATGAATTCTAGTAAGCATTGTTGGCTGATATACGCATCCTTATTGGCGAGAATGGCTTCTGACATGGGAGTAGAATAACGACAGAACTAATTTCGTGTCTTAGTCTAACATATATCTACGTCTTCGGCTTCTTATCGCAGAGGCCTGAGATGAATCCGACCTTGCAGGATTTGTGGTGGCCGTCGTGAAAACGGTGCATGTCTCTCGTCAAGGACTTTGATTTCACCTGCCAGTTACCATTTCTGCAATTTTCAGTACTCATCTGTCGTCAAAAGACGGTTGTATAGACCACATTGCTAAGGGACTGTTTGTCACCTCACTACTAAAACCTGTATAATCGTGCTTCTTATCAAAAAAGTGTGGATTAAAATCGTATTTCAGACTTGTCGTTTAATTGGCTTCAGTGCTTGGAATTACCATGGATCCTCGCCCAAAGGTACTAAAGTACGTGTCATTTGCAACGAAGAAAAGTGTGTAACAACCTGTGAGATGGGGTAGCTACCAATAATTATGCTGAGAATGATTACTCGTGTACAGCTCTTTCTGGAATCCAGGGCTGCGAAATTTGTCAGTGTAATGCATACCAATCCTCTTGCTTTCTTTGGATTTCCTGAAATTGATCTTGGAACCAGAGAAACAAATTTTCTATTTCTTCTTAGTGAATCCAAGTATCTACCAAACTAAACGATGTCACATTCCAGAACACAGCAACATTGATACTCAGTTCCATGATCAAGCAATATATAAAATTCGGTTTCTGCCTGTCATAAATGTTATAATTTACCATAACAACTATTAACCGGTTAATTCAATATAGGGAAATGCTCGGTAGCTAGTCTGGGGATCATAAGTACAAAACAGCGTGTAGGCAAACTGCAGAATATATGAATTTTAAAAGTGGCACATATACTGACCACTGTGCTTATAGCAGTTATATACTATGTTCTTTTAACCCAGTGCGGTCAGTGAAGTTAGTAATTTACCATGGTAAGTGTTAAGTAGCAAATTTCAAGTCCCTCTTGCACTGTATTGGGGTCATTAATTCTCAGTTGCCAAATAATCCATCATCATCAGACGCAACCTAATGAAAGCACGAAGTGAGCACTGGCTCTGACGTCACTCCCAATTAACAGGTGTCTAAAGAAGGGAGATCGGTGTTATTCTTGGGCACTGCTGCCAAAGTCCTTGTCAAGTTAAACACCGATCATTTTAGCAAGAACTGCCTAATTTATTGCGTAGTGTATACAGTGTTTACGAATTTCTTCACATTTTATTCTTTCGTGCTTCTTCGATGGAAAACGTCGCATTTTTCAGTACATTAACTTAGTATGATACTTTAAGTTTGATACAACTTTTGTTCCTGTATTACACGTACACAGAATTAAATGGACGAGGTGTTTAGGCCATTTCACATTAAGTCATCTTCAGTTCTGGCCTACAGGAACATAGAAAGAAATGTCCTACTTCACACGTGCTGCATGTGAAGGTCTCACACTGTTACAGAGCTTGTGGTAAATATGAACATATAAAATTGTGCTGCTTTTAATCACCCCATTGTACAATGGTCTATAAAAGTTTTACTAGCTAACCTTTCTTTTGTACAGTAATAACACCTGTGAAATATTAGTGTGTTTTGTCTTACGTTGTAATTACTGGTCATCTCTAAAATTATTATCACATGTTAAAAGATGCACATAAATCTAAATTAAAAATAGTGCATGCATTCGACATTAGTAAATAATGTTCGTAAGCAGGCAGGATCAGTTCTGTTAGAATTTTGGAAGAGAAGCTTCTTTCTTTATCATTGGAACTACTGGGTTATTTGTAAAATTTGCAGCATAAGTTTCGAACTTCCATTTTCAAGCTAGAATTGTGGAGTCTGCAGCTGGATGCATTAGAGTCGCCTTTGGGGAGTTATGGTAACGGTCGAGGTCCAAGAAGATTTCTAACTGATAAAGAATGTATGTTTCCATTTATTTTATTATTATTCGCCCTGCACTTTTCTTGCTTGGGTGTTATATACATTTGTATATTTTAATTGTATCATTAAGATGATTATGACAACAATTACATTAAACACATTCGTACTTCTGCTTTATAATTGGCTGTTAAGAAACAAAAAGCAAGACAAATATTTAGCTTGGATTTTAAGTCTCTGTCAACCTTTCTACAGAGCAGCTGGCCAGCACCTAATTGGTAACAACACAATTACCTACGTCAGTTTTTAAAACAAGCTCTGTAAATGTGAGATCTCTCTCAATCTTCCATACGCGTAGGTGTGAAATAAAAAAAAAAGTCTTTTTCTTATTTTTATGAGCCCAACCTGAAGAGAACTTAGTGTGAACAATCTTAAGTTGACTTATCGCCTTTGCATCTTATTCAAATGTTATGTTAAAATAGTCTTACACAACACAACACATATACAAGATTTCCAAGTTATAATTTAGGCTTTGTTAACAAGCTATTATAAGAACTTTGTCTTTATCAAGAGCCGCCCAGTGAAAACATATCTTTTATATTCGATTGAGTTCTCATTCGCTTACAATACGCGTCGTAAAATTCTATGAAATAAATGACTATAAATGTACATAACATATGATAATGGTTTATGAACAAAGCCACTACTAATAACCCGGAAAACTTATATGAGTGTTGTGTAAGACTGTGTTTTGTAACACGACGTTCAATGTGAATAAGTATAACCAAGAATATCTAATTCTGTGCATTTGTGATTCAGAAGAAAAGTTGTGTCAAACAAATATTCTTCTTAGTTTCATTTATTTTACTATGATTTCTTACCCTGAATGTGGAGATGAATTTTCCTCAGATACCTTCGCTTTTCCACCGAAGTAAACGGCGTCACATCCCAGAACACTTTAACCTTAATACCCATCGCCGTGAGAACCTTAAATATCAGAGAAAGCAATTTTTAATTAACACAAATTAAGTTTTAATTTGTCAGGACACCTACAGACAGTTCTCATTTTCTTGTCTTCTAATTTACTGGCGGAAACAGCCTGCGCGTGTGTTGTTGTAGTCGAGGTTTGCTTATAAACCTACAGTGCGAGAGGAATTTGGATTTTTTCACGGACACATTGGGGATGAGAAAATATGAGGCTGCTGACGGTTGCGTGTCGGGGGATGAACGTGACTCACGAACAAACAACCACCCTCCACGTACCGCCCTAATAATTGTATCACAAAAACACTGCGAACACAGTCTGAACATTTCACGTGCTATATTCCTTCACTTAGTTTATTTCTTATCTCACTTGTTTTCGAGTACACCTTCCTCCTTTACTGATTTATTTACAACGTCCTGTCTGTTTTATTTCTCCGTTTTGTCTTTATTTTATTCTGTATTTCTTGATTTTCTTGACATTCTTTCTTCCTTTTTATGAAGTAGTCTAGGCTGTGTTTTGTGTTGTTCTGTCACCACTGTTGTAAGGAAAACGATGAATTGAAGTCAGCAGTTTTATATCGCAATTTTAAAACAGTATTTACTTGAACCTTTTTAACGTAAAGAAGAGCAGTGGAGGACGGAGAACAAAAATACAGTAAAAAGAGTGGTTTTCAAGAGATGCTGAAAACAGAGAGAAAAAGATTAAAGGTATGAACTTTTCTGTAACAGAGAGGAGATTGTAAGGGTCGTGTTAATGTTTCAATATACATGTTTCTTGTAGTATCGAATGTATATTATGTGATAGGACCAATGCCATTTCCGCATTTCGAGCTCATTTTGTGCGAAAAATTCTTAATTCAAGCTAGCAGTACGTGTAAATTGCGCTTTCGGGGCAGGTTGTTGATTATTCTTTCCTTGTTTTGAGAGCTTTCCGGCGTTACACTACAAAGTGTTGTTTCCTCTGCTGTGAGGTGCGGGAGAATTGTATATAATATCTTTAGAGTGATGTTAATGTCGTCAGATAAACACACACCACTTGCAGGGTTTGTTGTGAACAAAAATGTTATCAAACCCTATACTCCCGTTCTTTTGTTTCCGCCCCTATCTCCACCATTCAACTCCCCTTCTCTCTTGCAACGTCTAGCAGATTTACTGGACCGGCGGTCGGCAGGAAACTAGATGGAGAAGAGCCAGAACCAAACGTTCTTATTCTCTCTTTCAACCCTACGCAAGATTTTGTGTTTGTGTGGCTACTGAACGTCGTGGTCGAGTGGACAGGTTTTCTACTTCCTATTCAGTAGATCCCAGTCCAGATCTTAACCACAGTCGTTTCTCAGATCCTCCCGAAAAATTCCGAAGAGTAACTCAGAATATTGCACGAACTATTCCCTGTACAACAACTTTATTTTACGCTAATAATCCCACATTCAATGCTATAAAATTTGAGCTACAGAGTCCCCCCCCCCCAAATACATAGTACGGGGCATCTCGAAAATCGGAAATTGTGTTGTGCCTCAGCTTGCAGCAGCCCAAACAACTTGGGTAACTTGATATTGTTACGTATTGAGAGTCGTGGATTTGTAATTTAAACGATATTGAAGGGTGCGCTACATGTTTTGTAGTTGAACAAGTTGAGAAAATGTTATATGCTGTGCATTAGAAAGACTGGGAAAGAAAAGCCTCAGTACCTCTCAGTGTACTCTCCTGGACTTTCGCGGAGGGGCTGAAATATCCCCAAAGACGTTTTGTCTCTCTCTTCTTGTTTTCCTTCTGTCCTTAACACCTTCACTATCTTTAACTATTCCTCCTCCTCCCTCCTTCTTTTCTTCTCTCCCATTTTCTACCATCTCTTTACTCATCTTTGAAAAAAGTGGCCTTTTTAATGATTATTGCTTTGATTATTCCTTAGTTAGTTTCTTTAATCCTCCAAATTATTGTGGTCAATATATAAACCATCTGCTTTAACATTACAAAACCTACACTTTTCCCAGTGTGAATGAGTATTTGTATGTGAACGGTGCATACAGCACTATGCGGCCTAGCCGACTGTTCATGTAATGGAAAACAGTAGGGTTTTTCTGAAATTACCTGAGTTTTTAAAATATGATTTATGTAGTTCTTGGGCTTCTACAGGTTGATAGCAATACAGTATCTGGAAGATATCTTTAGAGTGTGTGCAGATTTTCTGATAATCAAAAATGTATACTATTTAAGTTGAAGACTTGAATAGGCCGCTCTCCGATGCAAAATAAGTAATCGCCAGTCGTGACGGAGGTGACCAAATTACGAAACACATAGTTCCGTAGGCCCTTGTTAGAATCGGATTTCTTCACTCAGAACATGAGGTTTCAGGTTGTCACGGCCGTCAGCATGAAGATACAATCTAATGGAGGTTGACGCCGTGTAGTTCGTAGATGATTACCACTGTTTTGGAGAACGCGGCTATTTCTACATGCCTAGACACTGTAACAGTAAGGTGCCTGTTACCATGGTGTCACGCCTCAGAAGACTAATTTTAACTCGCCAATATAGTCGTCCTTACTAAGCGCCATAGCTAAGGCTGTTACTTTCACGAGGCAGCGCCCCGCCATTGCTTTAATCACACAGGCACGTCGCTTGGTAATACGAGGATAAATAAATCATTATCAGAAGCGTACGACATAGGGAGCCAGTATAAATGCTACTTCCTTAGTTTGCTACTCCCTCTGTACAGGGTTTGACATGCACGCTGCTAAAATTGAAAACAGTATCAATTTTTAATTATCAATTTTGAAAATTGCACATCAAGATGCAACATGAGTACTGTGAAGCAAGTGGCACTAACGCACTTAACAACCCTCTACGCTACTTTGCCTTAATTAAGACGACACTGCTGCCATCTGCTGTCAGTATATGTTACTCCAACTGCTCTGATCTAATTAAACGTCCCCCATGTGATGTGTCGGAACTATTTTAATAACTTAGCTGCTTGTGTGTATGTCTGTGTGTCAGAAAGTTATTGATAATGTGTATTTTGATTTACTGAAGGGACGTGAGGTGTGAAGGACTTTGTGCGGGAACTCTAAGGGAAGGTCATGACTTGCATTAGTGGAAAGTCGCAACCTAGTTACGGCACTGATGTATGATTTGAACTTTTATTCTTTCCATCAGCCTCGTCCTAGTTTGATTGCGATAAAGCAGTGTCTGTGTGTCCATTAGTAATTTTTGTATAAACGAGAGAGGCAATGTGCGTACAACGTAACACTGAGGCGCGTCCGTGCAACCATTGTTGCAGAGGAAGAGCAGTAAATGTCACATATTCTGAGTCTGTGTTTGTATCTCTAGTTATCCAACATGCAATGCTCATGCGCCATATTTTCGTCTGTGGCCTGTCCGGCTGTACAGAGTTTCTCCACATTCCCTCATGCAAGGCACGATTTAAAAAAAAAACTTATTGAACATAAACTGCTCATTTTGATTTCCTGTACAAATTTGAAACATTTTTCATTGTAAGAAGAAATGAAGGAGGTATTATCATGAACGTATATTGCTCTTCGTGTAAAATGTCCGTTATTCTTGTCAGATTTTAATGAAACTTGAATTTTCTCGACAAATTGTCGAAAGCCACTCAAAGGTAAAATTTCATGAAAATTCGTCCAGTGGGAGCCGAGTTACTCCATGAGAACACACACATTACACAGCTAACAGTCGCTTTTCGCAATTTTGCGAACACGCCTAAAAACGGATATTTATAATACGTATATGGGTAGTATGCCTTTAGAGATTTCAAAATGGCGGCTGTGCAATAGGAACGAAGTTAACAGTTTATAATGTAACATTTTAAAGTTGTGTACGTATGGGAAGCTATGAAAAATCTGCACGATTTTCTTATAAACGAGCAACAAGACTTCGGCCCTCTTGGGCATAAAGCAGTGTAGCTTGTTAGAAATATGCCAAAAATTTCGAAAGAACCTCCATTTTATCTCTTCAGGATGTAAGAGGTTCTGCTCTAAAGGCAAAGGTAGGAGGTTCCTTCACAAGTAGTTTCTGTGAACCACAATACGTGGTTGTACGTACATCCTACGAGATTCCAGTACTCGAAATTTATTTTTCTTTAGTTTTCTTACACAATATACGACTGAGATAACATGGCGACTGCGAGAAATATACGAACGGCTCTTCATTAAATAGAGCTAAATAACGGAATACTGAACATTTTTATGTAAATGCTGATTGGTGATATGTAACGATGACAAGTGTGGCGTCGCAAGAAGTAATCTAAATAGTAATTCGTAACTGTACCTAAAAGACATTGTTTATCCTGCTTGGTTGGTTTAATATCACGGAGGATGAAATGTAAAATAACTTATACTTGGAAACAAGTGGCTACATGTATGCTGTCTCAACAAGAATCACATCAGCATGAAGTTTACAGGGCGTGTGAGTAAACGTCCGTGCATTCTGAACCTCAGCACTAAAAGGACTTTTTTTTCAGCATCACGCTACACCGTCTTACACATTTGGTGGCCAACAGAGCCCGGGTGAATCTGGTGGCAACAAGACAGACAGTGCACCATATACATACTCCTAACATTGACGCGCGTTCATTTAACCATAGTTGCCGTGAAAAGAAATGTGCTATATATTTTGAGTTTGTGTATGTAGCCTTAGGTATCCAGCATGCAATGCGCATGTGCCGTATTGTCGTCTGTGGCCTACCCGGCTCTGCAATATTTTTCCACATTATCTCATAAAAGGCAAGATTTAAAAAATATATATTGCATTTAAAATGTGTATTTTGATTTTCTCTATAACTTTTGTCGGAAATATTTTTCATTCTAAGAAGAACTGAGCCACATATGATCAAACTTTTATATTGGTTTTCGTGTCAATTACCCGTTATTCTTGTCCGATTTGAGTAAAACTTGTATTTTCGCGAAAGATTTTTTAAAATTCCTTAAATATCAAATTTCATTAAAGCCGTCCATTGAGAGCCGAGTTGTTCCAGGCGGACAGACGCACAGACGGACAGACATGACGAAGATAGTAGTCACTTTTCGCAATTTTGCTAACACGCCTAAAGCACATTCTCACCTTCCCTCTAATCAAAAACTGGTATTTTAGCCCATAATCAGTCATTGCAGAACTCTAATGAAATGTGATAAATTTCACTGTCGTACACGTAATTGGATGTCCAGCACTTGCTATAGACATGGAAACAAAGTTCTGGCTTTCGAGTCCGACCAGTTGAATATGAGATCAACATTCTGATAATTAACTACACCGTCACAGTTACGTATCACTGTAAAAAGAACTAAATAACCCTTAAATGACATTTCACAACCAGATTTTGAAAAGACGTACGTGTTTGTTCCGTGTGGTTGCAAGATAGTTAATAGATGAATAAGTACTCCGTACTCTGAACAATTAGTGGAGATGGACTGAAATGGCCATTTGTCTCATCGAGGCGACCTCGTCGCTGACGTCGGAAAAGTTCAGATTTACGAGTCTCGTTTGTGGCAACATTAATCATGCGTATGTGTCTTAGTTAAAGCCGCCATCTACGTCATGCTGCAGTAAACTTTTATACCTCATGTTTTAATATCAGTCTAACGCTTAAATTTCGAAATTATAATATTTTAATTTGAGACCAAGGGCAGCTATTATTCATTGAAACTCTTATTTTTACAAGAAACAAAAACTGTAACGTGTGTTATTACGCCATAGACCGCCATAGCACCTACACAATCGAGATTTGGCTGTGTACTGCATTCAATTGTAGGGCCTGTCATCTCTTCTTTCTTTAAATTTTACGTTATTCATACCGTGCATTTTTTTCATTCCATATTTTAAACCAACAAAATGCACTAATTAAAATACAACAAAACACATCACAAAATACAATTCACATTAGATGCCAACTTCTACATGTTTCGGCACCAAAGTGCTATCTTCAGGGAGTTTATCAACAACAAACGATCATAAGTTCAACACGTATTATGCGCGTTTCGCCCTCATTTCCATTATACAAATTAAAAGTCTTAAATATTAAGACTCTAGACTACAGATGTCAACAGGTACAAGTCCACAACGTTGTGTGGTAATGTTGTTGTTTTTGCAACAGTGTGAACATATATTATTGATGTGAAATCGAGATTTTAAAAATTTTAAGACTTTTAATTATTATGATGAAAGTTAAGGCGAATAGCGCCTGAAATACGTGTTGGACCTACGATCCTATGTCGTTTATAAACTCCCTGACGATGGTACGTTGGTACCGAAATATGTTGGCGTTGGCACTTAATGTGGTGTGCATTTTATTATCTTCTTTGTCTCTTATTTATTTCTTTCATTCTTTCTTTCTTTACTTTAATACACTTTATTTAATTCGTATGTTTTACTACACTGTACCAAGTGTGTTTATTACGTGACACTTATTAAATTTTGAGTTAAATTTTAAATGGTAAATTAAAACTGCTATCAGAAATTGCCGATAGCTTTTCAACGTTAATCCCTAAATTTGCATGAAAGGACTTGATAAAACTACAGTATAGAATAATTAGATTATATTCATCAAAAGATATGTAAGTTGCCTAATGCAGAAATTATAAGCATTGTCACTTACGTAACTGTCTACATCACTCGTAACTGTTCTGTATTACATTTATAATACTCTTTATTCTCCTCTGTTAAACTCTGCGATCAGTAGAGCATCGTAAAATAATCCTTCTGTTATGATTCCTACAGTAGCAGAATTTTTCGTAAATTTACTTCTGGAACACACTTCAATCCTTTTCATAATAAAGTTTTGAACTGTAATGTTGGAGACAGGGTAGAAAAGAAAACACTTCTGAATATTTGAATTGTCTCTTGAGCCACTCCTACGTTTAAACAATCTCAGGTAGTTCTACTACGAATTTTAAATTGTGAGAATTTAACTTTAGATTGTCGGTGAAAATAAAACGAAAGTTAAACGTCAAAATATAAAGAGCAAGTCTTTGAACGGGGAATTCACCATATGAATTGAATTCTTCCTCCAGTGAAACTCTTTTTTTCCCCCCAACTTTTTTTGCCTTCCGTGTGTCAAGGTTCCCTCCCCCCTTTTTCTCCTTTACTTACTACTTTATGAAATCTTTATGTAGAGGACTTGAATTACAGATTCACGAAGCATACCGTTTTTCTTTTCATTTATTGCATGTCATTCTCCACTTCTTTATGTGCAGAATGTTCGGGTGCCGTTGCAGAAAATCCTAATAAGTCGAGTAGACCCTCAGGCGATGTCGTGTCATTATGTCCTACAAGACCGTCTCTGGATTCATCGAACAAATTGAAACCTTCTTGCATCGCAGTTATATTTTAATTTTCCCCTCCATTTATTTTCCGCTCCTCATTCCAATCAGTTTTGAATGTGACTTGGTAGAAGGTAGCAATATTGGAGCACTAGAGTAGAGCAAAAGCTTCGCGGGAAACACTCGACAGGTCTGATGGCAAGCGAGGGGAAAAGCAGCACTGCCGCCACCTTAAACTGCGTTTACCTGGCTTCCGTGATAAAAAAAACTCTCTAATTTTTTCTTTCCTTTCATTAGCTCCAACTTTTGTTCATGTAAATCTCTTTCTATACTTCCTTACGCCATTTAGAACTGGTTCTTGTACGTAGTCACAACGCTTGACATGTGTATTCGGAAGTTACCCGCTTTACATGTCGGCCAGATTAAATGATATCCTGGCTAACATATTTGTGCTAGTCCTCAGATTCATCATTATAAATCAGGAATTACAACTAAACCTGTTTCGGTTTCAAAATGTGTAAACACTATTATTGCTCCTTCTTAATATTGATATTCTTCAAACAGGAAAAATATGGGTCAAGTCGTCCCTCGCCCTTCAATACAATTGTATCACAATTTTCTATGTATTTGACAAACTGTCATGAAATAATAAAAATCGTGCATGTCAGCGACTCTATTCCACTTGAGGCCATCTATGGAAAGGTGTGTGTCTAGGCTCCTTATTAGTTCAATTTCTTCGTACTTCTTTCACGTTTTCATTTCGTGGCAACAATGTTCTCTTCGGCATCCTTTTTTTTTTTCAGACACCCTCGATTCATATTCTTCCCACGAAGTTAGACTGAAGTTTTCACATTGACAAGAGGCAGGTAAATTCAATCTTTATGTTTTTAGATATGAAACACTTCCGCTATTAATTTTGTTGATGTAACCTGTTGACATCATCTACAGAACAATGTACTTAAATGCATGCCTTCGCGCTCCAGAAGAAGGTATTTGTTAATATTAACAGTCATGTGCCTGAGAACCCCCGATCCACAATTGGATTGTGGTACAGTTTCTTTTCTGACTTCTTTTATGCGTTTCCTCGTCTGTGCTGGACTGTATACTGTAGTAACACGTTTTTGTGTCTTGGGTTTAAGGAAGACTTAGGACAGAAGTAAAAGTAAGTATAAAAAGTGGAGTGATGAAGGAGAAGAATTTGAGCTGCAGCTGTCAGCGGTCCCTCCTTCGGCGCCCAGCTTATGTGACAGTATTGCAGTGGTCTGTTGACCAACGTGACCTGAATTTCATCTTACAGGGCCCACACTGCGATGTTATTGTCGTTATCCCAACAACGTCATTGGAAAAGGTAAAGAATGTTCAACATTTTAAACAAAATGAAATTAAACTGTAATTACATACACAATTTCAATTTTAATATTAGATATAATGTCAGAACTGTTGTGCTATTTCTGTCACATGTATTGACTTTTGTCATTTACGGTAGAAACTGCGATATGCGGCAGTGGATGATCCAGAAACCTATTTTAATAGGATGTAGACCCACAGGCTTCTTATATTACACTGTTCCATCAGCCGCAGCTCACAGCTCCGATTCCATTATTCTGTCATTAACTATTTCAATCTTTTTATTTATTTTTATTTAATATAACCCTAATTCTACACCATATGCCGTTAAGTATTGATGGAAATGGAATAGAAAGTGCGGAAGGGAAAACAGGACTGGATATCAGATGACAAATTAATGGCTGTATCTCTCCTTGATGTTGCCAGATACAATAAGGTACACATGAAGTATAACATTCTTATTCCGGGACAATATTCAGAAAACTTTTGGTGTCGGATACCGAAACGTCTACAGTAGCACTAAATATACTCTTTGTTAAACATTTGCTGTACATATATGTTACTCTTAAATGAACAGGGGTGGAATAAATATAGTAACAGAGGACGACATACATACATAAATATATCATGAAATTTATTCCTGTAACGTATGAAGTATCTCAATAAGTTATTGACTTACAGAAATAAGGCTAAGTCTTAAAGTTCTTGATGATTATATAAATAATATTTTCGAAATTTCACGATGTCGTGAGTTTTCCAAGCAAAATCTTTTAGACTCTTGATCTGCTTACGTCGACACTGGACCCTTTGCTTCAAACTAGCTGTTTCTAAGGGCCCCATCTGAATATGAACCTTTATATTTGTAGACATAAAGAGTTGCGCTTTCCGAAAATATCTGTTTGGAGAAATCAGTAGTCAATTATGTATTTAAAAGAAATATAAACTTGGACTGCTTGTCTCAAACAATAAAGGCACTGACTCCTTCGAAACTTCGATAACTATTCACTAGTAAACACGGCGTAGCATTCAAGAAGACTTGAATCGCTGTGAGCACCGCTGTGAGAACCTCAGATCTCGCCTTACATAATTCTGTCTGCTCCAGCAGCGCAGTTCGTGCTACTTGGACCGCCACTGTGCTTTGCGCAGCACAGTGCAACATAAGAACAAAATTAAACGCTATTAAACACAGAAATAAGGGTCACGCGTAAAAATGGAAGTGCATCCGTTTTTAAAATTCTCATTTAACAAACTTCTGTTGCTTTTAATTTTGTAAAGAATTACTGTAGATTATATAGCACTTTGAGTAAAGTAGGCTTAACTTATTTCAATATTTTTTATTATACTTTCCTCAAGGAAATGAGGAATATTACGAATAAATCTTATTATTCCTCAAATATTTCCGAATTTGCAGTGTGTCTGTATCAGAACCTAGTAGGAAGCGACAGCCCTTATCTGTTCATCTTGATTCCTTCCGGCGAACGAAGTTCGTTGTGGCAATAAACCTGCAGTTTGACAGATGGATTGATCCGTCGCATGAACCGTCTCTAAACCAGTATTTCATGCATTGCGGCTTTTAGTTAGAAGTTTACTTTTATTTAATAATCTTCTCTGTGACTGAGAGGAATTTAAAACCGCTATAAAACTTCCCGAATTTCTTAGAACATGCCTTTACTATTCCATCTTTGTCCGAGTTGAAGGAAAGAAATACCATGAGACTGGTTTCCTGCTTGTACGGACGATCATGTGATATATGTCTCCACGATTTATCGCTGTCTGGCAGTATCCAGTATTGAGTAGGATGCAGTGTCTGGGAAGTGTCAGAAACACCTTTTAAAACTGGTAGGAACAAAAGGTGCTGTGAAGAGCGACTCTGTGTTTACACGCCTGTCGTCTCTCTAGAAGGAATAGGAATTAGGGAAACAGTGGTTGTTAGAAGATTTCACTACCAGAGAACGCAATTTACATTATTTAGTAAAGGTCTGAGGGCACAGAATGCCATATTAGTGACACTTTTCCTCACCGTTGTGCTAAATCTGGAACAGAAGGCAGAAAATTGCTTATTTGATAGCTGAAAATGAACAAATGAACCGTAAAACTGAAAGTAAGTTTTACGTAAATTTGTCCTGTGCTTTATTTAGCACGATGCTGTGAATGCAGATGTGAAAGTGGAGGTGTATATACATTCGAACCTTGTCATTGTACAGAAGTGTGTAGTCAGTTTCTCCCCGGCCGCCTTAGCCTAGCAAAAAGACCCTCGATTTATACTGAACAGTAGGCTGGTTAGGCCGGAGAACCAGTCAATGCGCTTGAGTGAATAAAAAACTCTATCTGCCTGGAATCGAACCAAGATCCTTCGGTCGTCCTACCCTTAGCCTAATCTTATAGTGACTGAAAGAAATATCCTGGCTGCACAAAAGTTGCCAAACCAATTAATTAACCTGTCACTAAACTAAACTAAACTAAACTACACTAAACTCTTCGTTAACCTACTTATGTGACTTGTCCTTGGCACAAAGTTTGGTTACAGTTGCGCCATGCAAAACGTTGTAAAATAAGGAGCATAACAAAAAAGATAAAAGAAGGAATGAACTAGAAATATTAAAAGATGCCATGTAGAAGAAGAAGCATGAAGAATATATGAAACTGTACAGAGGAGAAAGAAGATAGAGAATGTTGAGAAAAAGAAATTTTGAGGTAAAATGTGATGGAGAAGAAGGAAAAGGATAGAGTACAGAACGAGAAGATAAAGAGGAAAAGGAACAATAAAACAAGAGGTAAATGCGTAGGAGGATGAGTATAAGACAGGTAAGGTGGAAGAAAATTATAAGGTAAAGCGAAAGAGAAGTAGAGGAAGACCGCGACGAGGAAGAAGATGTCGAAAAAAACAGTGACATTGTTTTCTATGCCATCGCCATAATATCTGAGTAGCTAAGCAGTGTATTGACTACAGTACAACCTACACGACCGGGTAGTCGGAGTGTAGTTTCTGGCAAAGGCACAAGTTTCTGTTTTATCCAGATCGTCCACAACGGTTGTGAGGCCCACGCAGTGTCCTGGCCAAAGTGCTTTCTCCGTAGTTAAAGTGATCGGGACAGTGAATCGATCACGCGCTTTCATCCCGTGGGGCAGTTAAGAATGCATGATCCCATACTTCTACACGCCTTATACCTTCGTGGCATGGCGTTTAATTGTGCACATAAATAATTTAGCTTCCCACCAACAATAACATTCACAGACAGTGCCTCTTTCCTGATATCCGTTGTTGAAAGTGTATATAAAATGTGAAGGATTCCTAATTTTAACGGTAAAAACAGGAAGTTGTATTAAACATGGAAATTGTGGCGGCAATGGGAACACAGTTTTGTCGTGTGTACTGTTAGAATGCGAAGCAGCCTTGATTTATAAGGGACAACAATTCAGACCTGTGTTGTTAGTTATGGAATTTTGAAATATGGAATATCGTTACAATTGTGTAACTGCCAAAAAATTACGACCATTACCAAATGCATGCAGCGTATAATTGAGTTAAACGACTGTTATAAATTGAAGGCTTTTTATAACAAAAGACTTTTTGTGCATTTCGAACCAACGTGGCGTCCCGCGGAAAGAGCCAGAGGCTTTATAGTGCTGTGAGTGACGAAATACGTGATTCATATTATAAAGCCTTCTAACCTGAAGATGAATGCAATATACTTCCCCGACATTTTGGTAATTAGTTACCACACAGCTAGAAAACCCCAAAATGTGGTGCACGTTCCTCTGGGTTGGAGGTTAATAAAATTGCAAGCACGGGAATGACTTTGACCTGAACATAGCGGTATTACCTTCGTTCGAAACCTTTATACTGTACAAAAAGGCTGTACAGACCAGAAGACAGCAATCTTCATTCTCAGTTGATAAGTTGTAATTATTTTGTCGCTTACTGATCGAACACTTTATTTAGCCTATTTGACAAGTTATAAAATCGGTTTATTAGGCAATCAGTATCCGTGTAAATCAATCACTCAGTTGACAGGGCAAGCCAGAATAAGAATTTATTAGTCAATATATCACGTAATTAGTTCATAAAGCGAAACGAAGTTTCTGAGCGTGTAGAATGTCGAAAGACACGACAAGTGCCACACAAACATTCACTTATTCAGAATTCGTAAATGTAAGCAGTGCCTGATAAATATCCATCACAATGTTAGTATCAGCGGTACCCCGACTCCCTCCCCCAAAAAAGGTTGAATTTAAGCTATAAATTATAAAATTCAGTTTCTACCTCACGGTAAACATGCACTGGCTCCATCACGGTCCTTGTAATGGCTAAGGCGGTTAGTCGCTGGCATCTCACCGTAGGGCAACGGGTCTAATCCCAGACCAGTGCATGTGATGGATGAAGTGGCACTGAGACAGATTTCGTTCTCAGTACTTCTGTTTTCCTTTGTCAATATCATTTCATCAATGCTCCAGATTCATTTATCAGCGACGCTATATACACAGAAAAGTTGGTGAATGTTGTTCAAGGAAATTCATGAGGGTCAATTACGTACAGTAGCTGGGCAAAGTGAAGGTTTGTTTTAAAGCTCAATATCTCCTTAGAGCAGTGCCCATCTTGATAAGCTAACTAAACTTTAGTTAGTCAAAGTATTGCCCTGCGTTACTGAAACCTAAATGTCATTACCGTGATCACACGGACCTGCTACTAGTCCATGTCGTGAGTGTGAAGAATCCAGTCAACATCCTCCAATATATTTATTTTAGATGCATTTTCGTAATATTGTGCATCTATGCCTAGATCTTCCAAATTTTCTCCTTCCTTCTAGTTTTCCGAAGAAAATGTCTTAAGCGTTTGCTAGCAATCCCATCTGTAACAAATGCTTCGTCCTTCTCATCCTACTTGAGTTCAAGTTCCTAATATATCAATAACAAATCTCATGGTTTATATAGTAACCACAGTGTTTGAAAGGAGAAACATTACTAGGCCTACTGAAATGTGTTACAAGCCACCAAAGCCATTTGTCTGTTATATATTGTTATATGCTTCTTTTATAACTTCAGTTACAAATCGTGATGTAAATGAAAGTGGAACAAAGAAGCAGCATCGTGCGTTTTTTGAAGTTGTTAATGAGCGGCCGCAGGGTGATAATTATGCCGGTAATTGAAATCCAGGACCAGTAGTGGGAGGGTTGACTGCCCCCTGCAAATCGTGCGCAAATGGAAAGGAGAGAGGGATGAAAATCATAATCAAGGCAGAGAGCAAAGAAAATAGCGGCCATTAGATGGGCTCATTAGGTGGTGCAGACGAAATATCCGGGGTTCGCAGCCACTGCTGCTATTGCGTCGGCTAAGGCTTCGTGAATTTGATGCCGACCAATGATTACGTCAGTTTTAAAGAGTGGCTCAAAGCAAACGATTGTAGGTTTTCCGTAGATCTTCTTGCTCCTTGTATGTCATGGACTAGAACATGAGCTCTTTGCAATGAACGCCACGGTCGAGTTCTTCAATATGCTGAATTTCTGGACGTCGAATATCGTCCCAGCAACACAGTATGTTCGATTTTTGGGAATTCTTCCGCAAGCGGCACGGCACTACGGCAAATTGGAACTTGTCGCTTTCTTTAATATCTTTCTATTTCATTTACCACCAACATTTCCATCATATCGAACCTATAAACTGAGGTACTGCATGCTTAAGTACAACACAAATAAATAAACAAGGAAGGCAAATTTGTCTTTGTACTGCATATGCCCTGAAGGCATATAGGTTGAGTAGAAATATGGCTGCACTGTTTCTTAACGTTTGTGCTAGATGGAGGTGGGTTGTAAACTTCACGCTCTGGCTGCTTTAACCCTGGGAAAAGCCCCACTACCGTTTGAATAACAGACTATATGGGCCCCGGAAACGGTCTGGAAGTTTTGGAGAGGAGAAAATAAAAGTTCAGAGATAGATTGAGCCCTAAAAGTTTATGTTTGGAAACTTGTACTCTTCCGGCATTCATATGTCAAGTTGTCCCTGTTAATAAACTTCATGCTATGGAAGTGTATCAGGAGCCTACCTCTACAGCTAGATCAATGACTCTGAATTCCAATAAATATGTGAAGTACGAATGCGGATTACACTTCTGTCCTTCCTTCCCCGTTAAGCCTAGATTATCTTTCTCTCTCTTTTACCAATGTTTATAAAGTTGCCGAACTAAACAACATTGACTGACTGACACAGAGAAGAGTATATAAATATTTTTCCAACACATGATTATTAAAAAAATTAGAACTTTTTCATGTAGAGTCTCATGGCCAGCATTGCTTTTGTAATTTGGAATGAAAAGTAAATAAAAATTCCTCAGTGCACAACAAAACCATCCACTGTGATATGACAGCAACCTACTACAGAAAATCCGTTTCATGCCTAGTAAAGAAAGTTAGGCGAAGTTCCCAGGCTGCGAAGAAGAAGCAGTGCAATGATCCCATCCATGGGTTTTAGATTTCTTTGTAATAGACTATTCTGAATCGGGAATTAATTAGAAGAGCAATGGTACTTTCACAATCCTGCCGTATTACCGCGGGGAAGTCCGAATTATGTCTAGAGACTTTGGAAATGTGTAGGCCGCAGCGTGAAGGTGGGAGTGTTGACGAAGAGCTTAATCCCTCCCGGGAATTCTACTCCAGGCTTCCAGCCTCTGGCATAGCTGTACCATATTCTATTATCATTCAGTTACTTCTTCACTTAAAAGTAACATTTTTTTTCTAATTTGTGAAACCTTTCACAGTATTAGGAAAATGATCGAAATTTAAATAAATAATTACTTGACCATGACTCGTCGTTGTGTGTCAGAGGTCACAGAGGCATTAAACGTTGAAACTCATTAGTACTGAACTAAGAGGCGGTAAATAAGGTCATCAAAAGCATACGGGTTATGCGGGTCACAATGTAAATTTGCCAGGTGACACGCAAGCCTGCCAACATTCAAGCATTTCAGTATTACTGCAACTGTTGGATACAAACTAACAAAACAAAGTTCGGTGGGAAGAGAGAGAGAAAAGTAGAGACAAATAAAATAGAACGACGGAAAAAGAACAGAGGAGAAGAAGTAAATAAGAAAGAAAAAAATGTCAGAAAGGTAATTCTAAAGAGAAACAAAAATGAAACATAAAAATAGAATGTAAGAGTAGAAAAATAAATAGCATGAAATAATGAAATTAAGAGGACTAGAAAAGGGATGGAGAATAAAATAGAGGAGAAAGAATAGGAAGGAAATCATTAAAGAGGGAATAAAATAAATACAAAGAAACAAAAGAAATACAGAGAGAACGAAATGAAAGAAGAGAAAATAAAAGGAAAGAGAGCTTCGGGAACAACTTAAGAAACGTAACGATGAAAGCAAGAAAGAAATGACACACAAACCAGCAAAACTGTTGTGAGATGCACGCATGCGTTGTGGGACACCGTGTTAATGCGCTTCAACTCTTTATCTTTCAGTTGTTTATCACCGCTTTATATCTGATGTGTCCTCAAGAAATACGTTTACGAGGCCGTAGACGGAAGTGATCCACTTCACTAAAGAGATAAGTTGCTGGATTTTGTGAACACTGTAATAAATTTCATGTTTCATAAAACACGAAAGTTTCTTTGATTAGCGGAGGAGTTCCTAGTTTATTAAGAAAGACTCTTATGTGTGAAGTTAGTTTCCAAAGCAATGCTGTATTGGCTCCGAATGATGTGATAAATTTCATGACTACGCAGGAAAATGAACGCTGTGGTGGCTAGTGTGTCAAGAAACTAGGTCTTAATGGCAGTCGCCGAATATATGTGCTTAATATAAAATTTGAATATAAAGAACATACAGAAACAGAACAGTCATTCGAACCAGAGCCGCAGAGTGCACTATAATCAGAAATTTTTCCTCAGTCGCTTACATCGCACATGGTGACGGAGCAAGAACCTCCTTAAGATGATGGATTGAGTTTCCATGGGGAATTCCCGCTCTCCCATAAATTTGTTCGACCTCTAGAACACAAGAAACATCTTTCCAATAACCATCAATCCTCGTGAAGAAGCAAGAGACTAGAAGGTAGCGCACATACAACGTAACCACAGTTCCTGTTTTTACTCACATGATTTCCCCTGTTTCTACTGGTTAAATCCTCCGAAAGTAGGAAGATACTTTTACAACGGATGTAAAAGAAATGCGGCCTTAACGAATGCTAACGATGAGTTTGTTTTCGTATCGCTTTGCTTTCCAACTTTGCTTCAGAACAGGGGTCCTTAACCTTTATTTGTACCTTGTACCCCTCTGAGACTGGTGAAACCTACGGACCTCGTCTAAGAAAAGTGTATTTAAATGCATTCTGTAAAATACTTAGGTGTTGATATTGTACCTATATCTTACAATCTATGTTGTGGATTGTATTACAAGTACAGATATCAAAAACTAAAATATATATATATATATATATTACTCTAATAAATGAACTTCTTTATTAATCCATGTAATCAATAACAAAATTACAGATAAATTTAAGAGACACGCAAGTTGAAATTGAATTTTATTTTTTTAAAGAGACATTTCAGCGCGAAGACAAATGTGTTCTGGTTTCTTTTTATTAGGCTACAATAATTGTACATAGTAAGATTTTTTTAAGTTAACAAACATTTTTTAAGTGTAGAGCCCATAAATTACATTGTTGCCTACATTCATTTATGCAAGTAAAGCTGAATTTCAATTAGAGGCTAGTGAAAATAAAGGTGTAATCTTTTACTATCCAAGTTCATGGGCCCCCTGAACTCTATCCTCGGACCTCTTGGGGGTCCGTGGATAAGAGGTTAGGTATAGCTGCTTTAAACTATGCAGTTATTTGGGTTCGGGCAAACCAGGCGGGGTTTCAATTAAATGGTACACATCAGCTTCTGTTTTACGCTGATGATGTTAATATATTGAGCGGGAACATAAATACTATAAAGAAAAACACGGAAGATTTGGTAGCCGCTAGTAAGAAGATTCTAGAAGTAAATGATGTGAAAACTAAGTCATATCTCGAGATCAGAATGCAGGACAAAATCAGAACATAAAGATAGATAATAAACCCGTTGAAATTGTGGACCATTTCAGGCATTTGAGGACAACCATAACAAACATAAATTGCATTCTTGAAGAAATTAAGAACAGACTGAAGTCAGGGAATGCGTGTTATCATTCGGTGCAGAATATTTTGTCTTCTAATTTGCTATCCAAAATACGAAGATTAAAATATACAGAAATTTCATTATGAGAAATACGACCAACAGATGTATATACAGATGTGTAAATTTGTTTTATTATAAACAGCGTAGCCTACTACATGTTTCGACCAGGTATTGTGGCCATCTTCAGGGAGGTGTTCTTTGAAGGATATATTGCATAGAACGTCAAAATAATTTAATTCATAAATGCATAAAATGGTAAGATTTAAATAAAATCTTAAAATCTAGGTTAATATATAAAATATTGATAGAATTTTTTGTGCTGAGTTGCGTGTTGATATGCTGTGTGTATGGTGACAGCATCCAAGCGGAGGTGGTGGTGATGGTGGTGGTGGTGGTGTTGTGTCTGCTGGTCTCGCTGTACTGAGTACAGCAATTCCGCGTGGATGGTGTCACCATGTACACGTCAATTCAGCACAAATAATTGTATCAACATTTTATATTTTAACGTAATTTTAAACTCTTATTTAAAACCTAACATTTTGTATATTTGTAAATTAAATTATTTTTACGTTCTATGTAATATATCCCTCAAAGAACACTTCCCTGAAGATGGCCACAATAGGTGGCCGAAACATTTAGGAGAATACGCGACTTGTTATGCAATAAATGTTTATATCTATATACGTCCTTGTTGGTCGTATTTCTCATAAAGAATCATAAGTGCAAGGTCATGAATCATTTAAAACACAGAATTTATTTTTGCATGTTGTTCTGTATGGGTGTGAAACATGGTATCTCACATTGAGGGAGGAACGTGTGGTGAGGGTTTTCGAGGGTATTGAGGACGGCATGTGCTAGTTCCGTCCCGCGGTCACTTTTCAAGATAAGGTAGTGTATCAGTTGCGTCCCGGGCTCGTTAGGGTCAGAGTACTAGTTCCGTCCCGC
>JGI20166J26741_11594473_pt1 | contig 23450 bp, 12 predicted proteins | sample TergutCu122P5_FD_26741 | JGI IMG/M metagenome (IMG submission 26741)
GCTGACGCCGTCCGGAGTCGAGAACGCGCCGCCGACCGCCAGCGGGGTGACGCGGAGATAGATCGTGCCGCCCGCTGTGCCGCCCGCGGAATCCGTGACCGTGAACGCGAAAGAGTCGGTGCCGCTGTAGCCGGCCACCGGGGTGTAGGTGTAGTCGCCGTTCGGGTACACGACGACCTGGCCGTGCGCGGGCTGGGCGCCGACCGTGGCGGTCAGCCCGGTACCCGTCGCGTTGGCGAGCAGGTTCCCGCTGACGGGGACGCCCGCGGGGGTTTCCGCCGGGGCGATGACGGACACCGCCGGGATCACGGAGATCCGCACCGTGCCCGTGGCCAGCTGGCCGGAGGCATCGGTGAGCGTGTAGGTGAACGCGTCCAGGCCGGAGAAATCGCGCACGGGCACGTACGTGAACGCCCCGGCGGCGTCGATGGTCACGCTCCCCCAGGTCGCCCCGCTGTGGCTGGTCACGGGCGCCAGGAGACCCTGGACGCTGCCGGACACGGGTGTGCCGGCAGACGTGGTCACGTCGACATCGACCGCCGGCAGGGACACCATCACGTGCACGGTCGCACTCGCGGTCTGGCCGGTGGCGTCGGTGACCGTGTACGTGAACGAGTCCGCCCCCGTGTAGCCCGACGCCGGGGTGTACGTGAACACGCCGCCGCCCAGGGTTGCCGTGCCGTGCGCCGGTGTGGAGTTGGCGGTCACGGCCAGCCCCGCGCCGGTGCACGCCGGCAGCACCGGGATGCTCACGGCCCTACCGGGCGGGGTCGTCGTCGCCACGTCGCGGGCGACCGGAGTGACCATCAGGACGACGGTCGCACCGGCGGTCCCGCCGGCGGCGTCGGTGATCGTGTAGGTGAACGAGTCGGGCCCCGAATAGCCGTCCGGGGGCTGGTACGTGAACACGCCTGCCGCGGTCACGCTGACGGTGCCGTGCAACGGCTGGGCCGATCCCTGGACGGACAGGCCGCTGCCCACGTCGTTGGCGAGCACGGACCCTTGCACCGGGCTGCCGGCCGCGGTGGTGGCCGCGTCGTCGACGGCCACCGGGCCGACGCCGACCGTGACCGTCCCGCTCGCCTGCCGGCCGGACGCGTCCGTGACGGTGTACGTGAACGCGTCCGGACCCGAGTAGCCCCCCGCCGGGGTGTACGTGAACACACCGCCGCCCAGGGTCGCGGTGCCGTGCGCCGGCGCGCCGCCGAGGGCCGCCGTCAGCCCCGTGCCGAGATCGTTCGCGAGCACGTCGACGCTCACCGGGGTGCCGGCCACCGTCGTCGCCTGGTCGTCGAGGGCCCGCGGGGTGACGACCAGGCCGACCACGGCCGTGGCGGTGCCCCCGGAGGCGTCGGTGATCGTGTACGTGAACGCGTCGGGTCCCGAGTAGCCGTCCTGCGGCACGTAGGTGAAGGCGCCCGCCGGGCTGACGCTGACGACCCCGTGGGCCGGTGTGGTCCAGGCGGTGACGCTCAGCCCGGTGCCGATGTCGTTGCCGAGCACGGTCCCGGGCAGCGGCGTGTTGGCGGCCGTCGTGGCGGTGTCGGCGACGGCGACCGGCGCAATGGTCACCCGGACCGCCGCGGTCCCGGTCTGGCCGGAGGCGTCGGTCGCCTGGTAGGTGAACACGTCCGGGCCCGAATAGCCGGCCGCCGGTGCATACGTGAAGGTGCCGTCGACAAGGATATTCACCGCGCCGTGCGCGGGCACGCCGAGGAGCGCCGCGGTCAGCCCGGTGCCGAGATCGTTGGCGAGCACCGCACCGTGGACGGGGGTGCCGGCGGCGGTGGTCGCCGTGTCGTCGACCGCGAGCATCCCCGTGTTCAGGCGCACCGTGGCACTGGCCTGCTGCCCCGCGGCGTCCATGGCCGTGTACGTGAACACATCCGGCCCCGAGAAGCCGCCCACGGGCGTGTACGTGAGGGTGCCCGGGCCCTGCAGCGTCAGGGTGCCATGGGCGGGCTGCGTGAACTCGGTGACGATCAGGGCCGTCCCCAGGTCGTTGTCCAGCACGGCGACGTCCACGGGCGCGCCGTTCGCGGTCACGGCGGCGTCGTCGTGCGCCACCGGTGCGACGACGACGGAGACGGTGCCCGACGCGGTCGCGCCGTAGGCGTCCGCGATGGAGTACGTGAACGTGTCCGGCCCGGAGTACCCCGCGGCCGGGGCGTACGTGAGGGTTCCTCCGGCCTGCGTGACGGTGCCGTGCTGCGGCGGCGCGTAGCCGGTGACGACCAGGCCCGAGCCGACGTCGTTCGCGAGCACCGCCACGTCCACGGGCGTGTTCGCGGTGGTCCGGACCACATCGTCGACCGCGGCGATGACCCGGCTCATCGTCGACGCGCATCCCGGGGCGGTGCAGGCGGGCGGCGCCGGGCACGTCCCCGCCGCGCAGGCCACATTCGTCAGGGCCAGGTCGCCGGCCCCCGTGACCCGCACGGAGTAGGTCAGCGTCACGCTCGCGTGCGCGGCGAGAGGCCCCGTCCAGACCAGCCCGCCGCCGTTCACGGTGGGGGTCCCGGTGCTCGCCGCCGCGTCCCCGTTGCTGGTGGCGTCGTCGAGCACGCCCGACATGTCGTCCACCACGGTCGCCGGATCGGCGGCCGTGAACGGGCCGGTGCCGGTGTTCGTCGCCGTCACGGTGTACGCCACGACGTCGCCGGGCCGGACGCCGGTGGCGGGCGCGTCCGAGGTCTTCGTGACGGCGAGGTGACGCGTCAACGTGGTGGTGGTGCAGGTGTCCCCGCAGATGCCGGGCGCGGTGGGATCGACCAGGTTGGTGAGGATGCCGTCGCCCCGGTTCGCCCCGTCGACACGTACCTGGTAGCTCACGGTCGCCGAGGCGCCCGCCGCCAGGTCGCCCGTCCACAGCAGCAGCGTCCCCGACAGCCGTGCCCCGGCGGGCAGCGGAGCGGTCACGAGGGTGGCATCGTCGAGCACGTCGGACAGGTCGTCGCTGAACGACGCGGTCACGGGCGCCGAGCCCGTGGCGGCCACGTCCACCGTGTAGGTCACGAGGTCGCCGGGCGCGGCGACCGTCACATCGACGTGTTTCGTGACCGTGAATCCCTGGGTCGTGACCGTCGTGGAGCATCCCGGCGCGACGCAAGCACCGGCCGCACCCGGCGTGACCACGTTCACGAGCACGCCGTCGGCGCCGCCGGATGCGGCGGCGCGATACGCGACCCGCACCTGGTAGGCGACATCGGCCGCGTTGCCGGAGGCGAGCGTGCCGGTCCACGACAGGACGTCGCCCGTCAGGGACGCCCCAGCGGGCAGCGAGGACGTCACGAACGTGGCGTCGTCGAGCACACCCGACAGATCGTCGGTGAACGAGGCCGCGACGCCCGCCGTGCCGATGCTGACGACGTGCACGGTGTAGGTGACCACGCCGTCCTGGGGCGCGACCGCCACATCGGCGGTCTTGCTGACCGTGAAGGCCCGGGTGTCCGTCACCGTCGCGCACGACACGTCGCAGGTGCCGCCCGGCCCCGGCGTCGCCGCGTTGCCCAGCACCGCGCCGGGCGTCAGGGGAGCGTTCAGCTGCGCCCGGTAGACGACATCGCGCTGCTCCCCCGCGGCCATCTGCCCCGCCCACACGAGCGCCTCGCCGTCGAGGGTCGCCCCGGCGGGCAGGGTCCCCACGAGGGTCGCGTCGTCGAGGACGTCCGTCAGGTCGTCGGTGAACGCGGCCGCCACACCCGTCGTGCCCGTGCTCGCGACGTGGACCGTGTAGGTCACCACGTCGCCGGGGCCGGCCACCCCGACGTCGGCGCTCTTGGAGATCGTGAAGGCGCTTGTCGGCGTCGTGGTGGAGCAGCCGCCCAGACACGTTCCGCCTGGGCCGGGGGTGATCGCGTTCGCCAGGATGCCGTCGCCGGCGATCGGCGACGCGACGAGCACCCGGTACGACAGGTCGGTGCTCGCCCCGGCCGCGAGGGTGCCGCTCCAGCGCAGGGTCGTGCCGTCGAGCGTCAGGCCGGCGGGGAGCGCATCGGCCAGGGACGCGTCGTCCAGGACGCCGCTCAGGTCGTCGGCGAAGGTGGCGTCCACGCTCGCCGAGCCGGTGCTCGCGACGTGGACCGTGTACGTGACCATGTCGCCCGCGGTGACCGACGTGGGGCTCGCGGTCTTGGTGACGCTGAAGGCCCGTGTCAGGGTGGTCGTGGTGCACGTGCCGGCGCACGTCCCCGCCGACCCCGGGGTCGCCACGTTGCGCAACGTCCGGTCGCCGCCCGGCGGCTCGCCCACCTGGACGGTGTACGTGACGTCGGTCGAGGCGCCCACCGGCAGGACACCCGCCCACGACAGGATGCCGCCGGTCAGGCTGGCACCGTTCGGCAACGTCCCGACGAGGCTCGCGTCGTCGAGCACACCCGACAGGTCGTCGGTGAACGCGGCCGGCACCGGCGCCGAGCCCGTGTTCACCACGTGCACCGTGTAGGTCACCAGGCCGGCGGCGGGGGCCACGCTCACGCTCGCCGACTTCGTGATCGCGAACGCGGTCGTGGTCGTCGTGGTCCCGCAGGACGCGCCGCAGGTGCCGCCCGTGCCGGGGATGACGGCGTTGACGAGCGTCGCGTCGCCGGTCATCGGGTCGTCGAGGACGATCTGGTACGTGACGTCCTTCGTGGCTCCGGCCGCCAGGTCGCCGCTCCACGCGAGCGTGTTCCCGGAGAGCGTCGCACCGCCCGTCAGGGTGCCGGCGACGAGTGCGCCGTCGTCGAGCACGCCCGACAGGTCGTCGGTGAAGGACGCCGTCATCGCCGCCGAACCGACGTTCGCCACGTGCACCGTGTAGGTCAGGACCTGCCCCGGGGCCGCCACGGACGCATCGACCGTCTTGGACACGACGAACGCCTGCGTCGGCGTGGTCGTCGTGCACCCGCCCGCGCTCGCGCACGTCCCGCCCGTCCCGGGCGTCGCGGTGTTCGTCAGGACGGCATCCCCGGCCATCGGCTCGTCGACGGTCACCCCGTAGGTCACATCCGCCGATCCCCCGGGCGCGAGCGTCCCGCCCCACGTCAGGGTGTTTCCGGTGAGCGAGGCGCCGGCCGGCAGCGCGGACGTGAGCGTCGCGTCGTCGAGCACACCCGACAGGTCGTCGGTGAAGCTCGCCGCCACGCTCGTCGAGCCCGCGTTCACCACGTGCACGGTGTACGTCACGGTGCCGCCCGGCGAGACCATCGGGACGTCCGCGGTCTTGGCGATCGTGAACCCCTGCGTCTGGGTGGTCGTCGCACACGTCCCGGCGCACGCGCCGCCGGCACCGGGCGTCGCCACGTTCACCAGCACCTTGTTCCCGGCCGGCGGCGTCCCGACGCGCACCTGGTAGGCGACGTCCGTGGAGGCCCCGGCCGCGAGCGTCCCGCTCCAGGAAAGGTTGCCCGTCGACGCGTCGTACGTCGCCCCGGCCGGCAGCGTGCCGGTCAGGGACGCGTCGTCGGCCACGTCGGACAGGTCGTCGGTGAAGGAGGCCGTCACCCCGGCCGAGCCGGCGTTCGCCACGTGCACCGTGTAGGTCAAGGTCTGCCCCGGCGCGGCGACGGCGACGTCGACGGACTTGCCGATCGTGAAGGCCTGGATCGGGGTCGTGGTGGTGCAACCCGGCGGCACGCACGTGCCTCCGGTGTCCGGCGTGAGCGTGTTGACGAGGGATGCGTCGCCGCCCGGCGGGTTGCCGACACGCACCTGATAGGTGACGACCGTCGTCCCGGCGGCGGGCACGCTGCCCGCCCACGAGAGGAGCGTCCCGGACAAACTCGCCCCGGCCGAGAGCGAACCCGGCTCGATCGCGCCGTCGTCGAGCACGCCGGACAGGTCGTCGGTGAACGAGGCGTTGATCGGCGACGTGCCCGGATTGCTCAGCGTCACCGTGTACGTCTCCAGGCCACCCGCGACGGCCACCGCGGGACTCGCCGTCTTGGACACCGTGAAGCCCTGCACCTGCGTCGTCACCGTGCAGCCGATGCCCACGCAGACCCCGGACGGCCCCGGCGTGATCTTGTTGACCAGGGCGCCGTCGCCGGTTGTCGTCGGGTTGATCGTGACGTGATAGATGACGTCCCAGCTGGCGCCGATGCCGAGGTTGCGGCTCCAGGTCAGCGTCTTCCCGGAGAGGCTGCCGCCACCCGGCATCGGCCCGGACACGGCGGCGTCGTCGAGCACGCCCGTCAGGTCGTCGGTGAACGATGCCGTGACGGGGCGGGGGCCCGTGTTCACGACGTGCACGGTGTAGGTCACCGTGCTGCCGGGTGCGGCGCTGGACGAACTCACCGCCTTGGACACCGTGAACGCGGCCGTCGGCGTCGATGTCGCGCAGGCACCGGCGGCGGCGCACGCCCCGCCCGGCCCCGGCGTGACGGTGCCCGCGAGCGTCCCGTTGCCCACGAACGGGTCGGGCGCCGCCACCTGGTAGGCCACATCGGCGGACGCGCCGGCGGCCACGGATCCCGTCCACGTCAGAGTCTTGCCGTCGGCACTGAGACTCGCCCCGGACGGAAGCGTGTCGGTCACGACGGGCGCGTCGTCGACCACGTCGGACAGGTCGTCGGTGAACGAGGCCGTCACGGCACCCGCGCCGGTGTTGACGACGTGCACGGTGTACGTGACGACGCCGCCGGGCGCGACGATCGTGGAATCGACCGACGTGGACACGGTGAACCCGCTCACGAGATTCACCGTGCACGTGGCCGAGGCCGAGCAGTCCGACGGCGCCGGACACACCCCGCCCGGGCAGGAGGCCGTCGGGGCGACCACGTTCGAGATGAGGTGGTCGCCACCGGCCAGGGGCCCCACGGCGCCGCCGAACGTCACGGTGGTGGCGGTGCCGGCGGGGACCACGCCCGCCACCTCGAACGAGGCGTTCCCGGGTCCGGGGGTGATCGTCAGACCGGCCGGGGTGCTGGCCGTCGGCAGGTTCACGGTCGCGTCGTCCAGCACGCCGGTGAGGTCGTCCGTCTGGTCCACGGCGGAATCCAGGCCGCCAGTCCTGTTGTCGAACGTCAGCGTCCACGACAGGGCATCGCCGGCCGTCACGGAGGTGCCCGACGCGGGAACCACCGACTTCGAAGGGGTCGCCACGGAGTAGGCGCCGACGTCCAAGGTGAGATCGGTCGTGTCGGCGACGACCGGTCCCGTCAGGATCTCGGTCGCGCCGCCCGACTGGACCGCATTGGAATCCACCGCCGGGTCGCCGCCCTGCAGCGCCGGGGACACGCTCGTGCCCGAGGGCAGCGCAAACGTGATCGTGTAGCCGCCCGTCGCGGGGTTCACGAGCGCACTCCAGGTGCCGTCGGTGCCGGTCGTCCCCGCCCACACGGGTGTGTTCGTGGCGTCCACGATGGTCACCCGCACCCCGGGGATGCCCGGTTCGCCCGGATCCTGGATGCCGTTGCGGTTCAGGTCGTTCCAGACGAGATCGCCGAGGGTCGCCTGGCCGGGGGCGGCCTGCGCCGGACTCTGGGCGACGCCCAGCGTCCCGGCCAGCAGCGCCAGCACGGCAGCGGCGGACACCCACGCACGCGAACGGCGGCGCGACGGCCCCGGCACACGTCCCATGGAGCGCTCACTCCTTCCGGCGCGACCAGCGTTGGCCGATGGCGACCCCTGTGAGTGCGTGGGGTCGCCGCGATCCGGCCGGGGTCCGACATCGGATTTCCCCACCATCATTTCATGCGAACCGGGCAGATGGGTAACGGCGCGGCTCAAAGATTGCCCTCGTTCGCGACCTGCAACCTCCGGCTGTTCGTCTCAGCCCACCGGGGCGGCGGCGATCCGCTCGCCGAGGGGACGGTCGAGCAGCTCCGGATGGTCGAGGATGTACCCGAGCAGGCCGACGGACTGGGCGAAGTAGAACCCGTCGGCGATGCGCTCGTCGCAGGTGATGCCGAAATCGCACACATCCCGCGTCGAGTGGCTGCCGTCCTCCGCGACGGTGGTCTCCCGCCGGATCGGCCCGATCGTCACGAGGATCGAGCTGGTGCCGAAGTCGGTGAGGTTGTGGTAGATCGCGCCGCATCCGATGCTGCCGAGGTTCGACACGATGATCGACGCGTGGTAGATGTCGTCGTCGATCATCGACGCCGGCAGCCAGTCGTGCACGTCGCACTGCTTGAGAACCCACACGACCACGTTGACGAGCCACTGCGGCAGCTTGCCGATCATCCCGATCGTGGCGTCGGTCGAGTTGTCCTGCTCGGCGCGGACGGTGGCCACCTTGGCGGCGAGGGTGGCCTTGACGTCGTCGAGCGTGTCGGACGGGGCGAGCCGCACCAGCGACACGTTTTCCTTGGCGTCGTCGGCGAACTGCACCTTCGCGACGAACCCGAGGCTGGCTTCCGCCCGATCGTAGAACCGTCGCGCCAGGACGTACCGGTTGAGCAGGGGGCGGGCGTACAGCAGCTTGCCCAGGGCGCACGAGAACGCGTGGAAGTAGGTCAGGTGCGGGTCGGCCGCCTTCCTGTCCGCCATGTACCGCACCAGCCGGGTGACGTCGAACGTCTGGGCGATGTAGACATCCGAGTCGGCGCGCAGGGGCTTCAGGCAGACCATGATCTTCTGCAAACCGCCGACATCGCGCACCCGCACCGCGTCGCGCCGGTCTCCGAACCGTCGACCCATCGCACACCCCCAAGCCCGGCCATGGTACGCCGGCGAGCGTCTCACCCGGGCCGGTCTGGCGACCGGGTGCCACCGCCGGGCTGGGGGGATGCGACCGTGGGCTAGCCGGCCGCGCGGTCGACGGCGGACAGGACGGCCTTGAGGGACGCGTTGGTGATGTCCGGGTCGATCCCGACGCCCCACCACACCCCGTCGGCCCCGTCCGGGCCGACCTCGCACTCGACGTAGGCCGCGGCGAGGGCGTCCCCGCCGCTGGACAGCGCGTGCTCCGCGTAGTCCAGCACCGTCACGATCACCCCGACGCCGCGCAGCGCATCGACGAACGCCGACACCGGCCCGTTGCCCTCACCGGTGATCACCTTCTCGGCGCCACCGGTGCGCAGCGTCGCCTCGAGCGAGGTCGTCCCGTCGTGCGTGCTCGCCGACCGGCGCACCAGCACGAACGGCGCCTCCCGCTCCAGGTACTCGGCTTGGAACAGCTGCCACAGGGCGTCCGAGCCGATCTCCGTGCCCGCCGCATCCGCCTGGATCTGCACGTGGCGGCTGAAATCCATCTGCAGCCGGCGTGGCAGGTCGAGGGCGTGGTCGCTCTTCATCAGGTACGCCATGCCGCCCTTGCCGGACTGGGAGTTGACGCGGATCACGGCCTGGTACGTCCGTCCCACATCGTGCGGGTCGAGCGGCAGGTACGGCGCCTCCCAGTCGATCTCGTGGATCGTCTGCCCGGCCGCCGCGGCGCGCGCCTCCAAGTCCTCCAGACCCTTCTTGATCGCGTCCTGGTGCGAGCCGGAGAACGCCGTGTACACGAGGTCGCCCGAGTACGGCTGGCGCGCCGGCACCGGCAGCGACGTGCAGTACTCCACCGTGCGGCGGATCTCGTCGATGTCGGAGAAATCGATCATCGGGTCGAAGCCCTGCGTGTACAGGTTCAGGCCGAGCGTCACCAGGTCGACGTTGCCCGTCCGCTCCCCGTGGCCGAACAGGCAGCCCTCGACGCGCTGGGCGCCGGCCATCTGGCCGAACTCGGCCGCGGCGATCGCGCAACCCCGGTCGTTGTGCGGATGGACGGACACGCACACGTACTCCCGGCGGGAGATGTGGCGGCAGAAGTACTCGACCATGTCGGCGTACACGTTCGGCGACGCCGCCTCGACCGTCGCCGGCAGGTTCAGGATGATCTCGCGACTCGCGTCGGGCTGCCACACGTCCATCACGCCCTCGCACACCTCCAGGGAGTACGCCACGGGCGTCTGGGAGAAGATCTCGGGGGAGTACTCGTAGCCGAACTGGCAGTCGGGCAGGTATTTCTCGGCCGCGTCGATCACCCAGCGGGTGCCCTGCTTGGCCAGCTCGACGGTCTCGTCCGCCGACAGCTTGAACACGACGCGGCGGAACAGCTCGGCGACGGCGTTGTACATGTGGATCGTGGCCTTCGGCGCGCCGACGAGCGACTGGGCGGTGCGCTCGATCAGGTCCTGCCGGGCCTGCGTCAGGACGGACACGGTGACGTCGTCCGGGATCGCGTCGGACTCGATGAGGGACCGGACGAAGTCGAAGTCGGTCTGCGACGCCGACGGGAAGCCGATCTCGATCTCCTTGTAGCCCATCCCGACGAGCAGGTCGAACATCTTGCGCTTCCGGGACGGGCTCATCGGCTCGGGCAGCGCCTGGTTGCCGTCGCGCAGGTCCGTCGAGAGCCAGCGCGGGGCACTGGTGATGCGCTGGTTGGGCCACGATCGGTGGGGCAGATCGACGAGCGGGAACGGGTGGTACCGGTTGATCGGCATCGGGGACGGCGTGGGCACGGGCTTGGGTTGCGGTTTGGTCGTCGGGGCTGGATATGGGCTGGTCATGGCGAGAATCCCTTCGCTGGAGATGGAGTGCGCGTCACGCGCGAGAACCTCCGCAGCGGGGACGTGACGCTTCTAGAGCGAAGCCCCGCTGCGGCGACCAAGCAACAGCTCCGGGAGCCGGAGCGACCTGCGCTGCATGACAGCAGATTATACGCCCGTTGCCGGAGCCGGTGGCGACGCGGTCGGACTCGCCGGCCGCCTCGTGTTGTACCGCCTCGCCGGGCTGTCCTGACGCCGGCGGTCGCCGATGGCTCCCCCGTCCACGACGGACGGCGCGCCCCGTGGACGACGAAGCTGGGCCCTGCCACCGTCCCCGCAGGGCGCGCGGTGGCCGATGCCCACCCCCAGCGTCCACCCACCGGATCGACCCGAGGGGGGGAGAACCCCGCGCCTAGGATGACCGCATGCCCGAGAACCCTGCCGCCATCGCCAGCACCGCCTACCAGGCCATACTCCGCCTGATCGAGCCCATCGAACCGGCCGTCGCGGGCGCGATCCGGGGCGAACTGGACGATCAGCGGGAGTCCCTGAAGCTCATCGCGAGCGAGAACTACGCCTCGCCGGCCACGTTGCTCACGATGGGAACCTGGCTGTCGGACAAGTACGCCGAGGGCACAAGCGGGCACCGCTACTACGCCGGCTGCCGCAACATCGACACCGTCGAGGACGCCGCTGCCGAGCACGCCCGGGCGCTGTTCGGGGCCGAGCACGCGTACGTGCAGCCGCACAGCGGTATCGACGCGAACCTCGTCGCGTATTGGGCGATCCTGTCGCAGCGCATCGAGCAGCCGAGCCTGGCCGAGTGGGGTGCGAAGTCCCTGGACGAGTTGGACGCCTGGCACTGGAGCTACCTGCGCAACCTGCTCGGCAACCAGCGCGTGATGGGCATGAGCCTGGACGCGGGCGGCCACCTCACCCACGGCTTCCGGACGAACATCTCGGGCAAGATGTTCATCCAGAAGAGCTACGGCACGAATCCGAAGACCGGTCTCATCGACTACGCCCGCCTGCGCCGCGCCGCGCGCACGTTCAAGCCGCTGATCATCGTCGCCGGCTACTCGTCGTATCCGCGCCGGATCAACTTCGCCGACATGCGCGACATCGCCGACGAGGTCGGCGCCGTGCTGCTGGCCGACATGAGCCACTTCGCCGGCCTGGTCGCCGGCAAGGTCTTCACGGGGGACGAGAACCCGATCCCGTACAGCCAGGTCGTGACGACGACGACGCACAAGAGCCTGCGCGGCCCGCGCGGCGGCATGGTGTTGTGCACGCGCGAGTTCGCCGAGACCGTCGACCGGGGCTGCCCCATGGTGCTCGGCGGGCCGCTGGGGCACGTCATCGCCGCGAAGGCCGTCGCCCTGGCCGAGGCCCGCACACCCGAGTTCTCCCGCTACGCCCGGCAGGTCGCCTCGAACGCGAAGGCCCTTGCGGAGGGGCTGCTGAAGCGCGGGGTCACGCTCGTCACCGGCGGCACCGACAACCACCTGTGCGTGCTCGACGTGGCCGAGTCGTTCGGCCTGACGGGACGCCAGGCCGAGGCGGCGCTGCTCGACGCCGGCATCGTCACCAACCGCAACTCCGTGCCCCGTGACCCCAACGGCGCCTGGTACACCTCCGGCATCCGCATCGGCACGCCGGCCCTCACCACCCGTGGCCTGACCGAGCCCGACTTCGACATCGTCGCCGCGCTCATGGTCGAGGCACTCAAGGCGACCTCCCCCGCCGGCACCCCCGCCGGCACGCCCAGCAAGGCGAAGTACGTGCTGGACGACGCCGTCGCCGCCCGCGTCCGCGCCCAGTCCGCCGAACTGCTGTCGGGCCACCCGCTGTATCCGGGCCTGACGCTGTAGGCGCCTACAGCACGACGAGATCCTCAACCGCCCCGGGCACCCCGGCCACGCCGATCCGCCGGTCGAGGGTGACGAACCGTCCGCCATGGCGGACGGCCAGGGCCAGCAGGTACAGGTCGGTGCCCTGCTCGGACGTCAGGGACCGGGGGTCCAGGTCATGGCCTGCCGGAACCGGTCGGACAGGACCTTCCCCGCCGTGCTTCCCTCCGCGCGGGCGATCTCCTTGGCGGCGTTCAGCACGTCGTCGTCGATGGTCGGCGTGGTCCTCATGCATCAAACGTAGTGCATCAGATGCACCCCCGGCCCGCAGCGAGACGGCAGTCCCCGCCCGTCACCCCGCGCCCGCGCACGCGCCCCGCGGCGGAACGCCGGAACCGTCCCCGCGTTCCCCCCTACCCGCGCCCGTACAGGCGTCCCTGCACGGCGACGAGGAACGCGTCGAACGCGACGGGCAGCTCGGAGATGCTCCAGTCGGACGGCGCGCGGTACCACGTGAGGTCGTCCGGGTCGGGCACGTCCGGGTCGTCGTCGGCGGCCGCCAGGGCGTTGAGCCAGCGGTCCCGCCCGCCGAGCACGACGGTGTACGGCAGCACGGCCGAGATCTCGTCGTACGCCTGCGCCTTGGGGATCTGGTCGGTCGGCTGGCTCGCGAGCGCCATGGACAGCACGTGCAGGCCCTTCACGAGGGCGATGCCGGCGCGGGTCCGCCGGGGCATCGTCTGGCCGATCGCGAACAGGCCGCCGGCGAGCGCCACGAGCGCCAGCCCGAGCAGCCCGAACCGGGTGACGATGGCCAGCACGACGAGCACGACGACGGCCGCGGCGAGCACCACCGCCCCCATCACGTGCCAGCGGCCGCGCACCTGATCGGGGCGGCGGGCATACCAGCCCTTGTCGACGACCTCCGTGTACAGCTGGTCCTGCACGACCGGGATCGCCTTCGCCACCGGCTCGCCGAGCGCGCTGACCTTCACCGGTTCGCCCCCGTCGGGAGCGACGACGTCGAGCAGCGTCGCCTCGAACGGCGCGAGGGCGTCACGCCCGGGCAGGCGGTTGAATGACCAGTCGGCGCCCGCGTGCGCCCCCGACGGCGGCAACTCGACGATCTGCAGGTGGCCGCGCATGGCGAGGTCGAGCAGCGTCGCGGCGATGTCGACGGGATCCACGCGCTCGTCCATGACCGTGCCGATGTGTCCGGGCCGGATGGCGTGCAGCACCTCGAAGTGCATCTGGCCGGGGCCGATGGGGACGAAGCGCGCCACCTCGGCGGGGGCGACGTCCGTGGTCTCCACGTCGCGCCCGAGCCGGCGCCAGATCAACCACAGGGCCAGCGCCCCGAGGACCAGTGCGCCCAGGGCGACCGCGAGCGGCGCCGGCGCGGCCGAGAAGGCGCGCCCGAGGGTCCACTGGTCGACGAGGTCCTGGTCGACCGCGACGGCCGCGCCGGGCACCGTGATGCTCAACACCACGAGACCGCCGGCCGGCAGCGCGGCGTGGGAGAACGTCGGCTGGGGCGAGTCGTGCGTCCCCGCCGCCCACATCTGGCACGGCTGCAGCCCGCTGGCCGCGCCCGCCTGGCAGTCGATGCCCAGCACGGGGACCGGCGCGTCGACCTGGCCGGACACGGCGTCCACGGGCACGCTGAGCCCCTGCAGCACCGGCCAACTGATCGCCGTGACACCCGTGCCCGACTGCGTCACCCCGCCGTCCGTGGCGGCACCCCTGACCGTGTAGCCGATCTCGACCGTCGTGCCCGTCACCTTCGAGGTGTCCACCGCGATGACCTGGTAGTCGCCGTCACGGCTGAGGACGGGGGCGAGGTCGGCTCCGTCGGCCGAGGCCCTGACGTCCGACAGCGTGTAGCGGTAGTAGCGGTAGTCGAGGGCCTGTTTCGTGGTGTCGATCCGCTGCTCGAGACGGGCCGGTACGGCGCCCGCGGCGAACGTGATCGTCTCCGTCAGGGTGAGCGAGCCGTCGGCGGCGACCGCCCCGGCGATGGCGGCGCTCTGGGCGGACGGTTCGTCGGCGCGCGCCGGTCCGGACGCCGCCAGCGCCCCGACCGCGGCCAGCGCAAGACCCGCCGCCAGCACCGTTCCGCGTCGATTCCGGGATGATCGCACGGCTCCCGCCCTCCTCACGTCGGCCATTCGCGGCCGGTTTCCCCACAACCTACCGCACGCGAGCCTGCGAAGGAACCAGAATCCGGGGCCCATCGTCTACGCTTGGCACGGTGAGCCCGTACTATCCGTCATCGCGGCCGCCCGCCTGGGGTGTGGCGGTTCCGCCCGGTGTGGCCCCGACACGCCGCCCGTCGGGCCCGCCCCCCATCGTGAAGCTCCTGGTCGCCCTGGTCATCGTCCCGATCGGGATCCTGGTGCTGTTCGCCGTGCTGAATGCGCTCATGGGCCCGACAGACCAGGTGCCGACGGTCGACACGCGGCCCGTCACGACGAGCACGACCACGGCCTCGCCGCCCGCGACACCTCCCCCCGCCGTCCCCCCGGCGGGGCCGGGCGGCTACGTCAACGACGACTACACGGTGCCCGCGCCCGACCCGAACCCACCCGACCTGCCCATGCCCTCGACCTGGGATGACATCGACACGTACCTGAACTCGAACCCGCTGTACGCCCAGACGGTGCCCGTGCCCGTCCGCTGCGACATCGACCAGCTCGACCTGACGAAGGCCAGCAAGTCCCAGCTGAAGTCGCACTTCGACGCGCTGACCGCGTGCCTCATGCGGGTGTGGGGCCCGACCCTGGCCGGCGCCGGGTTCCAGGCCGTGCGCCCGACCGTGACGATCTACGCCGGCACCATCCAGACGGCGTGCGGCAAGATGGAGGACCAGAACGCGCTGTACTGCGCCGGCGACCAGCAGGTCTACTACGCGAGCAACCTGCCGGACATCATCCCGGCCAAGCTGCGCGGGGCCCGGTTCGTCGTCGACTCGGTCGTGGCCCACGAGTTCGGCCACGCCATCCAGGCGCGCACCGGGATCCTCCTGTCGGAGTCGTACGTCCAGCAGGACGACTCCCAGTCGGGCAACGACGCCGCCGCGAACGATGTGTCCCGGCGCACCGAGATGCAGGCGGATTGCCTGGCCGGGGCGTTCCTGCAGGCCGTCGCCCAGTCGACCGGGCTCAGCGCGAGCGACGAGAAGGCCGTCGGGTCGCTGTTCTACTCCATCGGCGATGACGTCCTGACCGGCGATCACACGATCGACGGCGATCACGGTTGGGGCGCGAACCGCCAGTCGTGGGTCCAGGCGGGACTCACCACCGCGACGGTCGGGACGTGCAACACGTACACCGTCCCCGCCCAGAACGTGCGCTAGGTCTATCCGGGCAGGCACAGCCGGCCGTCGCCCGTGCGGATCGCCAACCCGTCCGCGACCAGGGACTCCACCGCGCGGCGGGCCTGGTCGGGCCGGGGCAGCCGGGCGAGCACGTCGGCCTCCGGAACACCGGCCGGCGTCTCACGCAGGCACGCCAGCACCGCACCGCGCGCCTGCCGGTCGGTGCCCTCGTAGCCCTGGGGACGCCGCGCCCGGGCCCACGGATCGCCCGGCCGGCCCGCCCGGCGCCACCGGCACCGCCGCAGGAGCGGACAGTCCTGGCACGCCGGGGCGCGGGAGGTGCACACGAGCGCCCCCAGTTCCATGGCCGCCTGGGTCCACCGGACGGACGCCGCCGGATCGCGGGGCAACAATCCGCCGGCCAGGGCCCGTTCCGGGGCGCCGAGCACCGGCGGCGGGAGCGCCACGCCCGTCACGCACCGCGCGATGACGCGCCGGATGTTCGTGTCGAGCACGAGGGCCCGCCGTCGATACGCGAACACGGCGACGGCCGCGGCCGTGTACTCACCAACCCCGGGTAGCCCCCGCAGGGCCTCCAGGGTGCTGGGCACGACGCCGTCCCAGCGGTCGACGATCACCCGGGCGGCCTCGTGCAGGCGCAGGGCCCGGCGGGGGTAGCCGAGCCGTCCCCACGCCCGGATCGCCTCGGCGGGGCTCGCGTCGGCGAGGTCGGCCGGGGACGGCCAGCGGTCCAGCCACGCCCGCCACACCGGTTCGACCCGCACCGCCGGGGTCTGCTGCAGCATGATCTCGCTGACCAGCACGCCCCACGGGCTCACACCCGGGGCGCGCCAGGGCAGGTCGCGGGCGGCGCGGGCGTACCAGGCGGTCAGCGGTGCGACCAGCGTGTTCCTCATCCCAGGTGCGTCCGCAGCGTGATCAGCGGGATCTCGGGCGGCGCGCCGACGCGCACCGGCGGCCCCCACGCCCCCGCGCCGCGCGAGGTCACCGTCGTCACCCCGGCGAGGTCGTGCACCCCGTCCCGCACAGGCTGCACCGCGCCGATGAGTGCGGTCAACGGCCACAGCTGGCCACCGTGCGTGTGCCCGACGAGCGCCAGGTCGACGCCCAGCCGCGCGGGCAGGCCCGTCCCGGTGACCGGCACGCCACCCCCGTCGCCGTCGTCGAGCACCTGCTTCGGTTCGTGGGCCACGAGGATGCGGAAACGTCCCGTTCCGTCGACGGGTACGCCCGTCGCGTCGTGGAGGCGCTGGGCTGCCAGGGCCAGGTCCGGCTCCAGCGGGGCCGTGCCGGTCCGGTCGTTCACGCCGAGCACGTCGATGCTGGCGTCGCCCCGTGTCAGGACGACGCCGTCGTTGTCCAGCACGCGCAGGCCGAGCGCGGCGTAGTCGGCGACCCAGCGGGCGGGCTCGCCCGTGTAGAACTCGTGGTTGCCGGTCGTGACGACGACGCCGTCCGGGGCGGTCAAGCCGGCGAGCGGAGCGAGGTCGCCGCCCAGCTCGGCGACGGTGCCGTCGACCAGGTCACCCGCGATCACGACCAGGTCGGGCCGGGCGGCGTTCGTCTCGTCCACCACCTGCTGCAGGAACGCCCTGGAGAGCCCGGGGCCGATGTGCAGGTCGGTGATCAGTGCGATGCGGTAGCCGTCGAACGATGCGGGCAGCTGGTCCGAGACGATGGTCACCGGCGTGAGTGCCGGCGCATGCGCCCGCACCCAGCCGAACCCGGTCACACCGAGGGCCAACGCCACGACCAGGCACGTGGCCCAGCGCAGGAACCCCACCCGGCGGGGACGGGAGGGCGCCGGGCCGGACCGCCGCGACCGGGCCCGCCACACGAGGTCGGCAACGACCACCGGCACAAGGCCGATCATGGTGTACGCCACGACGGGCAGGCCGGTCAGCGCCACGGTCGTGAGGGGGCGCCACGTGTCCATGTTGAGGGGAAGGCGGCGCAGGGTCAACGCCATCATGGACACGACCACGACAAGCGCCACCGCACCGACGACGAGCCCGCGCACGACCGGGCGCCACCGCGGCGCGAAACCCAGATAGTAGACGAGTGCGACGAGCGCGCAAGGCAGGCCCAGCAGGCCCATCGCGATGAATCCCACGGGCGCCCTCCTCGTCCAGCGACGTCCCCACCCTACCGACGGCGCCACGCCCACAGCCGATCGGCGTCCGCGCCTGGGACTTTCCCAGCAGAGGCCCGTGAGAGGCCGTAGGTTGTGTAGGCATGAGTGATGCGCGTTCCCGCGTCGCCAGCCACGGCCTCGGCGACGTCATCCACCGCACCGCGTCCCGCATCGGCGGCAAGACCGCGCTGATCGACGCGGACGCCCACGTGAGCTTCACCTTCGCCGAGTTGGATGCCGTCGTCGACGGCATCGCCGCCGCGATGCAGGCCGACGGCCTGGTCAAGGGCGATGTCGTGCTCGGGGCCTTGCGCAACTGCTGGCAGGCCATCGCGCTGCCGTTCGCCGCCGCGAAGGCCGGGATCGTGTGGGCCCCCGCCAACCCGCTGCTCGGCGGGGCCGAACTCGCCGCGCTGATCCGGCTGGTACGCCCGCGTGCCGTCGTCGCCGGGAGCCATGCCCTGGACGCGGCCGACTCCGCCCTGGAGGGGGCCGGTGCCGGCAACATCGTCCGCCTGTGCGTGGGCGCACGTGCACCCGGCTGGCACGACGTCGCCCGCTGGACGGATCACCGGGGCACCCCGGCGCCGGTGGACGTCGCCGACGACGACGTGATCCGCTACATGTTCACGTCCGGCACGTCGTCCGCCACGAAGGCGGTGATGCTGACGAGCCGGGCGATCCTGTGGCAGTACGCGTCGGCGATTCAGGGCTGCGGCATGACGGCCGACGACGTCGAACTGCACATCATGCCGCTACACCACTGCGCGCAGCTGGACGCGTTCTGCGGACCCGACCTGATGCTCGGGGCCACCGGCGTCGTCCTGGTCTCGCCGACGCCCGCCCGCATCATCGCCGCGATCGCCGAGTACGGCATCACGAAGCTGTTCGCGGTACCGACGACGTGGATCGATCTGCTGCACTCCCCCGAGTTCGACGCCGGCGTCCTCGGCGGCCTGCGGAAGGGCTACTGCGGGGCCGCGGCGATGCCGGTGCCGGTGCTGGAGGAGATCGCACGTGTGCTGCCGGGGCTGCGACTGCAGAACCTGTACGGGCTGACGGAGATGGCCCCGTTCGCGACAAGCCTGGATCCCGCCGACCAGATGACCCACGCCGGCTCGGTCGGCGCGGCGGGCCTGGCGATCGAGATGGCGATCCTCGACGAGCACGACCAGGCGGTGGCCGACGGCGTCGTGGGCGAGATCGCGTTCCGCTCCCCGCAGGCCTGCCAGGGGTACCTGCACGACGAGGCCGCGACGGCGGCCCTGTTCCGGGGCGGCTGGCTGCACACCGGCGACCTCGGCTACGTCACCGAGGGCGGCCGGCTGTGGTTCGTCGACCGCATCAAGGACACGGTGAACATCGGCGGGGAGATGGTCGCCTCCCGCGAGGTCGAGGAATGCATCTACGCCCTGCCCGGCGTGCACGAGTGCGCCGTGATCGCCGTGCCCGACGCTCGCACCGTCGAGGCCCTGTGGGCGATCGTCGTCCCGCGGTCGGGCCGGACGCTCACCCCGGACGAGGTGGCCGAGCACGTGCGGGCGCATCTGGCCCGCTACAAGGTGCCGCGCCGGGTGGTCATCGCCGATGAGTTGCCGAAGAACGCCAGCGGCAAGATTCTGAAGCGCGAACTACGGGAGCGCTACGCGGGGGTCACTTCCACAGCGTCGCCACGACGAACGCCGACGCGATGAGCACGATGCCGATGAGGAAGTTCCAGGAGCCGATCCCGCTCATCCCGGGCACCCTGTCGCCGGCCACGTAGTAGACAAGCAGCCAGGCGACGCCGAGCAGGCCGAGCGGGATGAACACCCACGGCACCCAGTCGCGGCTGCCCGCCAAGCGGGCGGCCAGGGTGGCGTTCTTGTCCTGCTTGGTCGCGGCGTCTTCACGCCGCTTCTCGACCATCTTCTGCTTGGCCGACTGGCGCACCTTCGACTCTGGCACGAGAGGCTCTCCTTGTGATCGGGCGATCGACGCCTACCCGCCGATGATACCGGGTCGAGTGCGAGCGGGCCAAGCCGGATGCCGCACCCCTCCGCGGCACGGCTGTCAGGTTCGGTCACGGTCCCGAGACCACCGTGTGCGCCCGGCGGGTCGCCGGGTTCGGCGGGACTCAGCTGTGGGCGGGCGTGCCGACTTGCGGCGTGGGCGGAGGCGGGGTCTCCGTGGAAGACTCCGTGGGTGGTGTGTGGGAGGGGGTCGCCGACTGGCTCGTCGAGGTCGGCGTCACCGGCTCCGGACCGTCGGACATGATCAGCGTCACCGTCCCCGTGCGCAGGTAGGCCGTCCCCGCCCCGGGCGCCGTGTCGATCACCCACCCCTTGGGCACGGTGCTGGACCATTCGTGCTTGGTTGTGGACTCGAGGTTGATGAAACCTTTGTTGGCCAGATCGGTCGTGGCCTGGGTCAGCGACTTGCCGGCCACATCCGGGATCAACGACTTGCCGGTCGCCACGATGATCGTGATGGGATCGTTGGCGCCGACGGTCTGCCCCGCCGCGGGGATCGTGTCCACCACCTGGCCCGGGGAGAGGTCGATGGGCTCATCGGCGGGCAACGCGGGCTGCTGCTTGACCTGGCCAACCCATCTCAGGTCGGTCAGCTGCTTCTTCGCCTCGTCGACGGTCAACCCCTTGAGGTTCGGCGGGATGACGACCGAGTCGGGCCCCTGGCACACCTTGAACGTGACCGTGTAACTGAGGGCCACCTGCGTGTCCGCCTTCGGATCCTGCTCGACGACCTGCCCCACGAGGTCCAGCGTGCACGCCGCGTCGACGCCCACCTTCACGTTCTGCGCCACGGGGGTCAGCTGGACCTTGCCGATCGCCTGGGACGCCGCGTTCGCGTCATAGCCCAGGCCCACCACCTGCGGGACCGCCACGGTCTCCGGCGCCGGCGGCGTGCTGTGCGTGATCTTCCACAAGAAGAAGCCGATCACGCCGACGGCGATCACGGCGATGACGATCAGCACGATGAGGGCCGGCGACATGCGCCGCCGGGTGTCCTCGTCATCGTCGGCGGCGGCGAGCGGCAGCGGGCCGGTCTCGTGGGTGATCTCCGCCCGGGCCGGCGGCGTGGCCGCGACCGCGGGGGTCAGCACCTTGGTCGCCTCGGCGGGAGCCCCCAGGGGGACGACGACGGGCAGGCCCGCCTGGACGGCGTGGCCGGACAGGGCGCGCATGATGTCGTCGCGCATGTCCTGGGCGCCCTGGTAGCGGTCCGACGGGTTCTTCGCCAGCGACTGCATCACGATCGCGTCGACGGGCGGGGGAATCGACGGGTTCAGCTGGCTGGGCGGCACGGGCATCTCGCGGACGTGCTGGTAGGCGACGCTGACGGGCGAGTCGCCGATGAACGGCGGCCGGCGTGTCAGCAGCTCGTACAGCAGGCAGCCGGTCGAGTACACGTCCGAGCGGGCGTCGACCGTCTCGCCCCGCGCCTGCTCCGGCGACAGGTACTGGGCCGTGCCGATGACCGCGGCGGTCTGCGTCATCGTCGCCGACGTGTCGGCCACGGCGCGGGCGATGCCGAAGTCCATGACCTTGATGGTCCCGGCGGTCGTCAGCATCACGTTCGCGGGCTTGATGTCGCGGTGGACGATGCCGCGCCGGTGGCTGTACGCCAGCGCGTCCAGCACCCCTTCGGTGTAGCGCAGCGCGTCCGCCGGCGGGATGGGCGTGCCGGACGCGAGCAGGTCCCGCAGGGTGCGCCCGTGCACGAGTTCCATCACGATGTACGGCACGGCCACGCCGCTGGGGGCGTCGACCTGCGATCCGGTGTCGTACACGGAGACGATGTTCGGGTGGTTCAACCCGGCGGCGGAATGCGCCTCGCGCTGAAAGCGCGCCTGGAACGTCGGGTCGGTCGCCAGATCGGCCCGCAGCCGCTTGATGGCCACGTCACGGTCGAGCAGCAGGTCACGCCCCTGCCACACCTCGGCCATGCCGCCCCGGCCGATGATCTGGTCCAGCCGGTAGCGCCCAGCCAGCGTCAGCGGCACGTCCGCCATCTCACACTCCTCCCCGGTCGCCCACACTCAGGGCTGGACCGGCTCCGGGCGGCCACGACGAACCCGGCGAACGGGGTGCGGCCACGCGCATACCCTGTCCATCATGCCAGGCCGATCCAGCCTTCTCCATTCGTCAGCCCCTCAGCGCTTCTAAGATCTGCCTAAAAATCGGGGTCGCGGTGCGCCCGCCGGCGATGGCGTCCTCGTTCGTGTCGGACCCTTCGACGAACACGGCGATCGCGACGTGCGGGTTGTCCGCGAACCCGACGAACCAGCCGTACGCGGGACGGCTCGGGTCGGATTGGGCGGTGCCGGTCTTGCCGCCGACGCGCACGCCGGCCACCTGGGCGGCCTTGCCGGTGCCGCCCGTCACGACCGACACCATCATGTCCTGGAGCGTCGCCGCGGTCGTCGCGCCGATCGGCCGGCTGTGCACCGCCGGGGCCTGCTGGGAGATGATCGACAGGTCGGGGGCGCGCACCTCCGAGACCAGATACGGCTCCATCATCGTCCCGCCGTTGGCGATCGCCGCGCCCACCATCGCCATCTGCAGCGGCGTCGCGGCCACGTCGAACTGGCCGATGGCGCTCATCGCCAGCTGCGCCTGGTCGAGGTCGGACGGGAACACGCTGGCGGCCGTGTTCAGATCGAAGCGGAAACGGGCGTTGAAGCCGAACGCCTCGGCCATCGCCTTCAGCTTCTCCTGCCCGATCGCCATGCCGATGTTCGCGAACGCCGTGTTGCACGACACCGTCAGCGCCTGCTTCATCGTGATCTCGTCCCCGCCGCACGGCGAGGCGTTGCCGAGTTGCACGCTCGTGCCGGGCAGCGTCAGCTGCGCCGGGGAGGCGACGGTCTGCGCCGGCTGCCAGCCGTCCTCCAGCGCCGCCGAGGCGGTGACAAGCTTGAACGTGCTTCCGGGCGGGTAGATCTGGGCACCCGCCCGGTCGTACATGGGGTTCAGCGGGTCGGTCGTGCCGGCCTGCCACGCCTGCTGCACCGCGGCCATGTCGGAGCCGGCGAGCGGTGCCGGATCGAAGCCCGGCGTGCTCACGTAGGCGAGGATCGCACCCGTCGTGTAGTCCACCGCGACGGCCGCCCCCCGGCGTCCGGCCAGCCCGTTCCAGGCGGCCTGCTGGGCCTTCGCGTCGAGGGTCGTCTGCACGGTGTCGCCCGGGGCCGGCTTGTTGGACAACGCCGCCAGGATCTTGTCCACCAGCCCGGCGCCCCCGGCCCCGGTCAGCGCGCTGTTGTAGGACTGCTCCAGGCCGCTGCGCCCGTACAGGTAGGAGTAGAAGCCCGTCACGGGCGCGTACATCGGTCCGGCGGCGTACACGCGCTGGTAGCGGAACGGCCCGTCGCTGGGCTGCGTGGAGACGATCGCGGTGTTCCCGACCAGGATCGTGCCCCGCGGGGCGTCGAACTGCTCCTGGACGACGCGCCCGTTGGCCGGGTCGGCGAGCAGGCCAGGCGTGCGGACGACGTACGCCGTCGTGATGTTCACGAGCAGCGCGAGGAACATCAGGGCGGCCACGACGCCGACCCGGCGGATCGACCGGTTCACGGGGACACCTCCTCCGGCTTGGGACGCTCCACCAGTTGCGTGGGGACGTCGTCGGGATCGGGCGGTGCGGGCGTGACCTGCGTGGGGACGTCGTCGGGG
>JGI20166J26741_11595584_pt1 | contig 23437 bp, 7 predicted proteins | sample TergutCu122P5_FD_26741 | JGI IMG/M metagenome (IMG submission 26741)
AAAATAATTTAAATTCATTTATATATTCTTACCCCACTGAAGTAAAATAATACATGGTTGTTATTATGACTGGTGTGATTATTACCTACTGCTGCTCCTACTACTACTACTTACTACTACTACTACTATGACCACCACCACCACAACCACTGCTGCTGCCGCCACCACCACCAACACATTTACTACTACTGCTAATACTAATCATCAAGACACAGTTAAAACATAAAACAACACATGTTATGGACCTCTAGTTAAGTAAGATGATTAAAACTCTTCAAAACTACGCACTTCTTACTGTACATTTGACCCTAGAAAATGAAGCCTATAAGGGATATAAAACAATGTACACAATGCAAGCCATGCACAAAGTTCATGAAATTTGTATCACATTTCACTACCATATAGTCTGCTAAAGTTTTCAATATGTCACAGAACATCACATCAAGAGTTTAAGAGGCTACAAGCCATGACTTAAAAAAATTTATGATTATCACTCTAAATGAATCAACTTAAGGGCACATAAAATTGCAACACACCTCAATAATGAAACGAGCACAGACAAAATTCTGAGAGGCTTCAAGTATCAACATTCTTATAACACAAAATTACTGCAATTCCTAAATTCTGTTCATTTTTTTTGCCTTGCCTTCAATTTGTTTTCACCCACAAAACTATTAGAATCAACAACAAAGCTATTGCACAACAGTGTATAAGATGAAATTATACCTGAAAACTGCAAGCAAATACCACTCATGAAACAGCAATTTGTTGCAACCCATACAATTCATCAAACTAATATTCCCAAATTACTAGATAGTTTGGTTAAATGCACTTTCTGTCAAAATGCTATGTCCACAAAAAGTTTGCCTTATATTACTGTAAAAATATTACATGTTTAAGTGTTGGTTTATTAATGATACGTAAAGTTTTTTCTTTATCCTATAAAACTGTGTATCAGTGGGTTATGATGAACTGCTGTTTCATGAGCAATATGCGGTTATCATGTTCTGAACTGCATCCAACTCAATGAACACTTGTAACAACTCCCTTTTCAGAAGTTCAATTTCTGCACCTGCAGCAAAATTCACAATTACATTACAGTATGAAGTGTTTTACCTTCCTACTGTACAACTGCTAATAAAATCATGATTCATAACAAAATTCAATTACTGATTTTACCATCCCATCAAGAGGCACAAAGATAAACTGTATTACTATGGAAATGGCAGTGAACCACTGACAATAACTGACAAGTTGATATTCTGGCTTGTCCTAGCATACAACTCCATTGATCAGGGTCCTCCTTGGCCAGTACATAATTCCATTGCTTTATGGAACGCACAATTTCATTGCTGTTTGCAGCACACTGCCAGTGAACCATATCATGGGACAGATTAATCCAGACTGCATCCTCAATCCCATTCTTTAACATTCATTTCTATATTATCCTCCAATACATGCAAGTTGTGTCTGTAAGGTTAAGATTATTATGCACTTTTCCCATCTCCAACCATTTTAAGATTTCTAACACGTTAGTCTATTACAATGTGGGAATACCACCAACTCAATTATTTGTTAAAGGCTGATTATTCAAAACATTCACATGCAGGCCTTGCTTTGGCTCTATATGGTCCAGTTCAGAGCAATATGGTTTGGCTTGGTCCAGTTCGGTGTTTCATATGTAAATTTAATATGGCCCCACATATTTGAAGTGCCAAATTTAAGGGAAAAACTTGTCTTGCATTCAAGTAAATATTGTATTTCAACACAAAAAAGATCAAATATGCAACAAACAGCCTTTCAAATTTCCTTGGTGCCTCAACATATAAAATTAATTTCTAGGGGTGTATTCCTATGTACATAAGTGGCCATAAGTCTTTACAAGGTTAACAGAGTTTTCAAAAACCTTACAGAGACATTATGCACATAACAATGACCATGATCAGAACATTCAGACTTGTTCTAACATACACTTATGTCACAATTCATATCCGTAATAACACAACCACACATAAGCAAAACTGCAAGTAGTGAACATGCAAATATGTAGATGGGGATACATACAAAAACTGAGTTCAAAATCCTGGAAAAAGATTTGTTATCACTAGCTTATTTACCCATGCTGTCAGTAACTCTAACTATAGAGACTCAAATGACTGGATGATGGTAATGTGTAAACAGAAGAGAACAGGCCAACGTCTAGATTTAAGGTTCTGTACTGGGATTTGTAAATTACCTTGTTATAGTCACACATTTTCCAGAAGAAAACCAACAGCTCTTGATGGAACTGCACCTTTTTGGTAGAGTTTGGTAAGTATGTCTGCACAAGAGGATTATTCAGCAACTTTGTAAAGCCCCGCAGGACAAACTGAAAGTCTTCATCTCGGTGAATCCGTGACAAATAATTGATGAACAAATTGTCTGGCACAGCTGCCTGCAGAAATGGTTTAGTTAATAAAATGCAACTCCATAAACAATTCAAATATGTGTTCTAAGAAGTAAATTTGATCAGTACTCTTCACACCTTTACTGAAATTGTTAAAAAACAAGATAAACAATGTTCACATAATGTAACACTGTAGTGCATTGTTACCATGGAAACACACCAGTCATTTCTCTTTGTATTTTAGAGGTACATGTCATATTGCAAGCACTGCTATGGCAACAACAATGTGTTCACTGTAGTATTGTTGATAAATTTTACATCACTGTCAACAATATAGACATACTTAAATCTTCACTTATCATGCCTGAAATTTGTTGCCGGTTTCAACCAATTTGGATTTTCTTGACAGATCTTAATAAAAGTCTGCAACATCAAATGTAACCAAAATATGTCCAGTTGGATCCAAGTTGATACATGTGGATGGACAGATGGAAAGACATGACAGAGCAAACACGCACTTTTCACAACTATGCAAATGTGTATAAAAAAGTTATATGTGAGAAAAATATTACCTGTAAGTCACCTGTCAGATGCAAAAATTTTTCGTTACTAATCCCTTCTTGGACTTTGGTGGATGATAAGGGGAGTACAATAGAACATATGTACAACTACATACATTCTTAACATAATGCCAGGTGGTGCTAGGTTTATATTCTGTCTTCACTCCAGGTGAAAGTAACCATAATACATATTTAATAAAGACTGTGAATTTTGCAGCTGTCTCAGATGTGATGGCTAACTAGGAATTTGTCAAACGGTGTAGTTGGTCATTTACTTACACTGTCAAGAGTACAACACAACTGAGGAAAAAACAATGTTGTATGGGACTGCTCAAATGAAATTCATTTCAGGATTGTTCTGGAAGATGAGGCACAGGCCATTACAACTAGGCCCTGTGGACAATGTGGCAGGCATCCTACCGACACACCACGGAGTAAGTCGTCACCTCCACAAAGAACTCCCTGTACTGTTGCTGGAACCACTGCAATCATCACGGCCTTGACACCTTCACCCAATCTAAATCAATGGCCCTTCACTGCTTTCATGACAGGGTTGAATATACAGAAGTTACAAGGTGAAAGATCTGGGCTGTGGGGTCATCAGTTCAACACCTTCCAGCAGAAGCACAGCACGTGGAGCAAAGTACATGCACCACAAAGGGAACAAACACTGTTGTGCAGCACCATGTGCTGATAGCAATGTCAGCATCTTTCAATCTGGGGCACAGGCAGCTGCTGAGGGCCCCAAATAAACCAATTATCATGGTTTCCTGTAACTGAATAATCATGGATCCCCTGAAATTATAACCAAAATTATTCCCATATCTAATCAGATGGATTGAGAAACCTTCTGTCAGAAGAATAGAATCCACTCCATAAACCCACAATAAATTTTAGTATTCTCTATGTCTGAAGGCCGACCTGACCCACAGGGCTCCCTGAAACCGCAAGGTCTGCAGGCACCTTATCAACACCACAACCTTAAATGCCAAGAGCTAGAGACACATCACACAACAGTGGTTGCAGCAGCAGCTCAGAAGATCCATGGGGACAATCTGTACAATCTACACACATACACATAATTTCAGTAAGAAAATACATGAAAAAAGAACAGTGAGTACAAATACACACCTCCTCACCCTCTGGAGCACTGCCACTTGTATCATGATCCAATGTAACAATAAGGATCTGCAATGCAGTATCTACCAAGGGTTCCACAGAGTCAGAAAACAGAAGATGATTATATGGCACTCCAAGACCAACTGGGTCATATGCACATACTGTATTCAGCAATGATGTAAACATTGGTAATGCATGTCGATTCTCTGCACAAGTGAAGTACTGAATCCATCGATTAGGTGCAACATGTATATCTGTTGGGAAAGAAACAATAAGTTATAACGTTAATATACTGAAGAAGTGCATATTTCACATTTTGTAATAATAATTTCAACCCTCCTGAACATGGTGCATATTTATGAAAGGATTTAAGAAAACATTTCAGCACTGTCTGACACACGCACAGACACATATATTCTGGAACACTACTGTACTTAACCAAACAAAAGCTCAGGATTTTTTAATAATTTACCACCTGAAGCAAGAGGATGACCTTATAAACATGCATACAGTTAAGACATGTTCTGCATACACATTTTTCTGGAAATGTAGGACTGTGAAGGGGGATCATCTTAAATTCAAGTAAATATTGTACATAAGTCACATACACAGTTCATCGGTAATAAAGGATACTTCTTACTTAGTTAAATTCTTCTTGTATTTATTAACCAAGTTTGTGTAACATACCTATCACATTTCTCATGTACAACACAGCATCATGTCTGACACATTCATATGGCTGCAAGGTTAACCCTTTGGTGCAAATGGTAGTTTTAGTCACATTTACTGTGTTAGTGAGGAAACCAAACATCATTTGAAGTCACTGGCCAAGAACATGCAAAGTATCTGGTGGCCATTTAAACTTCTGGCCATCTGCTGAGTACACCGAGTACTTAATTCCACTGCCAAAGGGTTAGGCTACAGTCATGTAACATGTTGCAGTGAAGGAAAATAATTATCAATGAAACAGGCTACATGCAATGTCATCAAGTTCACTCCAACCACCCACTTGCTTCAATGCTTGTCCTGTCGCTATGTCTGTCAGATTTAAGTGACACTTTTGTCAAGGCCAGCGTACATACAAAAAGATTGGTGCATATGCTAAAAAATACAGTAATCTGCATCTAAGAGTACTCAAAACATTACATATCTATTAATATCTATCAATATATTGCAAAATATTTTACACTCATATATTCCTATTATTATTGGATGGTGAAATGCTTGCTGATTACAAATAAATTCATTCTACTAACCATGTACCTGTTCAAATTCTGTATTTTTACTGCATTAAATGTGCAATATCAGGAAACCATACAACAGATCAGGCTTCTGCTGCAATGTAACTGAGGTCTTCGCTCTTCTGGGATTTTATGCACCACTGATTGGTAGGTGGCTACCGATGTTTTGGGATAGCCAATCAGCCCACTTTCAAGGGTCAAGCAACCAAGAAGACTGATAGGTTGTCCTGAAATGTCAGTAACTAACTACCAAACAAAGCTACACAACATCCCAGAAGAGTGAAAACCTCATACACTGGATTCATGAAGATTACTTGGAGGAGAGAAAGCCTCTACTTGAAACTACACACAGACATTAGTCAGAAATAAGTTTGCATGATACAAAATTGTGTACCTAAAAAACCTAAACTGACTGTGATTTTATGAGAATTCATCACTAGCAATTATCATCTTTTTCATGTAGTATTTGGTAATGACAGATTTCAACATTATTATGATGGGTGTCAAACAAACACAAGACAGGCTTCTACCAACATGGAAGAGGAAAGTTCATCCCATGATATGATGCCTCAACATGAAGTGCATACTATGTGGAAATGTAGTAGAATAGTGGTACAAATAAACAGGAACTGTTCATATTAGAGCTTAAAATAAGCAACCTGCAACATAAGCACTGCAAACTCACTTTCTGACTCACCCTCATAGTTATACAAAAAACAAAAAATTTCCAAAACCATCTCACTAACACACTTACATATACAGAACAACATAGTTCTGACATTCTTCACCATGCTAATGCCCCAGTTACAATTACAGTCATCTGGGATGTGAAGTTATGCTGTCTGTTCAATAGGTGCCAATATTCAGAATAAAAGGCCACCTACATCTTCAGGATAAAAAAAATTTCAAACTATGAGCACCAGGGTTCTCCAAAACATTAATACAAATCTGCCAGAGTGCAACATCATATCTTAAGATATCATACCAATATTCACCACAATGAAAACCTCAAATATCACATGACAGGGGTGCACAAATTTTCCAAAAATCTAGGAGACACCTCAGAATTTTAGACACCAGATAGGCAACATACAGCAAATTCCATATGAGGACCCACAGATATGCATTAGACACCACTGTACAAAATTTGGTCACCTGTGACTGGTGCATCCTGTCATATAATGCTCACACTGTTCATGGAAGATAAATATCTGAAAGACAAAGTTGTCTCAGCTCTCTGAGAGTAATGAACAATATTACAAGTAATGCCAGTGTGACTAAAAACAGCAAGAGTATGTCACTTACCAACTGGAGGCTGGTACATTGTTTCACTGAAGCAAGTCAGAAGAAGTTTAAGCAGCTCTGTTCTGTTTGAATCATGGGCAGGGTAACGTGGTGGAGAGTGTGCAAACCCCACCCCAGCTTCCCAGATATATTCACAACTGTCAATGGCCTGAAGATCCTCTGCCTTGTCCTGTATGAATACACAAATGAAATGTAAATATCACTGTCACAACTCCTTGGGTTAGAACATAACTATTAGGGTACATTTCTAGTTACTTACTGGACCAGATTTTCTATTTGCAGCAACAGTGAAGTCCGGGCAAAACAGCAAATCCTGTGAAATTATATTTGATGCATCAATTCAACACAAAATGAACAACTATAAACTTGTCCTATTGTTAATCACAAGAAATGTACATACTGAGAACAATGAACACTCTGGATTGCATTCATACTAACCCTTCCAGTACAGCAAAAAATTTAATGACATTCCTAAATAGTGATGATCTTATACGGCCAAAATTCTGAATTTGGAGGGTTCTTTCTTTTCATTCACATCAGTTCAGTAGAGTAAAAAAGTCATTCCTACCATCTACGAACCTTCACAGATTCAAAATCAATGTTAATAAACTGCAATACACAGAATATGCTGTATTTCAACATAAGCTTTCCAAGAATATGTTCAAAATTATGTAAAAAATAACTTATGTGCAGAATATGGTGTTATGAAATGCTTTTCTCTTGTAATACATAGCCATGATTGCCCTGCATTGAGAAGAAACAATTCTAAAAGCACTCCATACAATGCTTTCCGAAAAACAGAATTCAAATATAGAACAGGCATCAAAATTGCAATTTCTTTACAGCAATAAATGTATCTTACACAGACAGCAGTGATGAGTGATTGTGCCAAGGGCATCGACTGTACCGAAGCTTCATCTTGTGACTGTCCTGGTAAAGTGGACCAGAAAAAACCTCGCCAATCTGGATCTTCAAAGATGTATGGCAATACTCGAGTCAGCAATCGCACACAGTTCAGAACTGAACACAAAAAACAATTACAAAGCTGTACCACAATACCCAAGTCAGCAGTCATACACAGTTCAGAACTGAACACACAAAATAATTACAAAGCTGTACTGCAATACTTGAGTCAGCAGTCATACACAGTTCAGAAATGAACACACAAAATAATTACAAAGCTGTACTGCAATACTTGAGTCAGCAGTCATACACAGTTCAGAATTGAACTCACAAAATAATACCAATATATTTTATGTATAAACACAACAGAACTACTGGGCTGAACTGTTGAACATGCCTAGTACCAAACCATGATACATTTTTAACAGGTCCTATAAGTTTCTTACCTGACTGTATCAAGAATATATGTATTATTCCCCACATTATTTGTAATACATTAACTCCAATACACTGTCACGAATGGCACTACAGAATATATCTTCTAAATATATGGAAATGGATGACGTTGATTAAGGGGATATGAAATGGTCACACACAGGGAAAACATGAGCTGAAGAAGGTTGAGATGTTAGTGTTTTAGTGGTTAGCAAATTACATTATTGGACCACAGAATGTGAAGACCCTGTATCAAGTGTAGAGTTATTATGCACCAAATGCAATGACATAATGTTCTAACTCAATAACTGAACTATGTCTACATAAAAAAATCCTTGGCAAGCTGATAAACAATGTGCCAGTCAATAAACTTCCCACCTTCTATCAAATCTAAACTTATGTTGACAAGAGCACACCACTACACTATACAACCATCCAGTTGAATCTATTCCACACAATAACATCATTTGCCCTTAAAATTCATTCTGACATGTTCTGCCCATCAAAACATAGGCACTTCTTCCATTTATAAGTGAATTTTTAGATTTTTATACAACAATTTCCCATTTCATACATTTTTAAAGGCTTTACATTTATTACTCCTTTCTTGGTGGTCAAACTGTACCACAGTCGAGGATCAACTGTGGATCCCTTCATCGCTTGCACATGACCTATCCACGCACATTTTCAGTTCCACAGTTTTTGTTATTTATTTTTTAATAACCGAAGTTATCACAGAGATGTTGCAGCAAGGTTTCAACTTCCAAAAGTAGTTTTGATGACTTCAATACTGTAGAAGATAATGTGCTGTGGCTTAATAAGCACTGTAGACCTGTGTAATGATAGCCCTGAGGCGGAGGACTCAAGTGAGGTAAAAGAAGAAGGTGCACTTGTGCCACGAAAACAACTTCAGGCTCATAATTTTAAGCAGCCCATTACGACTCACATTTTATTTCTTTTATTTTTCTTTCAAAATAAAGTTAACTATGAAGCCACAATGACCGGATAATAAAATACTGAAACATTATTAAATAGGTGCTTCAGATCAAAATACAAAAGTTCATACAAAACTATGTAACTATTTTTTCATCCTTGCCTTGAAGTTCTTTTTCACTGGTTGACTTAGAAACTTCTTACACAGAAATGTTGTACAGATGTTGTACAACTATCACACTGTTATGGTACAATCTACATTAACATGCTACTTGCCCAATCAGTCAACACAACATATATTCATCAAAAACATGGCCACATGTTTGGTTTATAAAAGGATAACCATCCTCAAGCCTGAATTACAAGAGGCAAAAAGGTGGTTATTTCCAATTGTAATTAGGTTACAGACCTCAAACTTTACTATACAAATATACACATAATGTACTGGAATACAGGGATATAAATGGAGCAGAATGCCAGTACAGTATAGTTTGAAGGCATAAAATGTTAAAGATATTCAATAAAATAATATAATGTAGGCAACAATTAGATATAAAACATTTTTTAGAAGCACTGTGTTGTTGTTACTGGATCATGAAAGTTGTAGAAAAGTGCGTACAAAGTACTGTTAGCTTCAACTTGCATTCTAGTTACGAGATGTTTTGTCTTTGTTGTTAGTTTTGACTGTGCCAGTGTGGTAGTTTACTTGTTTAATGTTGTTCAAACCTTGAAATATACAACAAATCACCCTCCCAGATCTGAGTACACGTCTTGCTAGCTTCATATGTAAATGCCAAGGCAAAACATGTAGCATTGTTCTCAATGGATATATGATGTGTTGACCGAATGGAACACTTTTTTCATTTAATAACGCAATGGGGATGTGCCACCTTAAACTAAAGTTACTTTCCATTGTGACTTCAGTTTCCAAACCATGATAATCTTACCCGTTTGCTGTTCATGGTGCGTTCTACAACTGCTATCAACTGCTTTCACTAACTTTTCAACCGCCTTATAGCATAAAGTTGCTAAATTTGATGGGGCTTCTTCTCGAAGAGCTCGAATTTCTGGTGCTGGCACCAAGGTGAAAATATCTTGTACATTAGTTACATTCTCAGACCAGAACTGGTCCCAAAAACTGTCATCACTAGCATCAATGGGCTGCAGGAAAAGAAGATTTATGTCATTTTGTCATGTAGAATGCATAAAAAAGGAGCATTTGCAATAAAATTAATGAATCATGGTGTCACAGAATATAGAACATATGGATCTTCATTACTGGCTAATTGAACAAATGACAGCAGAAATCATTACTACAGATATAATGGCTGCAAAAACAAAAAAATGTCAGAAATTTTTTTCTGCAGGTGTTACAGAATTCACAAAATCATGTACTAATTTTGTTTTTATTTGAATAAAAACTCCTCTACTTTATCTGTGTTGTTATATCAGAACCAGTGTTTTAGAGCTCACAATCTATTGTGCACTTAAACACAGGTCTACACAACAAACAACAGCTCATCATGCAAGATCACATGCAACCCTGTTTTATCATTGCAAAGATCTGTGCTAACATTTTCTTGTTATACCACTGCTGTGTCTATACTTTTTCACGCTTCATTAACCTAAACATATTTTCTGTCATGCTTCTCAAACAGAGCTCCTTCCTAAAAATGTCATCAGTCTATCACATTTTTCTATGAACTGCAATATATGCAACTAAAGAAATGCATACAGCACTTAAACAGCATACTCAAATACGAATATGAACAGGTTTTGTGTGTGTACTTTGGTGCAGTCACAACCTTACAATGGTGCATGATTTGATTTGGTGTGGTGTGGTATGTTGTAGTGCAGTGTAGTGTAGTGTAGTGTAATGTAGTGTAGTGTAGTGTGTGTGTGTGTGTGTGTGTGTGTGTGTGTGTGAGAGAGACACAGAGAGAGAGAGAGACTGAAATGTTTTATTAGCTGACATTATCAACTGTTAAGATCATGTGATGTCTATGGTAGAAGAATGAAATATGATTCCGAGTAGAGATGCAATGGTGACAGGAAAACTGACGTTCTTGGAGAAAAGTAGTCTCAGTGCCAATTTGTCCAGCACAAATCCCAGAGATTGGCCTGGGATTAAGCCCAAACCTCCATGATGAAAGGCCATGACTAACTGTATAAGATACTGAATTATGCCTTAACATATCATCACAAGTAACAGGGTGAGAGGCACTGAACTAGAAGTAATAACTAATGTCAGGGTTCCCATCAAATACAACCTTTAAACATATTCTCATTAGACTAAATACTTAATCTTGCTATACGTTTCATCACATGGTACATCTTCAAGCATACTATATATGCCAGTTGATATTGCAAAGATATAATTAATAAAAATATGTGAACTGAATCATTATGGTTTGCAATTTGTTGGTATTTTAGATCTAATGTATAGAAATTATCACCAAATTACTGATTACATAGGGACCTTCAATTTATGTTCTTCACTTGGGATACATGATCAAGCTTCATGCCCACACAGACCAGGTATAATTACAGCTATGTATGCTTTAACATATTGGCACAACGAAAAAATATTATGAACTCACTTAGCTATTTGTTTGAAATCCTCAAACTGTGTGATCTAATGATCTTCGTTTGGGATAGACTATTATAATTTTTACTGGGCATGTACGCTTGGCTGAAAACTCGTTTCGTTACGCCCACCTGCAGATTTGACTTGATTTTCCAAAATGTCAGTTTCTTACTACTAAAAGACATTGATGAGTATTTAGACATTTCGTTATTTATAATCTATTACATAATGATTGCAAACATAAATATTAACAAATGATTAACATCTGCAACGCTCAAACTTTAATCTGACGGGGACAGCTGGTAACCACTCCGAACGTCACCACCACGCACTGTAACCATACCACGACATATACAACAACAATAATGTACTTCCTCCACCAACAACTGCTACGAAAATAACCTTTATATTGATAAAATACTAGTAAAGTCAGCAACTTACATGTGTCTTAGTTGTAAGTTGAACTACTGCTTTCCTAAAATTTAGTTTCGTGTCTGCATTCCCCATCTCAAACCACGACTTGCCAACCACCAAACCTGTTATCAACAACGCACGAAGTCAATATTCGCCATGGATATTCACATCGTCCTGCTAAGTACACAAAACTCGGGGCAACACTTCTTCCCGTTGGTTCGATTACGTTTGCCTGGAATCGTGGCGGCAACGAAAAAGTGATTTGAACTTGTGCCGTTTAACATCACTGCATCACTTGTAGGAGTTAACGCACCGCCGAATGAGGGGTGCTGAAGGTACGGTTTTATTTCCATTTCATCTGTGAGGTTGTCCTCATGCTTAATTAATCGTCACGCCATGAAGGCATATGGGCACAGAGCATGTGTGGCCATATGAAGAAGTGGAGGTACATTCATAGCAGCAGAGGTTTTTTGGCTCCCGGGTCGAATAATCGCAGTGGCTGTGCCTAGCAGATATGACTTTGGACAAACACAGTCACTGTTGAATTTTCTTTTCTGTGGCTGAGTGGTTTAAAATATAATGAGCGCAGAAAATCAATTTTTTTTTTGTTTAAAATAGTAATTTTTTCCATTCATTTTCCTCCCGTTGCACTGTACTGTCCGGTGCGGCTGCTACCACCCTCCTCCCAGCTATGCGAATGCCAGCATGGTGTTCTTCTCACAGAATTCAAAACCCACTTTCCCATTGCAGACTCCAAGAAAAATAAACGCTGCATGCACAATGCCATGAATCCTATCATCTACAGTGTTTCCAACTTAACCACAATTCACAAGGCAATTAGTGAAACGTCTCACTCCTTTCTCACGTTTTATCTACATTAGGTTGGGTTATTTTTCATAGATTATGTAACTGTAACCCTCTCTCTCAATTTAAGTTAGGTTAGGTTTGGTTATACCAATGTAGTTCAGCAAAATGAAGAAATTCATGTATACAATGCCATGTCAACAGCTGACTCAGTGTCCTACACTTTTATTTTAGCTTCATGTCATTCATAGTGATTCATAAGCATGACAGAAACTATCATATTCTGATCACAGGTTGGAGTACATGCATCAGCATTATCAGCATCTATTTCTTCAGCTTTTTTGTAGTCACTAAGTTGTAAAGTACTGCAGTAATTTTGCTACACATTCCTTACTTCTGCCTGGCAGTTTTCATCTTCAGGATGTACAGGAGTACGTTACAAATAACAAAAGTACTACATGGCTAAACCCTCAAAACCAGAGTCACACATCTTAAAATTCCCTTTGAGGTTGGGAAGTCTGGTACACATAGCTTAAGTTACTGGTTGAAGATGCTGTGCTACAACCAGAAATAAAGGAAATGCTTTAAACAGTGTGGGTAGTGGCAACCTCTGTCACAGAATAGTAAATGGTACTGTACCTGGGTTTGTAAAATGTTCTGGGCTTGTTCAACACCAGTAGGTGAACTAGGCTAGTGACTGGGGTAAGATGAGAGTGTCAAACCTAATCTTTGTGTATTTTAGAGACTTATTTTTAACGTAAAGCCATGAATTAATATTTCAATCATAAATTTTCATTTCAAAACCTGCTGGAAATTTCCACCTTCTGGGATGTAACCACATGTATTTGGTAGAAATTTAGTGGCCTCCATCTTTGGCACTCAAGATGAGGGCAGTGGTTTCTACAGAACATTGGTAAATGCCTAACAATTACATCGCATCACATCCCAGAAGACCACAATATTCAGGTAATTTCTTATGTAACTTCTTCTGTGGGCCACTTTACATAAAAAAATATCAGGATCCGTTAAATTACTTCAGTTCTGTATGACTAAATTACATTGCATTGTATCACTGGTAAATTGTTTGCACTTTGCTCCATGTCAGTACAAAACTAAAATGACTATTTTCCTCTTAAACAATAGAAAAGGCTCCTTATAACTTCATGTCCTTAATCAACTGCCAGAACCTGAACCACAGCACCACAGTTTTGTAGTTGATTTAGCCATTCTTGAGGAAGTAATATGACGCTGGAGAAAACTGTGCAGTGAGAGCTTCATGATTTGTATTCCTCATCGAGTATTATTACAATCATTAACACAGGAAGGATGAGATTAGTGGGGCATGTATCATGCATGGGTGAGAAGAGAAATGAAGAGAAATACATACAGGGTTCTGGTGGAAAACCCTGAATGCAAGAGAACACTTGGAAGACCTAGGTATAGGTAGGAAATTACAATGGGTCTTCAAATAATGGGATTGAGTTCCATTGAATCGTCTGCCTCAGGCAGAAGCCAGTTGTCAGCTGCTGTGAACAAGCTCTTGTGAACACAACAATGAACCTTCAGGTTCCATAAAATGTGTGAATTTTTGCCTAGCTGAGGAACTATCAGTTTCTTAATAAGGACTCATTAACATCAGCCTGATCTTGTGTGGTCAGTGTGGTCTAATAAGTTAATGAACAGCACCACTCTTTGATATGGCAAAATAAAAAGAATGGCAGTCAAGGTTAATAAATTGAAGAAATGTGAAAAACCAATCGATATTTTGAAACTCACTTTTATGATTTCAACATACAAAGCAGTCAAAGGAAGAGAGAAAGAAAAACAGAGGCACAAAGAGACAGAAACCATTGTTGTATTCTATTTCATAGCCCTGCATGAGTGGATCAATGAGGAAATGTATATAAAGGTACAATAACAACATATTATGTGGCTGCTAACAATGGAAGTTATTGGTTTGTTTACCTGAACAAAATCTGTTATATCTTTAATGGAGGAAACACATGTCCTGAGGAAAGAAAATAACCCTCAAATACATAGGATACAAAAAAGTGAATAAAGGGAGATATCTGTGAATTGGTGCCAGGTTTATGTAGATGGTAATGTCACACCAAATTGTAATGTGAAGTAAAGGTAAAAATGTTAAAGTTGTCTCTGTGCTTAACAAATAAAAACTCCCTGAACGTGTGTGGGGTCATGGTGGTTCAGATCCACATTTTGATAAATCTTTGTTCTATGCAGAGGTTAGTGTGACCAGCTTCATGCACTGATTGCTAAAACACTGGGGAAAGTGCCTCCCCACTCCCATAGCCAATGGATAGGGGCCTGTGTGGGCCCCACAGTTCACCAGAACACTGGAAAAAAGAAAATCTCTGTACTTGCTACCTGTTCACATGTGAAGTGAATTCAGAAAATAATTTAAATTAAAAAAATATTATTTATTTGTCATTGATGTGAAGTACTGCAGTGTTTGCTTTTAGACATCTTCTGTCACATGCACTTGATATTTTAAATATTATCTATTGTCAAAAGGTGAAGTACAAGCGTTCTCAAATTCTAGCAATTTTGGTTTTTTATTTCCCACCCTTGATCTCTCTTCCTTCCCAGTCCTCCCACCTATACAAAGAAATACTCCAATATTAAAATAGGCACAACTATGATTTTGTTCCTTTCTACATGTTTATGTTCACATTTTGTGCTACTTGAGGTTTTCACAGCAGTGTTCTTTAATATCCAAAGGATTGTGGGCTATTACACGGTGCCAGTTGGTACTGGCACTGAACAGGAGACTCCTTCTACAGGAACACAGCCCACAATGGTATCCATTATTATTTATTTGTGATAGGAAGATAGACTTATCCTTGTTAAAGATGTCACTTGAATGTGATCCACTACCCAGCTACAAACATACACTATCATTCACAGGAAGCAATATACTCTTGGCATGATTACTATCTGCGCTGCTCTGTGAGATGTCCCTGTGCTCAGACAGGACTCCAAGCTGTGAGGACAGTCATATACAGAATATATCAGGGATGTCTGCTATACTTTCAGGAGAATGTTCCTTTGATTAAATTACATGCATATAACCAAATGCACCTGCATCAAAAGTTGAACAGTTACGTAAATAAAGGTGGGATACATTGTAAACAGTGAGAGATGTCATACCTTTACAGATTACCAAATACGTATTAAAATGAGAAGAAATTTGTAGTTTCTATAATTTTAACTCTTGTAATTAAACTCCTATTTAACATGTGAATGACATAAAGACATGAATTAAACTTTAAAGACTTGTATTAGTGTCATAAAATTATTAGTGTTCCAAGACTGTACATGACATGAACTGGCTTGCATTTTGTTTGGCGTGGCTTGACTATTGCCTTTAGGACAGTCCTGAACAGTGTGTGGGTAACACAGCATGTAGAAGAGGTACAATCTATGGAACCACAAGAAGATCACATTTTTCTCATACCATTATCTTCATGCCTGTTCAACTCTGGATGTAGGTATGTTTGATTATATTGACATAAATTACCCTAAGTAACATACTCCTGAAGTATGGCATATTCCTCTTGGTACAGTCTGTATAGAAATATAGTAGAGAGCAGTGTCAATCATCACACCATTCACTGACAGCAGACACACAGTCTCTCTAAATACTGGATCCCAACTCATTTTTCACATGTGAGATCACATATAGTCTCTGGAAAGCTTAAAATCTTGGACAATGGAATTGTTACATGTGTTTAAACGTGTACAACAAAACTGGGGATGGTTCAAAGCAGAATGGGGGTACATGCCTATGACAGTTGCTTGCCAAAGCTGTTACACTTCTCAATTATGATAGAAATGCAATAAAATAAATACATACTATGTTTTACTGTATAAAATTTTATTTGTAAAAAAGGGGGAAGGGACTTCATCTCTTGCGTGCACTTCCTCAGCCAACAACCAGTTGCTGAATATATGATTTTGAACACAAAACTGAAGGTAATTTATTAGTCCTAATTAAGATAAAAGTGTTTCAACTTTGTGCAAAATCATTGGCTAAGGGTCACATAATTACATATGTATATAATTATATTTATATATAAATACTATAATTACTAGTACTTAAAAGTGACAAACTTGGACATAATGCAAAATGTACATATGTTCCAAGCCTGAATGTTCAAGAGGTAGAAATGTAGTTTACAAGAAAAAAATGAAGTACTTGCATATAAAACGAAGCAGAATCCAATACTGCATATTTCTATCTGTCAAACAACTCAGGCAATTACTAGTCACGAAGCTGAGATAAGAGCACAAGGATACTCTTGGCTTACAAACCAACACTTCTCACATCCAAAGTATAAATTAAAATATTTAGGTGACTGAAACATATGAAAGCATATAAATATATAATTTTGTTATTTTCTGTTCTGTGTGATCTAATTCAGCATTCGTGACATAAGGATACAAAATTCTTCCTTCAACCCATGACCATCAATGTACAATTAGCAATGTGTAACATCATGTGTTACAGGACTGTTAACAATCTACAGTCTTCTCTTAAGAAAACAAATATTCAGGGCAAAACAAAACATCAGACATGTATAACTCCATGGTGAAGGTAAAGTTGTTCCTGTCTATGCCATGAAGGCATACAGGAGGAGCAGAGGTGTAGCTGCACTCATTCTTAACCTTGAGGTGAGTGGTCAACTTCACACCCCAGCTGCTTTACCTCCAAGGAAAAAATGGCTGGTACCAATTGTGTAGGAGGCTGGGTGGGCCCCAGAGCTGGTCTGGATGTTTTGGAGAAAAGACAGGTCTTCTTGCCCTTGGCAGGAATTAAACCCTGGATTATCCAGTTTGTAGCCTAGTCACTATACTGACTATGCTTAAGTCTTTGACACATATCAAATTTAGCTTGTAGAAAATCAGTCTACGGATCACATGGTTTGTTACACACAGCACAGTCAGTCAAATTGTGCAGTGGAGTATTTCTAGATTCAACAAAATTACCCAGATTAAGTCAACAGTCAGTCATCTTCTTGCATCTAATGCAAATGCTGTCTGCAAAATGATAGACTGGAAGACAGAAGGATTGAGGAAGTCGAGAAAAGGCACGGTCAGTGCAGTTAACTTTGCACATTCTCTCTTCCTCTTTTTGTCCTGTCATTTTGGCACCCATTGTAATTATTTGAAAATGTCTATTGGCATGCTGCATGGCCATTCACACTGCACTTTGCAAACTGTTCATACACTGCCCACGACAAGCCATGCAATGCTGGAGATGGGTTTATCGCCTTCATCACTACAACATGTGATATGCAATGTTTGTAGTCGCTGAAGAAACAAATGTTCTCTCCAGCGGGGAGAGGATTGAGCACACAAATTGAGTTCACAACAGCTCAACTTCATCTCCGTCGTGTAGCTGCTGCCATTATCATTTTTTTCAACATAGGTTCTGGACTACATACTTTAGGATCACATTTCATTTGGCCATCTCCTCCACATCTGAAAAAAAAATCATAAATAAGATATAATGCTTGTAAATCTATTATTACGCTATACAGGCAAGGGCTCTGCACCCCAATTTATAAGTTTTCGTCTCACACAAATTTTGCATTAAGATTTCATACTGTGAAATATGAACGACAACTTAGTTGTTTAGAACATAAAAAGTAGGATCTGTAAACAGCTAAAAGAATCATAGTAAGCTGAATCCCGTTGTTTTCAAGAAAAATAAAAGGCTTTGAAATCAAATGAATAACAAAACTGTGAAGTTTTATGATTTCAAGTTACATAACTACCTCCAGAAATGCAGCTTTCATGTGAGGCAAAGGATAATTGTAATTTTCATATTTAACTTTCAGAAGTTCCCTAAAATTAACCTCAGACCAACAGACTGTTTTCAGCATTACATCTTACAGTAAACAAGTATAATATTAATTCTTGCACTACTTTGGTGCAAGAAATGTTCCATGGTAAGTGACAAGTGGCATGTGACCATTCTTGTTGTAGTTTGTTTCTTTATTCACCTTGTTTTACTGTGTGGCTTCATGTGCATATAATAAACAAAACACACGCATCAACAGACTGAAATTGTTTCATAATGTGAGTTGATTTAATCAAAACAAGGCTATGCATGGAATGTCAACTAATGCAAGAGATCAGCTTTATAATAAAAGTAATTGACAGAACACCTTTGCATTGCTTATACCTACTATTTGACAATTTGTCTTACCTGGAGAGTGAGTACAAGCACCATAAAATGGTTTTCATTTATTAAACATGCTCTTGGATCACTGTACTAGTGCATGAAGCAAGAAGGGTTAAAATAATTACTTCAAATTTTGCTTTTTGTATATTGGAAGTTTTATGTGGTAAATCTTTGGAAAACTTATCAGGGAAACATTGTAATTCCTCTTTGTCAGTCTAATGAATTGTACTAGGTTTTTTGGTCCTCATTAGAATTCAGACAGAGCTTTGTTGTGAATTCTTACAAAGGATGTGTAAACTTATAGAATCTAAAATATCTGAATAAAATGCACTGTGTGTTAAAACTACAGTATCAATATCTCTTCCTTCAACTTACCTGCAGCTTAAACAAGGCCCTGACGCTGAGCGAACTATTTCACCCACTCTGTATGCTTGTCCTTGTACTTGACATCCTGTCCTCGATGCTGCCCCCTTGTATGCATGTGAAAAAAAGTGTGGAGGCAGTGTTGTTGTGGTAGTAGTGGTAGTTGTTGTCACATTTACAGAGGTTGCCATGGATACTGGACATTCATAGCGGGGACAACAGAAACCTTGAATTGGCTCTTCATGACATCCTGGAATTGGTGGTGGGCAGCTCTGTTGTAGACAAATAATATCACTACGGAAGCAGAAACAGAAATCACATGGATCGTCTCTGGGAATCTGCTGGGCTGACACGTAAACTTTTCCACCATATCGGCAGGTACCAGGTCCAAAAGCAGCTTGCTCATCATCCTCATCATAATCTGAACCACCAGATGATGGTGGGAGATAAGCACCACTTGAAGGAGGAATATTTGGTTCTCCACTGGGGATGTGTTCATGTGGTTCTTCGGTTGAAGAGTGATGACCCTCTGTTGTTGGCTTTTCTGAAGGAATTATCTGTGCTGTTGTAAAGTGAAATCCTCCACTCCCCTCATGTGGATACATTCCAGTCGTAACAGATGCTCCAATTATATTTGTAGTTATGTGATCAGTTACAACCGCCAGTGGTGATTTTGTGGTTTGTGCAGTGCTATGATTTCCTTCACCAGGAATAGCACTATGTTCTATCGAGAAAACTGTGTGATCTTCAAATGTTACAGACCCATGTATGGGTTTCACTGTTGGGATATCATGCTCTATGCCAGTTGGTATTTTTGTAGGTGTCAATGGTATGTCAGTTTCAGGTTTCATAGGGATTTGTTCAGGTTTCTGGATGGGTGAATCAGTGTGATCAGTATGAGACTCTATAGAAGGAATATGTTCATGCTTCTGTTCAGTATCTTTTGTTTCATCAACATCAGAATGTACAGGAATATCATCTGGCTTCTGTTCAGGTATTTCTGTCTGACCAGTTTCTGATTCTGTAGGAACATGCTGTGGCACATGTTCAGGTACTTCAGACTGGCCAGCCTGAGGGATATATTCAGGTGCTTCAGTACTGCCAGCTTCCAATTCTGTAGGTACATATTCAGGTATGTGAACAGGTGCTATTGTAAGTTCAGTTTCAGATTCTGTAGGAACATGCCCTGGTTTATGATCAGGTATTTCAGACTGACCTACTTCATGGACATGATCAGGCACTTCAGTTTGCTGAATGTCATGTTCAGGAGCTTCTGTCTGTTCAATTTCGGACTCTGTAGTAACAAACTCTGGTTTATGTATAGGTGTTACTGAAGAGTCTGCATCAGGGACATGTACTGGCACATCTGTATGTCCAATTTCAGACTCTGTAGAAGTATGTTCTGGTCTGTGTTCAGGTATGTGAGAATGAATAAGTTCAGGCACTTCTGTAGGTCCAGTTTCAGATTCAGTAGGGACAGGTTCTGGAACTTCTGTATGTCCAATTTCAGACTCTGTGGGAAGATGTTCAGGTGATTCAGAATGGCCTGTCCCTGAGATGTGTTCAGGAATCTCTGTGTGTCCAGACTCAGACTCTGTAGGAACATGTCCTGATTCATGTTCAGCTGCTTCAGAATAGCCTGCCTCAGTAACAAGACCAGTTACCTTTGTATAGCCAGTTTCAGATTCTCCTGTACCATGTTCTGGTACATAGTCAGGCATGTCTGTATGACCAGTTTCAGATTCTGTGGGAATATGTTCTGGTTCATGTTCTGGCGCTTCAGAGCTGCCTCTCTCAGGTATGTGTGCAGGTGCCTCTGTGTATCCAATTTCAGCTTCTGTGGGGCCATGTTCTGGAATGTATTCAGGTTTTCCTGTATGGCTCATTTCAGGTTCTGTAGGAATTTGCCCTGGTTCATGTTCAGGTGATTCAGAATGGCCCATCTCAGATACATGTTCAGATACAGATTCTGCAGTAGAATGTTCTGGTGTTTCTGTATGTTCAGATACAGACACTGTGGGAATATGTTCTTGTTCAGGTGCTTCAGAATCACCTGTCTCCAGGAAGACATGTTCAGTTATAGATTCAGGTACTTTAGTCAGTCCAGTTTGAAGTTCTGTAGGAACTTGTTCTGGCTTCAGTTCAGGTGTTTCTGTGTGGTATGAAGGAATATGCTCAGGCTTCTGTTCATCAACTTTTGTTTGGTCATCAGAATATACAGGCTTCTGATCAGGCAGTTCTGTATAACTTGTATCAAATTCTGTAGGAACAAATTCTGAAACATGTAGAGGTCCTTCTGTGTTACTGATATCTACCTCAGGTTCTGCTGGAGCATGTTCTGGCTTCTGTTCAGGTGCTTCAGGCTCTGGTTTTTCTTCTGGTACTCTTGTGTGAATAGTCTCAGGCTCAACAGTGATGTGATCTGGTCTCTCTCCTGGTACCACTGTGTGGTGAGTTTCAAATGGAGTGGTGATGAGCTCTGGTGCATTTGAATGGCCAAACTCTGGCTTTTCAGAGGAATGTATGGGTGATTCTGAATGGTGAGTCTCAAAATCAAGAGGAATGTGTTCTGGTTTATATTCTGGCACTTCAGTGTGATCTGCGCTAGATTCGCCAGGAACTTCAGATGGTACTTCTGTATGGTCAAAGTCAGGCTGTTGAGGAATGTGTTCTGGTGTTACAGTTTGAGCTACCTCAGAGTCTGTGGGAACATGTGCTGGTTTTATTTGCTCTACCACAGACTGTCCAGGAATCTGCTCTGGTTTCTTTTCAGATTCCTGTGACTCACTAAATCCATGCTCAAGTGCTTCAGTTGTAACTGATCCTGTAGGAACATATTCAGGCCTATGTGTTGGTGTTTCTGTCTGTCCAACCTCTGATACTGTAGGAACGTGTTCTGGTAAATGACCAGATTCTATTATGTTTTCTTCGTCAGGTTGTGCAGGAATATGCTCCGGTTTGTGTTCAGGTACTTCTTGAGAACCTTCAGAAGTTTGTGGTTTCTGAACAAGAGTTTGTCCTGATACTTCTTCATCTGGCTTCTGTACTTCAGATTCATCATGTATGTGAGATGCTACTGATTCTGTAATTGGATGTAGCCCTAACTGATCCTCTGATACTGATTCTATTGGACTTGTTTTATGGCTTTCAATTTTCTCATCATGTGTTGTTTGTGTTGTACTAGGGAGTTCTGTTCCTACCATCTGGTTATCAGCCTCAGGGGTTTCCTTCTTGTCTTCATCTGAAAGGAATTATCAGAGATTTAGTGCAATGTTATGCCATTCTTATTGCATATGTTTATTTAGTTCTACACCTCTAAGCATACTGTTGAGCTTATTTAAATATCTGTCAAATACAGACATTTTGTTATTCTGTTTGCCCTACACATGGCTAAATTAAATTAAAATATTTTCAAACCACATATTCATTTTAGTAGAATTTGCCATTATTTATATGAAACACTGTAAGCAGCAGAAACTAATCTGAGTATCACCCCTGACACTAAAGGATTAGTGTTTGTGAGGACAGAAACAGCTGATTAATTTTGTACACAGTTACTGAGAAGTTACTGTACCCCTACTTCTGTAATATGTGGAAATGTATATGCATGCCATATGCTGTGGTACACTTTACTTAGTAACATGACTTGTAAAATGTTCCCTTTGTAACTTCCTTTCTTGAAATTGAAAAAGTAAAAGATGGACTTAGTTAGTTAGTTAGTTAGTTAGTTAGTTAGTTAGTTAGTTAGTTAGTTAGTTAGTTAGTTAGTGGTTACTAATACCAGAAGAAATGTGGATTGTTAAATTTTACCAGCCACATGTTGAATTATATATGAATTGCTAGGTGGCCAGGCACTGCACTTTTTCAGTGCTAATACTGTTATCACTGTTACAATTTGGTTGCTAGCTCTATAAAACCAAGTGATTAAAAATCCTCTATTCCTGGACAGTAATTTTACCCTTTAAACAAATAAGGTCACTAACCCCACAGTACTGGGAAATTTAACACTTTTTGCATTAAATATACAGATTATCAGTTCTTAATAAGGTGCCATCTGGTGTACTTCAATCCTACTGCTGATAGCAATCCATGTGGTAGTGATAACTGGTATAAATTTAGCAAATTTGGGGTAAAAACACGTATAGTGGCCATTTTGAATTAAAATATGCTCCTTGTCTT
>JGI20166J26741_11596695_pt1 | contig 23434 bp, 11 predicted proteins | sample TergutCu122P5_FD_26741 | JGI IMG/M metagenome (IMG submission 26741)
TCCAAGTTATTTTATATTAATATTTCCAATCATGTTTTCGTATTTTATCATTTTTAATGTTGTCCATTCTTGTACACTTGTACACTTATTGTTTAATCTGATTTCGGCGGACTGAATGCTTGTTGTGTCCACCTTCTTTATCACCCGCACGTCATTCTCATACTGTAACAGCCACTGACTTTCAGAACTGTCAATTCCGTTTCCTTTCTACATTTTCCTACGTATTTAAATGCCTTCTTATAACACCACACACATCTTGGAAACGAGAATATTTCTCATTTAACCACCACCTTGAAGGTAAGACTCAAACTGTTTCTAACCTTATGCCGTTGCATATTACCGCGTATTTATTAAATTATAGAAATTAAAACCAACAAAACATACTGTATTTAGGAAGAAACCCCTAACTGTTTATAATTAATACCCTGCGTGTTTAGTCCCTCTTGGGCCATTATCAAGGAGCTTCAGTAATTACAAAGAGAAATCAATAAAGATACGAGACTGGATATATCAACATACCACTTGCCCATACACAAATATAAAATATATTATGAATTTAAAATGGCCAGTCATTTTAGATAAAGCAGCCATTCCAATGCGGCAATGCTTAATTGAAACGCTTGAAAATCAGAATGAATTTAATTCTAGAAGTTACACTGATATTTTACTCAACTACTGGCAATTTCAACTTTTTGTACTTTCAACGTTTTATATTTTTATACCGGTATATGCATAAGTGGTTTAATGCTATATTCACTGTCGTGTCTGTATGTACACACTACACTTTGTAATCACTTGGAACTACTTGATAATGGCCCAAGAGCGCCGAAACAGGTTATGAGATCACTTACAGAAATTTTGTGGTTTCTGTCTAAATACAGTGTATTTTCTTGGCTTTAATTTGTGTGGTTGTAATCTGTTTTCAAATGCAATCGCGAATGATTATTACTATTTTCCTACTCTGTGGGTTACGGTCACCCATGCTGCATGTCGAACAACAGTGTCAGCAAAACTGTACACGTTATTTATAAGCCTCAACTCTATTTACAGCCCGCATACCTTTCGGTTTACAAGCAGCCCTTCCTACATTCACATTACAATACCCTTGGTTATGAATAACATAGTCTGGAAAAAGGCGTTCAGTCATGACATTAATATAGCCGTATTATGAAAAACAGGTTTATCCTAATTATGTCGTGTGTGGTGTCACGTGGCGTTTCAGGTCGGGGCGAAACAATACGTAAAGACAATGAATACACATTTCAAAACATGTTGCTAAATAGGATGCCTTATGCGCTGCTTTCCGTGCAAACTTTCACATGTCATATTTCAAGTTACCAAGGGGTTGAATATAAACTTTATCATCTTCTAATGCCATGCTGTATAGTTTGCTAGACATGTGCAAATGCTTCGGAGAAAACGGGGTAGAAGAGACACTTCTGCCCTAAAGATAAAGGCAGCAGGTTCCTCCCCAACGTTACCTATCCACTGAACGGCGACACACCCCAGACGACCACAATTAGCTGCTATCACATAAAAAATAACTAGCAAAGCAATCACGAACTCATCCATATCGACGTGGAATTAAATTCCTCCGTGGGACAAAGTCTTAAAGCGGCGACGCTTTAGATACAAGTCTGCCGAATACACGCCAAGTTGCCTGGTAGCTACTGACTTTTAGAGGAGCCTCCAGCCTCCGCCTTCATGGCGGTCCATGACGGCAATTCTTACACTAAACTCGAGACACAATCACGAGTCGTCGGTATTAGGGAGATCCACGAAGACGCTTCTTACACTACGCTGAAGAGCGAGTCATCGACCTCCTGCGACATATCGGCACCATTCACCAATCACCACGGTGTCAAGTGCCTGAAAATATATATCGCGAATTGCTCTAAGCTGAAATAAAACTCAACGATTTGTGGGTGTACAGAAATCACAGAGGTTAATGTCCCACCTTGGCATCAGACATAAGTGTGTGGTCAATGCAAGCCCCGGCCGCTTTACCCGTCAACCTAATTATACCTAGTAAGTTAGGGCACAATTGTCCCTGTGCACGCCGAAAGATAAATGGCGTGGACGTACAGCTCCATTCATTCCTAACCTCGGCAATAGATAGAGCTTCTGGCCTCGGCCGCTTTACCCATCAAGAAAGGAGACCCCGGTACCCACTGCATGGAAGACTGGATGGACCCCAGAGCCGGTCAGGACGCTTTCGAGACAAGAACAATGTCTGGTGCAGATTAAAAAAACTGCATTATGTAGGCTACTCGAAACAGACGCAGCCTGTGCTTACTTTCTGTTTTCTTTGGCTGATCTGTAAACCGCATTTGGCCTTGGATACACAAACAGAAGAACTTGTCGGTCACTCTCCGCGGATACGGTTACTTGTTAGTAACACAATATAACTGTATAAAAGGAATGACATCCTAACAAATAAAGTTTATTCATAATAGCAATTAAAACAAAAGACTGGGAATGAGCATTGAACTTCGTCTATAAACCGTACTCTGTATCAGCACAATAATTTAATGGCCACGATTAGCTTACACAACAGCCGCTCTCTATTAGATGCGCGGTATAAAACCGGGAACTGCAAAAAAGTGTGTGCGCGTGCGCGCGCGCGCGTGAGTGCGTGTGCGTGTGCGTGTGTGTGTGTGTTCTACCAGACACGTTAATCTAATGCTGCAAATCTAAGCGCAAGCATTAAACAGCAAGGCCATTGCATCAAAGAATGTTACAAAAATAATTTAATGCGTTATGTGGGCCAACCATTTCCTTTCGTTAGAACAGTTGTTCTTAAGCAAAACGGTAAACGTAACGTGTATCATTTCCTGCAATTTAGCGTCATGCTGTGTTATGTAAAATATTACTAAACTGTTTCAGTTAAACATAACTATCGTGCATAACACTTGACGCGGCCTTCGTATGAAGCAGGAATTAAATTCTGGACAGATAAAAAATTAAAATTAAAACTAAAACGAAAAGGCTTCGCGTACACACTCCCCACCCTTATAGCAAATTTCACAGAAATTCGTTAAGCAATTTCGAAATAAAATGTGAGTCGGGTGGACATGCAGAACCTACTGACCATATGCCAATTTTCATACAATGAGTGCAAGAAATAAGGCTGCGCGAAAGGCCCAAAAGCATGTTTAAAATATGTCCCGGAACTACAAGCATTCAGCTCTTCCAACACGCCACGTAACTTACCAATGTGGGATCACTACTGCAAACAGCATATCAGAATACACGTACAGTGAGAGCAACTGTACCAATTCCATCGGCGACTGACTACAGAAACTCCCATTCGCCGCAGATAGGTCTATCAAATATTGGTATCTAAAATAAATTAACAGACTGGCTCATAGGCGCAACCAGAATTGTTTGTGGGGGTGGGGGGGAACCCGACCCTGAGGCTATATATAATTTGTTTGATTTTAAAAATTATATTATAAAAATCATATCTATACACTCTAGCCGACATCCAATTAGGCTACCGCAAAAATTAAAACTGAAAAAAAGTACATATTCGTAAGTTTTTATTATGCTTTTTTCAAAATTCCAATCAGTCGATTTCAGTGGCAACGTAAAATCTTGTCACCACCTTGTCTACCAAAATTTTTGTGTTTTTAAAAGTTCGCTTTGGAGGGAGCCGCAGCCCGACAGCCCCCCGCCCCATTGGTATGCCGATCAACTGCGACCGAAATGGGATGAAACCTGACCAATACTGCCAGCGACTCGCAGTGTGAGAAGGAGGAGGAGGAAAAGAAGTAGAAGAAGAAAAAGAAGACGAAGAAGAAGAAACGTATTTCCTCCAGTTACGGGAAAGTAAAGTGAAAATAAATGACGAAGGATTTGGGAGTCACTTGCACTTAGCACAGAACGTAATTAACATTCGGCGACAGAGTCCTAAGGTTCAGAACCGCTAATGCCAAACTCCGCCACTCGAAATGGTCCTGAGAGACTGCTGCCCTTACGCCACCCTCATACAACCTACAGCAGGTACAAACAAAATAGAATACTTGGTTAGTACTCGACGTCAGAGTCACCATAATTGGCGCCAACATTTCTTTAAATTTAAAGTTTCAACTGTGGGATTTCTAAGTCAGTAAAGTGACTACATGCGAATGGAATGGCCGCGTTTCAGTTCCCGGAGAAGAGTGGGTTATTTTTCTCTCTTCCGCCGTGAAAAAAATAACTCTGTTTTCCACCAGTCTACCATGCAGTGGATCTAACCCGGAGGGTAAAGCGACTGCAGCATGTGTCCAATCACGTATTTGCTGTGCGATCAAAAAAATGCATTCGAAGTTCCTTTCTTTTCGTTATTTCAGCTGAAACTTTAATGTTGGGACAGCAAAGTCATTACAGTGGATGGTTATGAAATGGATGGACGGCAGTCCACTTCCAGCAGAAATCAAATTTTCCTTCCAGCTTCCCCACTGCATCAAATCCACCTTGTTGCTCACGAATCCCGTATTCCGTCAGCACTGGTGGTCTACCCTGAGGTTAAATCGTTCCGCAACGTGTACCCCTTAATATCTCCGTCCAGAACCGAAGGTAACCCCTTCAGACCTAAGTACGTGTCAGTAATTAATACTTAAAACGTGTTTCCGCAGTACATTCTGCATCTGCATTACAAAGGCAAGCAGGTTAATGCCATTTAGGGGGATAATCGCCGTTCAACATTACGTCCTCGTTTAACGCAAGGATTACGTTCCTGAAAACTACAACGTAGAGCAAAACACTAAAGAATGGGAACATTTTTCCCATAATAATCAAAATGCCCGAAACACAATGGTCTCCAAAGATCCCGCCAATTGCCACAAAAAAGAGAGAGAGAGAGAGAGAGTCCGGGACGCTTGCATCGAATCTGTTGTCACTAAAATTTGTCAGCGTTAAAACAAATCTATGTTCGTGGAAACGTCAAACGAGGGCTGCAAGCATTCTGGGAATCACATGAAACACATAAATATACTCTGTGGGCAAGATAAAGAGATTTTAATGTTAAAGCAGGCAGTATCTACTGTGACGATATTGTTCTTTAAAAGTGTAAAAATACATAAAGCTTTACACCCACTCTCCACTTATCCTATCGTAGTACGGTGATTTGGCATCTTCAAAGGCTGTCTCTTTGCACTCCATGATGGCATATGGAGGAGCGGCCGTATAGTTCTTAATCTCTACACTGTAGGGAGTTGAGTGGTCAGCATCATGACCTGGCAGTTTTGCCCAAGAGGAAAGAGCTCTCAGTACCCACTGGGTGGGCTCCAGAGTCGATCTGGGCGCTTCCTCGGCTCTTCGGTTGTACCGCGCCCGTTGCCTGGTCACACCGACTGAGATGCTACGGCTCCAGTTAGGTACCTTCACCTTTCTTAAAGAGCTCCAAAAGTCAGCGAACAGCATCCGGTAGGAATATGAAACAGCTGGAAAGGTAAGGCCGTAAATGAGCCTCGTGCGTCTTTTGTCGGCTCGCGCACCTATCCGAGGTGGGTCGATATACTGCTGCAGCAGTTGTAATAAGTGCAAGGGGCAACGACACTATGCACTTGACAACACGATCCAAACTACACTGCTTATGTTTTAAAGCAACAATCATAATTTGCATACTGCAACTACACTGCCTTACCAAGAAACCTGTCCTGCTGCGACATGTGACCAGAACGCCTTTGGTTCGAAGCAGACAAGACGTAACATCAGTTCAGTCACCCCACTGCGTGCCAGAACAAACCTTGTGAACCGCACTTTTCGGAAATAATTGTATTCCATTCCATGTGTTCACCTTAACGCGCAGAATGACAGTTTGGTGACGTGTGGCAAGAAAGACGGTTATACGTTATGCTTCTTCAAAATCGACCAATCCAAAACTTCTTGGATGAAAATGAGAAACATTTATCCTAAACTCACGCACTTTTTTTTGCGTTTCCAATACTGCAACTTTAATAAATTTTCTGGATGTCACACATGAGAGAAGGCTTTTGGCACTGACCAGGAAGAGCCTAGGGAGCACTGTGTCCACTCTACCAAACCAGTGCGACTAATTGGACGAATTTCAGTCTATCTTCCACATAATTACATGCTGCAGTAATTCAGCACTGTTGCATAACAGCTGACACACCACACATTATTATTATTATTATTATTACGATAATTATAACATTACAACATTCAAATAGCAAAACTTACGCAACTTTTACAAAACACAGACCCACATTCACCAACCCTCCTTTACGCATTATGTTCGAAAACTTTTTTTTATTAAACGACATTGGCGCTTAATTACAATACCAACTAGTCTTAAGACTAACAAGCTATTTTACTCTGACTTAATTTGCTAAATGAGTATTAACTTCAGGTGTCGCCCAGCGGTTCTACCTGTTTAGTTTTGTTTGCATACGCAATGTATCTGTTAAGTCTGTGCATAAAAGCTGAACACATGATCGGTATGTTGTGTTCACACACCAGCACATAACTGTTGAGAAAGCAAGATCACGGAATGTTCAATGGTTGTGAGACAACATCTTACACTTCGATAAATAACCGTGACACTGTAAGCAATGGTCAGGAACAGCACACGGATAAATGCACGTATATAACTGCGTGAAAAAAAGTACACACACACACACAGTTCAATAATTACAAGATTTGTACACCCAATGTCCAGTCATTTGAACAGTATACGCGATGCTTAGCAACTGCACAGTTCAAGTGAGTGGCAATGTGTGAACATAATTGTTCAGTAACAGCAAGACAACGAATTACTGTTCGATATAATTGTGACAGTGTGTGCACTGGTATGAGAAGAAAGCTAATTAACCGACACTCGGCAAGTTGAATAACATGTGTGTTATCTTTGTAATATTATTACACGTAGTCATGCTCTTTCCCATCGCCCCAAAGCAGACAATGACTTAGGAGCATGCAGGCGCACCGTGATTCACTGACTGGCGCAGTTATGGGGCCACATAAGTATGTAGCGACACCACAAAGCGGTTTGCAGGTTCCACCACGTTGGATACATGCTCGTGTACTCTGGAATCCGTTGTTCCATGATAAGCAGTTTAGGTGCAATCTGCAGGATTCGAGTTTCGACTAATTAACAAAAATGCTTAATCAAGACAACATATGATTTCAGTTACACGCGTAACAAATCACCGAAAAAATGCGGAAATTATCTAAAAGGCCATATTTAATGAACTGGCTTACAACGTTACGACGAATAAAATTGTTTTCAAAACTGCAAATAAGCAGAATACACTTACCGCAAGTTATAGAAAGACACGTGTTATGTGTATTTTATAACAATGAGGAACCTCACTATCCTGTAATAACATTCTGAGCAGCCTCCCTGAGGAAGGTCGCGGAGGCCAAAACGCATAAGACAACAACTGAAGTCGGTGCCCGATAAATTGTATGTGCTTTGTGGGGGTAGTTAAACACTAAACAACAGTACAACCTACAAAGAAAGATGTCATTAAAAAAGTACCAAATGTTCAAACTAGTTCACAACTCAGTATATGAAACAACATTGCTCTGCGCCCTTGCGGTCTGTTGGCACCTGAACACAGCAAAAGAGAAACGTGGTGTCGTGTCAATACACGTGCAGGCTGTATCAATACCCATAACACAAAACATCAGACAGAAAGGTTTACAAATCCTTACAGTACCAACAAATGCACAGTTACAGTATTATGTATTTCACTCCTAATTAGCTCCTACATGTTTTGGCTTAATTGCCATCATCAGCAAGCTAACACCTACATTACTAAAACTTGCAGCAATAACACAGTTTTACAACGCTTACGTGTACCAAATGTACAAATTATAGTTAAAATTTAGTGTTTAAAATGTTACAAAATGTTGTTGATTATAAAATGTTATAACATAATGGTAGTTCCCGTTGTTTACAATTGTCTCGTCGCCAGTTGGTTTCTTGTTCTACAAACATCTATTGCGTTATGATCCGAATTGGATCCTGTCCTGTAATCTGAATGTTATGTCTTGTTTGTTGGAAGTGCACTAAGGCGCTGTATGCACGGAATATTTATATTTTTAGGAAAGTATCAGAAAGGTATTTAAGGAATTCTGGGTGCGGTGTAAAAATGACAAATGCTTACAGTTTGGTTGGATTAGATTTGGGAAAGAGACCACAGCCTACTGAAACGGAGGTTAACCTTAAGGTGAGAAGTACGAAATGGATGGAACTAAACCAGAGTGGGGTCAAATGGTACGTGTTTGTACAGATATTGACCTTTGCGATGGTGTAAAAGTGGACAAACGTATAACCATCAAATTTTTAGAACCTGCATCACGCAGGTTGCAGGCTAGTTCAAAGCTAGTTGTTGCAGCTTTTATTTCTACCTAGTTTCATCGAGGGCGCCGTCAGTACCATTTAGGGCTGTCGATTGCTGTCTACATCCAAAGTGCAGTAACCTGCTGCATATGAGCACTGCTAGTTATGCTTGAAATACTTACTTCGCGAAAATCAGCTATTTTATATGTATCTATAAATATTCCACCAATCCGCTAGTTCACCTACACAAACTTCCCAACATTCAACCATTTCAAATGCGACCTACCATCAACAGACGAAAAGCTAAGAAAGGTGACACAACGAGAGCTTAATGATACTCAATATTGGTGGAAAAATCTCTAGGAAAGTGGCGGCTTTGAGGACACGGAGGAGGATAATTGATCTTAAAAGAATAAACTGTGAAGATGACAGCTCGATAATTCGACTTCAGGTAAGTACCAAATGACGCGCTTTTAACACTGCGAAGAATTAATCAGCAACATCACTGATGTATAATAGAAACAATGACAGACTACGGATATTAAAGTTTGTTCATTTGACCCTCGCAACAATTAGGAAATCATTACATGACACCGTTCCAGTGCCCCCGTCTTTATTTAGCTCTTATCAGACTCGATGGTGCCCGTTAGTCCAGTGTTGAATGTTATGTCCCCACTGGTTGTGGCTGTCGTGAGCTGGAATTCAGATGCTGCTGTGTTTCGTGAAACGTGACGAGCTCGGCCGGCTGCTGGTGAAGTGTGGGACAGATGCCAGATCCGCTGTCTGCTTGCATGAAACCACGATGTAAGAACGCGTTCGTAGTCGGGTACGCCTATTGTAACCGAAGGTGAGGTGGACACACAGCAGACGTCAGCACAGTAAAACCTGTCTAAGAACAAATCCCGGTTTAAGTTAATCTGTCTTTACAGGGTTGAAAAAAATCGCATATATGCGGCCACAAGTCTGCAATTTCAGTGCTAGCAGCCCGATACTAAAGACCTGGCCATTATCTACACGTCGGTGCTGCTATAACCAGGCACAAGTTTCGTCCAATTTTCTAAATTGCACTCGACTTTGATATAACATAAACAGGAAGAGAAGAACCTGAAGAATCCCACGCTAGTAGCTACTGCACTGTCGCTCCTTCGTTACAAACTAGTACCACGCAGCACTGCACATTTTACTAAATTTACAATATGTGGTGGTCCCAGATGGCGTGATTTGCATTGTAGAGTTCGTAAAAACCGTCAAGTGATCAAACAGTTAGAGCCACAAGGATGTATGAACACACGTCACTTTTTCTTCTGCACCTACAGAACGTGTGATTAAAGGCGAAGAAATCAGTTTTCTGGGATGCGACGTCGTGTGCTTTAGCTAACCAGTATCAATGTTTCGGGGTAATTTTCCGCGTCCCTTAAAAACGGTAGTGGGACGTTTCTCCGAACTACACAGAAGTACACGGCTTCACACCCTTGCCATGAGAACCTCTCATTTCATACCAAAAGGATATAAGTGCAGAAACAGAAAGACAAATCTATTTATAATTCTTGTGTCTTGAACCTTTTTACGGTCGCAATGCCTTCTTTGAGAGAAAATATGTCCTTCTCGAATGCCAGGGCATGACTTTGATTCTACAGTGCCAAACTCCTACAACAGCACCCATTTTCTAAATGTCTTGCCCTGAAAAATTTCCTCCATTCACTGCATATACCAATTCAAACCTGGAAAAGTGACAGTTTGACAGATATCACAAAGCACGGAAGCACAAATTAGTTTCAATTTCTCCCCTCAAATATTCACCAAATCGATGTTTCAAATACGATTTATAGACCTTACTAACATCTACACGAAGTCCCAGACAACAGAACTGTTCCATACGGCTCTTGTCAGACAATCGCTAAGTTGGAATTAAGGGCCACAAAAAAAAGGCGTTACATTAGACACCTGCGAAAATAAACTCGCACAGCGTTTGGTGTGAACGAACCCAGTATGAAATATCATCGAAACTTGTTATTTCAAAAATAACACACTAACGCACGACATCCTGAGAAATTCTCTGAGATTCAAGCACTGTGCCAAATAATGCATAAAATTCCGGTATCTTTTTAATGAAACGGCATAAGCCTTATTCACAGCATGTGATTCTGAATGTATGTAGTACGAAGACTTTGTATCGTCAAACGCAATTGTCATTTTAAAATTGTGTCTCGTCACATAGTAAAGATAGTGACTTTGAAATTATCTCAATTCATTAAAATACACAGAATTATACAAGTTTCACAGGAACTGCCAGGATAGCAGACGATACGAATGTCCATTTTCTTTGCTGTTTCTCACATGCAGCTAAAACCATTTCTCCGAACTCGATCTTATTAGCTACTTAGTTACTCAAACGCCCAGTCAGTCAGTCGAGTGTTTCGTGTAGGATGAGATTCCTTCCGCGTGTGATGAAATTATTGTCTCAATCCAAATAGAGACCGGACTGGGTACCCGACAGACTGCTGTCAAAGTATTTGTTCAGTTCTCAAAATCTGATAATTAATCTAATTAGTCAAAATATTCCCGGTCTTTTAGGGAACCCAAAGGTTCATTACAGTCTTCAAAAGAACCCGCCAATAACCGGACTGTGCCATTCTTTCATATGATGGGCCCTAGTGTGACAGTCATTTGTGACGAGAATGGATGAGATAAAATTCATTTCAAAGGCTGATTTATCGGCTCATGTAACTTACGTAAAACCATATGTGAGTAAATGATGAACCGCACAGAATGCAGAAAAAAAGCAGCTCAATCTGAACAGGGCACTTCCCGTATACAAAACACGAACTGTGGTTAGCCAGCGTCCAGTCATTTAAAATACTGAGCTATCCCAGACACACTGCAAAAATACTGCTACCGTTATTATTTTCATCTGTATCCCAGCTATCTCAAACTTGGAAGACCAAGCACGAGCAGTTTCATAGTGGCCTAATTAAATGTAAGCGTTACTAAATGAGCTACTCTGTGAGTGTAAACGTAAAGATAATAGGAGGTAAGGGAAGAACAAAAAGAACAAAAACAAGAAAGGGAATGACAAACAGCAAAATAAGTAAACATTATAAGGGACTAATAATATGGTTTACCAACAAAATTGTTTTCACATTTATACAGTAATTATATAAGGTAGGCGCCAGAGTCCGTTTGTGTTTTCTTTCCGTGACGCAACAGCCCTAGTGGGCCAGCGCCTCATTATCGAGGCTTCACAATCATACTCAGACACACCATCTTCGGTAGGAATTCTCTGGACGAGTGATGAACCCGATGCAGACACCTCTGCAGGACAACACACAACACCCACATGAGACAGACATCCATGCCCCCGGCGGGATTCGAAACCGCAATCTCAGCAGCAAGCCAGCGGCCGCACACCCGCGCCTTAGACCGCGCGGCCAAAGGGATCAGCCTGTTTGTGCATACTTGATTTAAATTGCGCTTTCTGCGTTTTATCGCCCCTACAGACAATCGAATGCTTTGTAATTGACTTTCAAGCACGTTTCCTCGGCTTCTAACCGGTCAAACATCTTACACCGTACAGCAGATTAAATGTTCAAGAGAACGGGAATGTTCGCTGTTTTTAATGTTTATTTGCATTGCACCAAATCTTCTTCTTTACTCTTTGCTGTAAAAGCCCACAATTCCAATGAATTTATTTTCATTATAGCTCTTGAAACACTCCGAGAACAATTTACTTTTCACTATTTAATCCACATATGAATTTCACCACTGAAAACTGAAAGCTCTGAACAGTTGAACAGCTTTAACTGTCACTGAGCAGGCCCTCAAGTCTTCACAGCTGAATGCAATTATCTAAAACAAAAAGTAGCAATACAGAGAATAGGGTGTGGTCTATCACTAGTGCACTGCAAAGTACCTCGTATTTTGTAAACATGCACCTTTGCCGGCTGATCTGAGCCACATTCAACATCCCTACACAACCAGTCGGTATTTCAGTGTTCTCATTTTCAACTGCATCGAACAAGAGACGTGGGGTGACGAACGAGGTGATCCAGCGTTCTGCAGCAACACACTGCAGATGGGTCCATCTATCATACAACGCAACAATAACCTCTACACGAACGACTCCCTCGCTCATGAGCAGCCTGCTTGGCCGGGCGGCCGCAAGAATTTTAAGATAACCTGGAAAGGCAGGATGTCTCAGTCAGTGTACTAAAACTACGCTACAGAATAAATGATCAATATAAGCGGGGTTCGATTCCCGATAGCGGCACAATTCTCCTGTCCACTGCGTCTCGGCCCGCTGGGGACCTACCCAACCTCCTTCCCATTTGGTCTTGGTCCGTGAGAACAGAGCCGCCGTAGCGTGAAAACGACTACTACTCATCTCACGTTATTGGAACACGTGAAGCTGTACCTCAACTTCCGCAGTACATGGCGTCGACCATTTTACCTTCACTTTACCTGAATTTCAAAACAGTGTTTGCCGTTCTCTCATTGTGTATACTAACAATCACAGACAGCAGCAGACTGTAATGAAAAAGTGCACTGGAAGGTATGCCTGAGATGATATTGCAGGCTCTACCTTACAGAAGTAACGTACATCTCTATCTGCAGATGGGGGCACCAGATCCCTCTGAACCGGATGCACTTATTTATCAAACTACACGGAGTTACATCACACAAGACTGTAATCAAAATATGTGTTTTTCGCCATGAGAACCTCATATTCCAAAATTATTCTCTGCTGTCTGCCATGCACGGTACAATATGTATGCAATTTACAACACCCCGGACCCACTAGCTCGTAATTCCACACGAACAAAATTGTAGAAGAGATCCTGACCAATGCAGCCATCTTCAACACGGTAATAATCAAAGTGATGGATACATTGTTACTACTCATAATTACCTAGAGGGCGCAAGGACTCGTCAGTGCCGCATCCCACAAGATCAATTCAGATTTAGGTTTCATTTATGAACAATTACCATCCAAATTCATGACTAAATCGGTTTCGATTCGCTTGTCAACGAACCTGAATAGGATTTGGTCACGTCCTCAAAAGGAAGGAAGGTTAACTATCAGAACGCCCGCTAATACAATGACAAATCAGATTTTTGTCCGTTCATCATCGCACTCGTGTCCTCTTATCCGCGTTTTATTACTTCGGTTACTACAAAAGATTGCCAGTATCCGCCCTGTCACATACGCCACCTTCATACGAAATTGACGGACCGCACTGGAGTTTCGCTGTGATCACTAAATAAACTGAACACGTTTTTACTCTACTGTAACGGTGTAGATGAGGTCTCTGTTCTTCCGGGACTGAGCGCCGCCTCAATGGGTAATTGGTGCCAGACGTTTCGAGACAGCATGGTGGTCTGATCTTCAAGGGCCACATTCCAGAAGAAGGAGAACACCAAACTAAAAGTCAGAAATGTCAGCACAGGGTAACCATGTCCTTACATTCACTCCAGAAAACCGTAAGACTTGGAGAATACAAAAAGAAACGCATTTTTTAGTATCAATTCTAGCTACATTCAGTTCCCATCACTGCCGCTCGAATAACTTCGTGGCAGGTTACGCTCGACATGCGCGCACAAACCCGTGTGTCTTTATATAAAGTGTTCGTTATTGCTGCCTCATTTTCACCAAAACTGCTCAGGATTCTAATGAATTCAAGTGTTTGGTGTATAGCAACTAAAAAACAAACTAAAGGGGTACAAAGTCTTGCGTAGAATAATATAAATACGACTCTGTCAGTACGGCGTAAGTTTCAGACCCCCATACTCTACCACAATGGATCCTGAACCGAAAGCTCACGATTAAGGAACTGGCTGAATCAACAGCGCCTAATCGATGCTAACAGTTGTTTAGATAGTGAAAACATTCATCACCTTTAAGTGATCACAATGTTCATCATTTTGTTCATAAGAACTTTCTGGTGGTTCGTTATCTAAAACAACTAAATCTCGTCAATTTTAATATTATCTTCTCGTCCACTCCTAGTGGTTCATTCGGCTTTAGGGAACAAAGATTTGCCAGCTTGCGATTACAGGCCGAACTAGGTACCCGGACGGTGCCTGTGGACATTCGATGAACCGCAAGCTAATAAATATGAATTCTACTTGTGTTACGTAGCACCGTGTGTTTTACTGAAGAAAGCTGTTGTACTAGTAATGCAGTGCCCACAAGTTAATGCTACTAAGTTGGGTGAAAACCGGTCTGAAAGCATTTTGATTCCCTGATGGTGTTTGAAGTGGGGGTACAGAATGCTTGCCGTATTACAAGAACTGCTTGACGGCTCCAAGCAAAAGCATTCACTTGACCGACACACAACGACTAGCGCACTAAAGTGACCTAAGCTGTATGAGATTTCAGGTTTCCGCCTGGATATAGATCAGTTATTCGCTCTTTTGGGTTGTAACGCAGAGTATTTTGGTATTTTTCACCGCCGTTTCGTGACCGGTATGTTGTGCCAACGTTACGATAAAACTACACACATACGCTGTGTAACAAAAACCAAGAAGAACGACCTGAACTAAGCTGGTTTACATACAACATCTCTCATTAACATTAACTCTTCCCTACACTGCAAGAAGTTACTGCTTTTAGACGGTGTCAGTGGAAGATTTACATCGTTAAACAGGGGGAAAACCAAAATTATGAAACAGGCATTACTGCCGTAATTTTTTACATTGTTTTTACCCGTGGCTCGAAGTGTTCAGTCATTGTATCACTTTGGACAAACATAAAGCTCATTTTCTCGTCGCTCGCAGAGTTTAGTCTGTGTATCGCTTGGACAAACACAAAGCTTACTCTACTCGTAGGTTGGATACACACACAGCTGATTTGACCCCATTTACTTAAACTGTCTATCATACGCAGAAAAGAGCAACGAAGTGTTTTTTTAATCACCGCCATGGTGATTTGAGTATCTACTGTCATCACTGGTAGGCAGAAAACAAAGTTCTTGCGAAGACTGTATGTGCAAGGGTTTACCTGACAGAAGGAGGGAAAAGAGTCAAGGGAGATTGAACCATCTGTATCAGCAAGTGACGGACGGCAATGTCCTTTCACGTATTATTTTAATCTCTTTTCAAAAGATTACCACCTATGAACACTTGTCCCTATTTCTTGGCCGTGCTGTTTCGCTGAATTTCCTCCTGTAAAAGGAAGTAGATCTTATTATACACGGCGAAAGCAATTTTACAATTTATACACTCGGACCAATAATTTAGCTCTATATTCACACATGTTTCCTTTATTTATCTCTCACTGAACGACGTTGTTTCAACTTCCGAAGTTATAAGTATCTTGTTATATTGTGTCATACGAGACAGTCCTTTTCAATCTAACTTGCTCCGTTTCTGAACTTTCGACGACTGATCCATGTTCACAGAGCCCAAAACGCACACTAATGAACAGCAATCTGTGTATAACGACAACTCAATTAAATTACAGTATTAAAAATACAATCTGACGAACGTGAGAGCAGCAAGTCGGCATAATGTAATACTCCTAGTTCGCTGGTAAAATAAAGTCTAGAAGTCTAACAAGCAAAAACGAATAAACAAGGCAAATATCATCAGAAAATTAAAATAAATATAAGAACACGATGGAAGCAACGAGAAAACCGGGAGTTTGAAAAGAAAAACGCCTTAAAGTGCGGCGTCTATCAGATTCAGTTACGGTACCCACCGGTCATTCATTTCAAAACACTTCAACACCCAACGCTGGCCAGTGCAATGAATAACCTGACCTTTACTAGTGTACGTACTTCAAATTTCCCTCAGCCTGATCTGAAGCTTTCTTTATTTCTGTACTTCCGGTCTCCTGCCCAAAAGGCTGAGATACTAATTCTTGGAAGTATTATTGTCATCTATTTTTATGCCCATTTATTCCCAATTAAATTACCTTCCTTATTTGTACAAAAGCCAGTTCGGGGTTTAAACCCAATTTCCAATTTGCTAATATGCTATAAAAATTCTTTAGATCACAATGAGGTCAAAGTGACGGGAAAGTTCTTCATCTGTAGCCTGTCTCGACGTTTTGCTAGCTCCCGTATCACAAAACCCCTCTTAGACGTTAGCACGAAATGCTGTTCTAAAAGCAAACATCCAACCAAAGAATACGTTCATGGCTCATCGACCGAGTACAGGATAAAATCATAATACAACAAAAAGTTGGCTAATATATCCTCTGAAAATATAGTTGAATTTGAGCAATTTATTTCGAATTTATAACGAACCACAATTGCGCTATAGGGTAAATCAAATAAATCATGAAATGCGGAGGACGTTATACCATGAAGTTCAGAAATATGACTTCCAGCTCCTTATCTAAAAACATTCGGATTAAAATAGTATACAAAACCATACAGATATGGATAAAATGTTTTGTTTGAAAATCTCAATCGAGGAAACCACCTGGTGCAGCTATTTGTAGAGTATAAAACAGTGCAGAATTGGATATGAAAGAATCATGTTGTAAGGTTGCAGATTGGATCCATGTGGTTTATAATAGGTCCAGATACCGGTTCTCGCAAAAATGGTAAGAAATATTTGGCGTCTACCTAGGCCGGGACATTTGATGTCTGTTTTCTTCGTATGATAAAACACGTTAGTTTAAAAAAAAACTGAGCACTTATAACACGAGAACGCATTACATAATGTGGGAATTATTACCCACGGTACCTTTATAATTCTTTAGCATCTGCAAAATATTTTATTTAAAATAAATACAAAAAAATTTAAGAACAGATACTTTCATGTGTCGCGCGGGCCTAGCGGTCATTTCGAAATGGCATCACTCGGTCCTAAAATCATAATAGCCTCACAATCACCCTATTCTCGTAAGATGTATTGTAGGCATGCTCTCTTACATAAAAACGACTGATGCAGGAACAGGATATACATTAGAAATAATTGCTGACATGTTTTTGTTGCGATAGTACTTGGCTCCGTTATCTGCTTCAGATGAGCGTTATCTGTTTCATGTTTCTGCTCATGGAAATGCAGTGCCCTGCCACGAAACTTGCTCACTGATGAAACCAGTTTCCGGTCGCAAGACCGGATGCACCGGAGGGAATGAGCAACTGCAACAAAGGATGTGAGTTTTCAGACGTCTAGTACTGTATACCACAGACGAATGCGGAAAGAAATCTCCGGCTGTCAGTTTCTAAACCAGAAATGTATTAGAAGGGCGTGAGTGATGAGCTTCACTTGTGGAAGAATGCCGGTACTCAAAAGGGTTGGACGATGAGTGGAGGGAGCAGAGAAAATCTACGCCCCTGCAGGGTATCGACGCCCGATTCCCAGCCAGTCCAGACAAAAGCCTAGTCACTATGATGAGTGGCCTATTCCGGCTCTGCACGTACGCCAGTGATTGAATTTATACAAGAACTAACTTGCAGTATTATAAGTTGTCATATAATAATTTAAGTTTCTTATATCCATAAAAGCCACACAGTTACAGACCCATCGTCATCTTCGGTGGCATTCGTTTATTTTCCAGTATTCTCTATTGCGGACAAAATTTATATGAAATTCTAACACATCACGACAATAAAATAAGGAAATACAATAGCTGTGTCCATCGAAGTTCGAAGGAAAATCTCTGCGTTATTATTCACTGATATGAGCCAGAAGGTGTGTCAGTAAGAGAAACAAGCCATCACACATTTGAATTACTTGTCATGTACCATTCAGTATTTACCTTCCTTGGAATACCACACCCATCAGCTACGTAAGAACTGCACGTTCTGTGGTCATCCCCAACACCATCAGGGACACACGTGACAGCCAAACGATACACACTTACCTACAAAAGTAAAAAAAAGAGTTTGTTAGTTCATATTCACTGCTGCTGCATTTTATGAAGAACTACAAATACATGTTATAAAGATAAACTGAAGTCGCTCGTGCTCACGCAATCGGGAGTATACGACTTAACCTTGGGACTAGATCGAGTTGAATGGTTAACTTCACGTCCCAGTCCCTTTCCTTTGGCGAAGGAGTCACCACCACTGCATAGGAGGCTGGGTAGAACCCACAGAGTTGGCCTAGATATTTTGGATAAGAACACCAATTCCTATCCCTGCACGTAATCGAACCCCGGGCCGATAAGCCCGCAGCCTGGGCTTGCTGTAAACATCCATGCAACATATTTCAGTTTGTTGCAGTCAAGGACTCACACTGTCAAGCCACGATTTGTTACTTATGAATATTTTAAAAATACTATTTTTCTATCCATATTCTGAGTTTGCACGGCGGCGTGGTTGAGGATTCCGTTCTGCTTGCACATGACGCTGCTACGCTAGGTAAACAGCTTCCGAATTTTCGAAGGACCGTAGTATCTTCTTCTTCACGGGCAAAGAGGTCCGTTTATCCATGTCACGTATTTCCTTTTTCAATAAAAAAAATAACGCCTAAACTCTATATATGATGGTATGACCCCACTGAGAGAAGAGGGCAGAGATGATCAAATCATATGTTGTACGGTATGAAACATGAATTTCATTGCAGCAAACCGAGGTTTGAAAAACGGGGTGGGGAAGGATGCATGTTTGTGGAAACTGCCCCATGTAGGGCTCAACCCAAGCAGAGGAGCAGGCACTACATAGAAGCACACAGCCTACAGGTCAGCAACCAATCGGGGTTCCATTCTCTGCACTGACATACTGCCCTTCTCCACAGCGTAGATACGGACCACCTATCCGATGCGTACATACGGACCACCTATCCGATGCGTACATACGGACCACCTAACCGATGCGTACATACGGACCACCTATCCGATGCGCACCAGGACTTCATTTATGGGAGTAAGAAGGCCGGACCATGAAGTTAAGCACTCACCTCATCTACTGACAAAGTCAAGAGTGCGTGAAACATCTCCATTCACCCACGAGTCTTCCCATCGTGATGCTGAACCACAGAACAACCTTACCTAAATCACGTTACGAAGTGTACTGAAATTATTGTTCAATGTGAATTCTCCTTCCAATCTTTTAATTAGAATTCTTGCAGTTTTCATTCTCATAAAACATCGTTTACATTTTTATTTCTACGTATCCACTGTCGTTCGCCTATTTATGATGCCCCCCATGTTTTTTAGTCTCCCATCAGGTATGTTTCTATCAGCTGCAAGTGCTCTTGATATGTTTCTACTGGTTTCTCCCAACAGTTCTAGTTTTGGAAAGCAATGTATTAGAATTTAAGATGAATTACGTAATTGGTGTTTCGTCAGGAACAGCATTTTCTGGTGCCCAAATATGCGTCCTAAATCTTTATAATACTGATGAATCCCAACATCGCATTTTATAGTTCACTGAGCATACAAAACGTGTTCTAAGTCTACATCGGTCAGGTCACTCAGTCGTAAGCCTCCCGTCGGATAAAGACAACTTCCGAAATGTCGCATCTTTCAATATACTCCACACAGTGTACCATGTCCAACATAATATTCGTGTAACCTGTTAGACACTGTAACAAACCTGACTCCTCCTCCTCCTCCTCCTCCTACTTCTACTTCTTCTTCTTTTCCTTAATCGCTACTTACATGTTAACCGATTCTATTGCCCCGCCGCAGGAAAAATTGTTAACGGAGTGGACCCAGGTTAAATCAGTCGTACTGTAAATATCTGAACACCAAAGGATGCCAAGATGTAGTGTGCCCTGCCAGTGCCTTATGTAATGACCCAAGAATGCCAACATAATGCAGGGTACCGACACGCCGCAATATTCTGGATTTCGAAATCAGCAAAGAACAAAGTTACAACTATGTGACTGCACATCTAAGTCTGTAATAATTACGTCCTAAATGGAAATTTGTAGCGCAACTCCGACATAGGCCTTTCTTTGCTGTATTCGGACATGTTAAGGGGTGTGATTTCGACTGCGAATGTCGAAATAAACAGACAAGACTGCACTTTTACTTGAGTTCCCAGCCAGTGTCTATCACATCATAGTTCAATAGTCCTTACCTCCCTCGTCTCCCCTTCCAGCAGATCTTCAAGATCACCTCCAAATTTTCTCTCCCTAAGAGAATTATGTTTCGTGATTTTATAAAAATATTTAGTAGTATGTGCAACTTACTGATTTAATTGAGACAAATTTCAACTCGCATGCTGAAAAAATTTACATAGTTACAACCAAGTTACAAAATGTAAACATAGTGTAAGAATTCTGTAGCGTTCGCTTATTTCTGCTCAAATCTCGCAAGTAGTTAACAGTTTCGAGGGAAAAATATACTGTTCTGCATAAAATGTGCGTTTCATTTCTGTTCCCAACATTTTTCCATGTGATAAATATTTACAGACTTAAGCTCTAGGTGATCTCAAATACGTGTATGTCTGCATGCAAAGTGTCTGTTACTGTGTCAGTCTCAGCCATACTGGAAGCCAATGACAAATTCCAGCTAATCAGTAAATTTCATAAAAATTCTTTCAGAGATTCTCGAGTTGTTTCATGCGCAGGACAGGCGGACAGAAGGGCGGAGGTAATTTACTGGCACTTCGGACAGATAGAAACGCTCCTGCAAGAAAAATGCTCAGTAATAAATCGAAGGTAATAAAAATATTCGATTACAAATTTCAGCAGTGAAATACAGCAGTATGACAGTTACCTTATCAATAATACCTGATAAATGATCGGTTCATCTAAGAGGGAAGACATAAAGGATCGCTTTCAACAACCTTGCGACTGAACACAATTACGAAAATTACTTCTACTACTTGGCATTTCTTACCGTTGGACATACAGCCTAACACTATTATTTCTCCCACAATCTTGCAGAGTTCGACTGTAATTGCTAAAACGATAAAAAAAAGTACATGCAATTTTAGGATTGGTCCCTGCATTCCTAATAATTTTGCAGAGCGGACTAACAAAACTCACGATTCTGCGAGACGCCCGATGCCTCCATTATCGGGGTCAATGGATCACCTGTCAACATGGTGGCGGCAGAAGGTGCCCCTAAAACGTTGGTATGTATTTACAAGACCATGCGGCGTCGCCACCCACGAAACAGCAATCTCAGAAGTTTTACTCTCAAACCTACATAAAGAAGAACTTCGTAATTTTAACTCCTTGCCAAAAGAAGGATCAAAATCAAGGAGGATGAGATGTGTCTGGCGTGCGTACAAGTCTGTATTCGCAAATTCTGAATGAAAGAGACCACTCGTAAAAACTAGACGTAAATCTTGATAAAATGGATCTGAAAAATTAAGATGACAGTGTGTGCGCTGGATTCATTTGGTTCAGTACAGGCAGCATAGGCGGGCACTTTTGAACACGGTAATGAACCGTCTGGTTTCATAAAACGTGGTGAATATTCCGACAATCTGAACATTTGGAGCTCAGTGTTAACCACATGCATGCCTTGCCAGGTTGAGCATTAACAATCCTGCAATTTTCCCACAGAATGAACTGTTGTGTTTCGTACGATTCTTACAATAAACAACCATTACTTATTTCCGCGCACAGCATTCGCCGAGCACACTTGTTAATGGAACTATACTGTGTTTTCTATGAGTGACGAACTGAATCTCAATATACTACGTAAATAACTTTTCACTTTCAAAATGTTACAAAGTATCAAATACTCATAGTAAGAAAATATTTCAGGCGTGCCAGTACAATATTTATGGTCATGAACACCACTGTTTCCCAGACAGTGATCGGTGGAAACCCGGCGATCCGCAAAACAAAATTCCACTACGATACGAAAATTCCTCCTGGGACGTAAAGGCAGCCGGTGCGTAGGGCTGACAACCTGTCCACCTTCACGTGTCCTTTGCCTAGAAACTCTGGAAGCCTCAAGCTCCTGGAACCCCTAGGGCCTGTCCTGGCCAGTACAGGGATAGCTTTACGATATGAAAATAAAGATTACGACTGTTGTTGTTGCTGTTGTTGCTGCCGCTGCTGCTGCTGCTGTAAACTTCACGTCAAATAATTTCCATTTTTTTAAAATTATTCATTCCTTCAAATGTTCGTAACTGTTACAAACTACCCATACAATAACGTTCATTTCTATAAAAACGACATATGTCACAGTCCCCGGTTTCATGACGATACAGTCTCGTTTCTGAGTGACATCACAAGCGTTTTAAAATTCGGGGTTTGTCGATAAGGCATTGACACCACAACCATCGGTTTCCCTCGGTATGATAAGAATCTGAAAGATATAACGTTACGGTGCATCTCCTCATCTGTAATTAACGAGACGCTTTATTCAAATTTTCCGCATCCTTTTCGACAGTTTTATTTGAATAAGTTGAGAAGACGTTTGAAGCTTTCTACGGGACTGACAACTGGTGTTTTATATGTTTATACAGTATCGATATACAAACTGAAACAGAATTCTCGTTAAAAAAAAAAAGTACTATAGGCTATTCAATTTCATCGACTTCTGTGGCTTATCAAATATTTTACATGTATTCGAGGGCTAAGGAATTCTTTCTGAAATTTTATTTGACTAATCGAGCTGCAATGAAACATCAAATGCTGGTAAGTTGAAATCCTTTGTTGCTACTGACGACTTGTATTTGAATTGACAGCAAGCAGAGTTCCATATGCTTTTACCACACAGAATCGGACAGCTGTAGCTGCCTGATGATCATAACTGTTCAGAAACACCTACTTTGTGTTGATGTATCACTTCTACGTACAAAGGGTTTAAAACGTTTGAGGGGCGTTAATTAATACGTTATCTGGGTTTATACGTCACATTTTTATGGGTGATTATATTTACGCCAGATGGCAGTGATGTCCGAAAGAAATGTCTTTATGAAAGTCCAGAGGCAGGACCACTATGCTTCAGTCGGCACGGCAGCATCGTACTTGCTCAAAAACATACGCTCTCTCTCTACAACGTTTCAAACTCGAGGAGTGAATATTTAGTGAAACTGTATTACATTATGAAACAGTCAAAAGGTACCATGTTTCGGTCGGCACTGCGGCGTCGCACAGTGCCGATAAAATCTATCAAGCAGCTCTTAAAAATTTTTCAGATTCATATCGTGAACATTCGGGGAAACTGTGATTATACAAGGTGGTTCAAATATGACCGGGACTGATTTGTGTGTAAACAAGCCGCACTGCGCAGCAGCTGTGCGACCTTGCGAGAGTGAAGCCACAACCTCC
>JGI20166J26741_11597806_pt1 | contig 23421 bp, 17 predicted proteins | sample TergutCu122P5_FD_26741 | JGI IMG/M metagenome (IMG submission 26741)
ATCAGATTCGGACCGATACCAACAATATGCTGCACCTGCTTTTGGCTGACCAATTCGGCTACTTTCCGGTAAAACGCCGCCGGAACCATGCCCGATTGCAATATATCGGAAAGAATCAGCGCCCGCTTGGCAGAATTATCGGTCGAACGCCGAGCCATGAAATCCAAAGCGATAGACAATGAATTAATATCGGAATTATAGGTATCGTTAATAAGTACGGTATTGTGAATCCCTTTATTAACATCCAAGCGCATCGCTACGGGGTCTAATTTGGCAAAACGTTCAAAGGAGGTGAAAGGTGAAGGGTGAAGGGTGAAGGGTGAAGGGTGAAAGGTGAAGGGTGAAGGGTGAAAGGTGAAAGAAAGAATCAAGGCTAAACAGTGGATTGCGTCTTCGATAGAGGCATCATCCGTAAATGGAATCTGTATTGACCTTTCACCTTGTACCTTTAACCTTTCACCTTTCACCTTGTACCTGATATTCGTCCGGTCTATTTCTTTCTCGACGCATGAAATAAAAAGGTCGGCATTCGGATTGGTTTTCGACCATGAAAAGGCTTTTCCGGCAAACCCTTTCTTCTCCATGCAATAGCTTATCAAAGGATGGTCTTCGTTGTAAATAACTACTTCAGCCGATTCAAACAGTTGCAACTTCTCTAAACACTTTTCTTCCATAGAAGGAAAATTTTCCTGATGGGCTTCGCCGATGGTCGTGAAAATTCCGATGGTCGGAAGAATAATCGGTTCGAGCTTTTGCATTTCGTCGGGCAAAGAAATGCCCGCCTCGAAAATACCTAATTCTGTTTGTTCGTTCAATTGCCAGACCGACAGAGGAACGCCCGTCTGCGAGTTGTAAGAACGGGGCGAGCGGACGATATTTAACCGGTCGTTCAGCAGTTGGTACAGCCATTCTTTCACAATCGTTTTCCCGTTGCTGCCTGTGATGCCTATTATCGGAATATTGAACCGTTTCCGGTGAAAGGCGGCTAACTGCTGAAGCGCCGCCAGCGTATCGGAAACACGGAGAAAGTTGGCATCCGGCATTGTTTCCGTTTCCGCAAAATCATGATTTACAACAAAATTCCGCACGCCGCGATGGTATAAATCACGAATATAGCGATGTCCGTCGTTGTGGGTGGTGGATAAAGCGAAAAACAAACTGCCGGCAGCATCCGATAGCGACCGGCTGTCGGTCAAGAGGACGCCGATTTCCGCTTCCTGCAGAAATGACGTTTCCGCACTGATGATTCGGGCTATTTCGCGAATTGGGTAAGTCATACGTGTTAAATTATTTTTTAAGGCTTTAACCATGAACTTTGAGGCTTAACTATTAAGCGAGCATTATTATATGCCATCTTTAAAGTTAAACATGTTCGAGCTGTATAGGTTGTATCATTCAGTTTATGCACAACTAATGCCAAATCTGGATTTTTTGAATTGGGAGTTAGACATAACGGTAATAATAACTGAGTCCTATCATTGAAATATTGAGGAACAGCTATTTTATAATTTGTTTTAACTTTTCTTTTTGCCTCCTCAATAGCTCCTTCCAATTTTCTTCTAATCTCCGCACTATCATAATTTTGCATGTGAGAAGGGAATCGTTCTTTATTTTCTTCAATTATATGGTCTATTTCCGGTATTAAATCGCATTTGGGGTTAAATATTAATTCTTCCGGTTTTTGAAAGAAATCAGCAATTTCAGGCAATCCAGTAGAACTAAATGTTTTTAGTAGTAATGGATTACTCTTTTTCAAGAAAGCTTTAAAACAAAAAGGCGGGTTTTCAAATCCTATTTTAGGTAGTTTATACTCTTGGAAAAAAGCGTAAATTTCTTCCCAATTTTCAGTTACAAGACCGGTATTAAAGCAGGCATAATCATTTTTAATTGTAAAACAAACCTTTTTTTCCTTCTGCAATTTTCTGAACATGTGTTCCAAATAATTTTTCAGTATGGAATAGTTTTTTATTTTAGAATCAGAAAAGTCCCATTCGTCTTCTTTGTTAGCTAATTCTTCAGCGAGAAACTTTATTGCATCATTATATTTCGGAAAATAAGCAAACTTAAATAATTCTGATCTTTCCTCTCTTTTTTCAATCATAATAACACGTTTATATTAATTAATAAGGGGCGTCACAATATACATGAAGCCCCTTCTTTATATTCTTTTCTGCTTTATCTTACGTTTCTACAGATAGACCTGCAGGATCTTTATATTCATTATTTAAGACTGCAAATATAAAAATAAAATACAATACAAACAAGAAAGATGTTATTAAATTGCATCGATTGCAATAATTTAGAATAATTTAATTTAAAGCTTATTTGTAATATTTTAAAATGCAGTTAATTACCGGCATTTCATTCAATCTGTCTGAGAATGACTTTCATTTTACCGAAAGCGGCATTAAAATAATTTACTTCTCCACTCCAAATTTGTAAATGGTTTGACTTTTAAACACGCTGTCGGGATGAAGCTCGGTGGATGGGAAATTCGGATGATTGGGCGAATCGGGGAAATGTTGCGTTTCCAAACACAAAGCAACTCTGTGTTTATAAGCAATTCCTTTTTTCCCGACGACCGAACCATTCAAAAAATTACCCGTATAAAGCTGTATTCCGGGTTCGGTTGTATAAACCTCCATGGTTATTCCGTTTGAAGGCGAAACTACTTTTGCCGCTACGGTATTCACATCGCCCGGCTTATTCAAGACAAAGTTATGGTCGTAGCCTTTACCCATCTTGATGGCTTCAAAAGTCGAATCGTTGATTCCGGCGCCAATAGCCTTGGGTTTGGTAAAATCCAAAGGCGTACCGGCTACTTTCTCAATCTTTCCGGTCGGAATCAATTCATTGTTGGTTGGAGTATAAGCGCTTGCATTCAGGTAAAGAATGTGGTCGAGGATGTTATTCTCCGGATTACCCGATAAATTGAAATACGAATGATTGGTCAGATTCACCACCGTTAGCTGGTTGGATTTTGCTTCATAATTGATATGAAGCGCATTGTCGTTTGTGAGGTTATAAGTTACCTTTACAGACATATCGCCGGGGAATCCTTCTTCCGTATTTTTAGATAAATAACTGCAAATCAATGTTGCAGTATCCGGCTGCTCTATATCAAAAAAACAGGTATGAAACCCGCGAGCGCCGCCATGCAAAGTGTTTTGTCCATCGTTTTGCCGCAGAGAATAAGTAACGCGGTTTCTCAGGGTTATTTTTCCGTTGGCAATCCGGTTGGCATAGCGACCAATGATGGCGCCGAAATTGGTGGAAACAGGAATATAGGGTTGAATACTGTCGAACCCCAGTACAACATCACGGAAGCTGCCGCTTTTATCCGGCACCCAAATGGAGACAATGCGTCCGCCAATATTGGTTACGCAAACTTCCATCCCATTGGCATTTTTCAGAGTATATAAATGCGTAGTATTTCCAGCTTCCGTATTCGTCACAAACCGCGAAGGATATAAGCCGGAATCAGTGGGTTGTTCTTTCGTTTCTTTATTTATGCAGGAAACGCTAAAAGTAAAAACTGCCAAAATAAAAATAATCTTTTTCATATACATTTAAATTATTATGATTGATTGTTTGAAATTGAAATCGAGCAAAATTACGTAAAAAAAGAGAATTAATGCAATTCTCTTTTGTTAAATAAATTTAAATGATAATTTGACGATTATATCTTCCAGAAAATCATACTGGTTCGGTTGGCAGAAGATTCACCGCCGGAAAGTAAAGTCCAGGTCAGCGCCCTGCCGGATAATTCTCCTATTTTAATATATATCTGATCTTTGGCTTTCCCCGCAAGAGTAAGATTTACAGTATAAGTTGCCTTGAGATAACTATTTATTGGCGTTGTTATTATTATCTCCTGCACATCGGCAAGATTAGCCTGCGTCATAGAATTTTTAAATGCGGATACATAATATGAAGTTGCCATATTCGTTGTATTTGTCGTTGTACCATACAAACGCAAACTAAATACGTATGCTCCGTCTTCAGGCAGAGTAATATAATCAAAAGGATGCGTATCCTTCACCCACTTTAATTGCGTTCCGTTATTTCCATAATTATCGCCGGTTGCAATTGTCACTTGTGGACTGAGGGTATATATATATTTTTCACTCAGATGGTTTATTATAGGGGATCTCCGCACTACTCCGCCGTTTGATATTTGCATATTGTAATAGACGGTATCATTTACCGAATGCTTCGGGTCAGAGGTGAATTTCAAACTGTCGATTATAAGCGGGTCGTTAACCTCATCTTTTAAATGCAATATCGCCTGTGGACCGGTCGTACCTATTCCCACATTTCCGGTGGAGCGACTGAAAAGCAAATCATTACTGTTCAAATCAATAGTGGTAGGTTGATCCAATGTTCCACCCAATTTAATACTGTCGTTGGCAAATGTCAGTCCGTTGGTTGCATTTATTCCGCCTGTGTCTGACATCAGATTCCATTTCGCTCCGTCCCAAATATATAATCCTTCGGGGAAGGCAGGCGCAACATTATAAACAGTCATTCCCTTATATTGAGTCAAACTTGCGGGAGCATCATCCAACGGGGAAAGACTTGTTAAGCTGCTCAGAACCACGCGGGGATACATCATCCCCTTCGTTGAGGTTGATCCGCCTGCCGGATCATCGTTTTGTTTCAAATCGAGAAGCGCTCCTTTCAGAGGAGAAGAGAGCGCTCCAATCGTTACCTGCGACAACGCAGGCAGTCCGAAAAACATGCTTAGCAATAAAATAAGCGTTGTACTTTTAAGAATTGCGTTCATTGCTGTTGTTTTATTAGTTACTTAGTTATAGAGTTGTTGTTGTTACCAATATTTTATATTATTACAAAATTAAGGCATATAATCCATTTTAAAAAGTCATTTCCTGATAATATTTTTCTATTTTAGAGGTCAACAATTGCGTATAGATTCACTTATTGTGATATGATAAACGCTTTATTTTGCCATTTTTCGTATAATACCTGATGTAGGCAATGAATTGCTATAAATGATTCTGTTTTGTTTACAAACTCAAAAAACGATAAACAAAGCGCTATACGGCGCGTTGGTATATTTTGCATGAGACAATTTGATATTCACGATTATGCAGAAACGGGATCGCTCGATCCCAAAAACAGGATCGCTCGGTACCATTCGATGGATCGTTCGATCCCGTGTTAGGGATCGGGCGGTACTCTAACGCAACAGTCCGACTGTTCGAGCAAAACAGTCCGACTGTTCGAGCGCAACAGTCCGGCTGTTTGAATATAATAACCGCACACAAATCATCAGCAAACCGTGATTAAATATCGAAATTAGTCATTTGCTCTGACACCCCCTCTGACACTTTTTTGAGCCTAAAAGTAGTCTCATTGGATAGCGAAATTTTATTATAATATTGATTAATAATAAATTATAAAAACAGACTGAAATTTATTTTGTCATTTGCTCTGACACCCCCTCTGACACTTTTTTATCTTCAATAGTAAAATATTTTTGGTTACTATGGTTTATATTTTCAGGATTTAAATAATACAGATAGCGCTATCAGTGGATTGCGGCTCTGCGCTTCGCCCGCAATGACAAATAATTCAGTTATTCAATTATTCAGTTATTCAGTTATTCAGTTATTCAGTTATTCAATTATTCAGTTATTCAGTTATTCAGTTATTATTACGCTTGCATTATATAAAAGAATAAATTACTTTTGTCAGTGCAAATCTATGCTTGTTATACAGATATGAATTATAAAACAGAAATAAAATGAAAAAAATTATCCATTTTTTACTGATACTGTTCTTATTTCCGGCTTGCAGCAAAAGCGGCGAGATTCCGGATCCGGAACCGCCGGTTGAAGATACGACCGGCTTTGCCAAGGGAGCCGATGTGAGTTGGCTGACGCAGATGGAAAAAGAAGGATGCAAGTTTTACAATGCCGCCGGAAAAGAAACAGAGTGTATGACCCTGTTGCGCGGCTTGGGGATGAACTCCATACGTCTCCGCGTCTGGGTGAATCCCGCGAACGGATGGTGCGATAAAAACGACCTGCTGATTAAGGCGCAACGCGCTAACAATTCAGGTATGCGCGTGATGATCGATTTTCATTACAGCGATTCGTGGGCTGATCCGGGTAAGCAACCAAAGCCCGCCGCCTGGACAGCAATGAGTTTGGATGAATTGAAAAGCGCCGTTGCCGCTCATACCAAAGACGTACTTACTACGCTGAAAACAAACGGAATTACTCCCGAATGGGTGCAGGTGGGCAACGAAACCGACAACGGGCTGTTGTGGGAAACAGGAAAAGCTTCGGTCAGTATGAAAAATTATGCCGAACTGATTCAAGCCGGTTATGACGCCTCAAAATCGGTTTTCCCCGATACGAAAGTAATTGTACACGTTTCCAATGGTTACGACAATGCGCTTTTCCGATGGAATTTCGACGGATTAAAAGCCAACGGCGCAAAGTGGGACGTTATCGGGATGTCGCTCTATCCTTCGTATGCAAAGGAAAAAGGCTACAACACCCCGCAGGAGGTAAACGCAGCCTGTCTCGCCAACATCAACGATATGATCAGCCGCTACGGTTCGGAAGTAATGATTTGCGAGGTCGGAATGCCCTGGGATCAGGCTGAAGGCTGTAAGGCGTTTCTAAGCGACTTGATTGCAAAGGCTAAAGCGGTTCCGAACCATAAATGCCTCGGGGTATTTTACTGGGAACCGGAAGGCTATGTGAATTGGAGCCACTATACCCTGTCGGCGTTTGATAATTCCGGCAAGCCGACAGTTGCAATGGATGCATTTAAGTAACTAAGTTCGCGAAGATTTTGATAAAAGTGGGTTATGACTTTAGATGATTACTTGCTTTTTATCCCGCTTTCCTCTTTGCTTCCGCTTTTCGGGCAATGTTTGCCATGACTCGCGGGCTTCGGTTATATGCCGGATTATTGATTACCGCTTCAATCGTTTCATTGTCGTCAATGTTTTCTAAGGTAAAAATAAATGGACGCGGACGAGTTGTTTGCCCTAACGTGCGCAAAGTCTCTTCACCGTAGTATTTCTTAATCAGATTTGCTTCATAAATTGACTGCTCTTCTTTTTCGGCTTTATTCTTTTCTTCTTCAAATCTTCGTTCCAATTCTGCTTCGGCGTCCACTTTTTGCTGTACCTTGTCTATTTCGGGCAGCGAAACAATGTTTTCAATACCAAATCCGGAAGCCAAAATAGCAATTTTAATCTGGTCGCCTAAACTGTCGTCAAAAGCGGTTCCCCAAATCACTTCGATATCGGAGCTGAATTTAGCCATAAAGTCGTGAATTTCGTTCAGTTCTCCGGTCATCATCGGTCGCTCATTGCTAAACGAGATATTCAACAATAGCTTTTTCGCTTTAAAAATATCGTTATTATTGAGCAATGGCGAATGCAAGGCATTGCTGATAGCATGAGAAACCCTGTTTTCGCCTTTTCCCAAGCCGCTGCTCATAACGGCGACTCCTCCATCTTTTAAGATTGTTTTCACATCGGCAAAGTCGAGATTGATATATCCCTGTGCAGTGATTATTTCCGATATACTTTGAACAGCAATCATCAATGTTTCGTCGGCTTTTTTAAATGCATCCGGCAGCGACTGTTCGCCGCAAATATCCCTAAGCCTTTCATTGTTGATAACCAACAAAGCATCCACATATTTTTTGATTTCTTCCACTCCTCTCAGCGCTTGTAGAATTTTGAACGCACCCTCAAACATAAAAGGAATCGTTACTATCCCAATTGTCAGTATATCCAATTCTTTAGCTACTCTTGCCACAGTAGGCGAAGAGCCGGTTCCGGTTCCGCCCCCCATTCCGGCAGTAATAAAAACCATCTCGGTTCCATCCGATAGCATTTTCTCTATCGAATGAATGCTTTCTTCGGCCAACATCTTTGCTACGTGCGGTTTTCCACCGGCTCCCAACCCGGCGAGCCCCAATTGTACTTTGGTTGGGATAGGACTTCTCATCATCGCCTGTCTGTCGGTATTGCACAAAACAAAACTTACATCCATTATTCCTGACTGAAACATTTGTGTGACAGCGTTTCCGCCGCCGCCGCCGACGCCAACGACTTTTATTATGGATGGCATCTTGGTCGGATAATCAAATTTTAATAAATCTTCCATATCTGTTATCTGTATAATATGATGTTAATAATTTTCAATCTCTTCATCTTCAAAATAGGTAAGTAAAGATTCTTTTTTTGTTGGCGTTGCCGTCTCGTTAAAGTCCACTTCCTTAAAAATATCTGCTCCTTTGTCAATTATATTTACTACAGTTTTGCCTAATTTTTTGAGTCCACCAGTATCTTGCGATTCAGATGACGGTAATGACTTCTCTTTTCTCTTTTCTTTTTCTGAATTTTTTTCTTCTATTATCTCATTATCCATTTCAAAAAGATAGGGAGTTTGTTCCTGTTGTTTTGAGGAAAAAAAAGGAAACTTTGGTTTTTTCCTGTTCTTTTCTTTCACACAGTTTTCTTTTCCCATAATTGCCAAACCCACCGCACACGAGAATACGGGAGACAATTGAATTTCGCTCTGGTTCTCCCACACTTTCGCTTTTGCTAAACGAACTTTTTTCCCTGTATAATTCTGGATATATAAAGGTAAATCACGAAGCAAAGCGCCTCCGCCGGTTATTACAATTCCCGCATCCAAGGTTTGAGAATATCCCGATTCATGAATCTGATGCCATACATTTTTAACAATTTCATCTACGCGTGCTTCTATTATCCAATTCATGTTCCGGAGTTCGATTTTACGCGGCGAGTTTTGAGTTTCATTGACAGCAATCTCCCGGCTATCTATTGATTCCGAAAAAGCGCTTCCGTATTTTATCTTCAAAACTTCAGCTTCTTCTTCGGAAACATTCAGGCTGCGAATATCCTTTGTAATCGCCAGTCCTCCAAGCGGAATGGTTACTATATATTTCAACGCCTTATTTTTATATACCGATACGTAGGTAATTTCATCTCCCAATTCGACCAAAGCGCAACCCAAATCTTTTTCATCCTGAGTTAATACGGCTTCTGCAGTTGCTATTGGGGAAATAAAATATCCTGCAACGGCAATATCTTTTTTCCCGAACACTTTTTTCAGGTTTCCTTTCAGGCAAGGATTGCCCACTATCAATTGAAATTTTGCTTCAATGACCGAAGCCAATGCTCCTTTCGGATTGAATACCAATTGTCCGTCCACATAATATTCTTCGGAAAAGACGCCTAAATTTTCATCCAATTCCGGCTTATACCGAAGCGCCTCGTCCTTAATTGAGTCCAGCAATTGCTGACTCACAACATTTTCTCCTTCGATTAACCTTTTTACACAGAATAATTTCGTATGAAGCGATTGCCCTCCAATCCCTACGTATATTTTCTCTACTGACGAGGGAAGACGATTATTCAAATTCCGAATGAGTTTGGAAATAATATCGGAAGTTTCATCCAAATTATACACGCGACCTCTTCGAATCGCTTTTTCTGAAAGGTGTGTTTCGGTATGTATAAGCGAAAGCCTGCCATTATTTTTCTGAATGACGCAAACTTTCAGTTTTGAAGAGCCTAAATCCAATGCTACAATTATTTGTTCCATACATATTTTGTTTTATGTTTATTCTTTCTTTGTACAAACTACTTGATTCATATATTTCAGATTAATAACAGAATATCTGTTCCATCCCACTTTGCTCAATCCTTTTTCGTAGAAAATGCGCAATTTATCAAGGTTTTCTTTATAATCTTCTATTTTCCCCATTACAATCTGATGATCGCCTACTGTGGGCGTTAATTCGACGTCGCCATTCGGCTCCACATAAATTTGCTTAATTTGCGAATTCCAGAATTTATCCTGCTGCAAGAATTGAGCAAATTCATATAACTTCTTTTTTGCATATTCATCCTCAATGAAACCGCTTGCCACAGGAACATAAGCGGCAAAATTACGGGGAATGGGCATTTTCTCGCCTGTGGTGTCGATATAGTAACTGCCCTTAGTAGAAAAGACATGTAAAAGAGGTACTCTGGGATATATCTTTATTTGGACTGTGCCGTCTATTGTCTTGTAACTTCCCACCTGTCTGATAAATGGGTTTTCTCTTAATTTCTTTTCAATTGCCGTTAAATTTATCTTTCCCAAGTCTTTTCCAACAGGCAACAAGCCCGATTGGTTTAAATTGTTGCGTATTTCATTTTCAGTCAAATAATGCTGGTCGAGCGTGTCGATTATTTCTATGCGGAGATTTTTGCAAGTCAAATCTTTATTCTCATCAGGATTCATAAAAAACATAGCATAGACCAGATATGCCAACAGTAAAACCGCAACCAAAATAATTAGAATTTTTTTTATCATTGCCATATTTCTTTTAGGGGTTCAACTAAAAGTTCAATATCGCCGGCGCCGGCAACTAACACAAGTTCCCGTTTTTTCTCACGCATAGCTTTCAATAGCGCTTCTTTTGAATACAAGCGCTTTTCCGGAGCAGCGACCAAATCGAGAATCATTTGAGAGGATACGCCCGGCACAGGTTCTTCACGTGCCGGATAAATCGGAATCAACAGGACTTCGTCGGCAGCGGACAACGATTCGGCAAATTCTCGATAAAAATCATGGGTACGGGAATACAGATGCGGTTGAAAGATGACCGTCAGTTTTTTGTCGGGATACAGCGTTTTGACCGATGAGATGCTTGCCGCCAACTCCTCCGGATGATGAGCATAATCGTCTATCAGCACACAATCGTCCCGTTTGATATAAAACTCGAAACGCCGACGCGCACCAAGGAAAGAAGCCATGCCTTTCCGCAGTTCGGCGTCTGTAACGCCGTTCAAAAAAGCAATGGCTAAAGCCCCTACCCCATTCAGAATATTGATTTTTACCGGAACGCCCAATTGAATATCCGTAATAACACGTTCAGGAGTAACAAAATCGAAGCAGATTTCACCATTTCCTATCCGGATATTCTTTGCATGAAAATCACCTTGATTTACGCCATATTTATATAATCGTACTCCTTTTTTCAGCGCCGGCTTCATATCGACTCCTGATTCCATCAGTAAAACGCCATTTTCGCGAATCAAGGAAGCAAAATGCAAAAATCCTTCTCTGTAGCCTTCCGCCGTTTTATATATGTCCAGATGATCGGGCGACACAGAAGTGATTACCGCCATATAGGGAGTAAGCCAGTGAAACGAACGATCGTATTCATCCGCCTCAATAACTGTCAGGTCGCTTTTGTCAGATACCAAGAGATTACTGTTGTAATTTTTCAGGATACCGCCCAAAAAAGCGTTGCAGTCTATTGTTGACTGTTTCAGAAGATGGGCAATCATACTCGATGTCGTAGTTTTTCCATGAGTTCCGGCAACGCACAATCCCCTTGAGCTGCGGGTGATTTCGCCCAATGCCTGCGCTCTCTTAAGAATAGTGAAACCGTTTTGACGAAAATAAACCCATTCGGTATGATCTTCAGGGACAGCCGGAGTGATAATTACTAAGGTATTGTCCTTGTTTTTATATATTTCAGGGATTAAATCGATTCGGTCGGCGTAATGTATTTCAGCTCCTTCGGCATTTAATTGCCGCGTCAGTTCCGTTTCGACCCTGTCGTATCCGCCCACTTTTTTCCCATGGAACAGAAAATAGCGCACCAAAGCGCTCATGCCAATACCTCCTGCGCCGATAAAATAAATATTGTTCTTGTCATTGCGGGCTTGACCCGCAATCTCTTGCGTACTATCAGGGGATCCCGCGTCAAGCGCGGGATGACAGAGAATTTTTTCTATTTCATCCACAATTTTATTTGCCGCATCCGGCAAAGCTAATTGCAAAATGTTATTGCTCAATTCATTTAATTTCCGGTCGTCATGAATAATTTCCAAAGCCTTTGGAACTAAATCCTTGATAGCATTCCTGTCGGGAATAATCAAAGCCGCGCATTTTTTGAGTAAAGCCTCAGCATTTTTAGTCTGATGGTCTTCCGCTACATTGGGAGACGGAATTAGAATGACCGGCTTGCCCAGTATGCAAAATTCAGAAATAGAACCGGCGCCGGCTCTTGAAATAATCAAATCTGCAATGGAATATGCCAGGTCCATTCGTGAAATAAACGACGCCAAATAAACGGGAGCTTTTGGGAAAAAACGCAACTTTTCTTTTAACTGAAAATAGTAAGCGTTTCCTGATTGCCAGATAAACTGGACATCGCTCTCCTCGATTGCCTGCAAGGACGAAAAAAGGGCTTTGTTGATAGAACCGGCGCCAAGACTTCCGCCAAGAACTAAAATGGTTTTTTTAGCAGGATTACACTGAAAATAAGCGTAAGCTTCTTTTCGCTTTGTTTCAGTAGATTCCAAATCTTGCCTGACAGGATTGCCGGTCAGAACTATCTTCTTTTTCGGGAAAAACCGTTCCATACCTTCGTAAGCGACGCATATTTTTGCCGCCTTCCGGGCTAACAGTTTATTGGTCACGCCGGCATAAGAATTTTGTTCCTGAAGCAGGGTGGGAATTTTCAGACTGTTGGCTGCATACAAAGTGGGACCGCTTGCATACCCCCCTACCCCAATTACAATTTGCGGACGAAACCCTTTTACAATTTTCTTTGCCTTACGCAAACTTTTGAATAAGCGAATAAGAACTTCGACATTTTTCAAAATATTTTTACGGTCGAATCCTGCAACAGGCAGTCCTGTGATAGAATAACCGGCAGCTGGAACCCGTTCCATTTCCATTCGGTTTTCTGCGCCGACAAAAAGTATCTCCGCCGACGGATAACGTTCTTTGATTGCATTGGCTATGGACAGCGCAGGAAAAATATGTCCGCCTGTGCCTCCGCCGCTTATTATCACTCTCAACTGTTGCATAAACTTTATCTTTTTAATTTCTACCCCTAAATCCCTAAAGGCGACTTTGCCCCTTAGCCCCCTTCAGGGCGTTGGCGGTTAATATACGACTTCCGGTTCTAATTGTTTATTTTCGTTCGACAATCGCTTTTCTTCTTCAAATGCTTCTTCAAAAGCTTCTTCTTGCCGAATGCCTCTCAAATTTTCAAAACGGCTGACGCTAAGCATAATCCCGATAAACGCACAGGTAACCAAAACCGAACTTCCACCTTTGCTGATCAAAGGCAAAGGTTGTCCGGTAATCGGCATCAACCCTACCGAAACAGCCATGTTGACCATAGCCTGAACAATTATCATCAAAGCAGATCCCATAACCAGAAATTTCGGAAATGGTTTTGTACACCGGCTTGCTATGGTTCCCGCCCGTATAAATAGAAACACATAGAGCGAGAGGACAAAAATTCCTCCGACAATGCCTGTTTCTTCAATAATAATTGCATAAATAAAATCAGAATAGGCTTGAGGCAGGAAATCGCTCAAATGACTGTTTCCCGGCAGGTTTCCTAAAACGCCTCCCCGCGCGATTGCGATTTTAGCCATTACGGGCTGAAACACATCATCGGGTATCTTATCATTTTTGGTGATTTCCGGTTGCTCTTTGTAATTTTTTATTCGCTCCACCCATACTACAGCCCGCCTAAGTCCTACTTTTTTTGCCGTATCCGGTAAATACCAAATGAAAGAGAATAGAAGCGCTATACACGTTACTGTAACAAATATAAACAGCGCCATTTTTCTAAACGGTACTTGCCCGATAAATAATACCATACCTACAACGAGGTACAATATTGCCGCAGTGGAAAAATTATCCCTGACAATAAGCATGCAAGTTATGAATGTAAAAATCCATATCCATTTAAAACCTTTTTTCTCGGGAATGTTTAAAATCTTTTGTCCGCTCAAGATAAAAGCGACACAGGTAATCAGGCTCAACTTGGCGATTTCAGAAGGCTGAAAACCTAACAGATAGCGGTTAGCGCCATTTACTGTATGTCCCACAAACTGTAAGACAATCAGTAAAAGCCAGGCAACCGGAAGCAAAAATATAAAAAACCGAAAATATTTTGGATTTATCCAGTGGATAACCAAGATCAGGATTAGTCCTCCCAGAAGAAATGCCGTATGTTTCATTATGGGTTGCCAATAGTCCGTTTTGAAAGTCAATTGACTGGAAGCGCTGTAAACTTCGATTATAGAAATCAGGCTTAGGAACAGGAATATCATCCATATCACTCTATCGCCTCTGAATATTTTATTTGCAAAATTTGTCATAATTCATAAATTATTAAAGTTTTCTTACATACTCTTTGAATTGTGTTCCTCTGTCTTCATAATTTTTAAATAAGTCAAAACTGGCGCAACAAGGCGAGAGCAACACCGTATCGCCCTGTTGGGAAATGTTATACGCTTGAGAAACGGCTTCCTTCATGGAATGAGCATCGGCTGTTTGCGTAACTTTGCCGTCAAAAAAAGCGTGCAGTTTTGAATTATCTGCGCCCAGAAAAATCAAGGCGCGGCACTTGTCTTTTATCAATGATTCGATTGAACTGTAATCATTGCCTTTATCAGTTCCGCCCAAAATCAGAACAACAGGCGTTTTCATACTTTGTAAAGCATACCACGTAGAATTGACATTGGTAGCTTTCGAGTCGTTGATGTATTCAACTCCCCGCACACGCGCTATTCTTTCCAGACGATGCTCAACTCCTTTGAAATTGCTCAAAGACTGTCGGATATCTTCATTTTTGATATCTGTCAGCTTAGCCGCAATTCCAGCCGCTAAAGAATTGTATAAATTATGCTCGCCTGTTAAAGCAATTAAATCTTCTTCCATTGTAAAAATACCTTTAGGAGTTTCTATAATAATCTGTTTATTTTCGGTATAAGCGGCTGCATTTTTCTCTTTCTTCAGTGCGAAAGGGTATAAAGTAGCCCTTGGCGAGTTTTTCTCAATTTCTTTTCGGATGAATGGATCATCATTCCAGAAAATAAAGGCGTCGTTTGCTGTTTGATTTCTGACAATCCGCATTTTGGCGTTGACATAATTCTGCATTTCGTAATTATATCTGTCTAAATGGTCGGGAGTAATATTCAGTAAAACAGCAATATCTGCCTTAAATTCATACATTCCGTCTAATTGAAAACTGCTTAATTCAATGACATAATAATCGTAATTTTCTTCTGCTACCTGCAAAGCAAAACTATTGCCTACATTTCCTGCCAAGCCTGCGTTTAATCCTGCGCTTTTCAGAATATGATGGGTTAGCATGGTTGTGGTAGTTTTCCCGTTACTTCCTGTGATGCAAATGGTTTTTGCACGATTGTAGCGCCCTGCAAATTCGATTTCAGAGATGACCGGAGTTCCCTGTTCGTATAATTTACGAACAATGGGCGCTGTTTCCGGAATACCGGGACTTTTGATTACTTCGTCTGCATTCAGAATTTTATCTTCCGAATGATGATTTTCTTCGTAAAGAACCCCGTATTTATCCAATATTTCTTTGTATTTGGGCTGTATAGCTGATAAATCCGAAACAAAAACATCCAATCCCTGCTTTTTTGCCAACGCTGCTGCGCCGGCGCCGCTTTCGCCTCCTCCGAGAACGACAACTCGGTGACGAGTGACGAGTGACGAGTGACAGGTGCACCTTTTACCTTTAACCTTTAACCTTTCACCTTCCATCTTTTACCTCATTTTTAATGTTGCAATAGCCAATGCCGCTAAAATAAGCCCTATCAACCAGAAACGAACAACAATTTTTGATTCAGGAACCGCTGACAACGGTTTTTGAATCAATGCATCAATACCTGCATTTCCCTGTTTTTGAAAATGATGATGCAAGGGCGTCATCTTGAAAATGCGCTTCCCTACTCCATATTTTTTCTTAGTAAACTTGAAAAAAGTTACCTGAAGCATAACTGAAAGGCTTTCAGCAAAAAAGACGCCGCATAGAATCGGCAATAATAATTCTTTATGAATGATAATGGCAAAAACTGCAATTATAGCCCCTAACGTTAAGGAACCGGTATCACCCATAAAGACTTGAGCCGGAAAGGCATTAAACCAGAGAAATCCTATGGTTGCCCCGATAAATGCCGCCGCAAATATGGACAGTTCTCCACAACCGGGGATGTACATGATGTTCAGGTATGCAGCCATATTGATGTTGCTTGAAACGTATGCCAAAATTCCCAACGCTACGCCGATGATTGCCGAACTTCCGGCAGCAAGTCCGTCTAATCCATCGGTGAGGTTTGCCCCATTTGAAACGGCAGTAACAATGAAAATCGTAATAATAACAAAAATAATCCATGTAGCTGCCGTACGGCGGTTGGGCATGAACGATGCCAAATCACGATAGTCAAAATTATTGTTTTTCAAAAAAGGAATGGTTGTTTGAGTCGATTTCACTGCCGGACTATACTTTACTTCCGTAACAACTCCATTTTTCCGTATTTCTACGTTTTCGTGCATCACCGCATTAGGACTCAAATAAAGGGTCAATCCAACTATTAAACCTATACCGACTTGCCCTACTATTTTGAATCGTCCTTTTAATCCATCTTTCCTTTTCTTAAATACTTTGATGTAGTCGTCTAAAAATCCGATTAATCCTAACCATACGGTTGTTATCAGCATAAGAATGATGTACACATCGGTTATGCGGCAAAACAGTAAAACCGGCAAAACAATTGAAATAATAATGATAATACCCCCCATGGTTGGCGTTCCAACTTTTTTCATTTGCCCTTCCAACCCTAAATTTCGTACAACTTCGCCAATTTGCATCTGTTGAAGTTTTTCAATAATCCGCCGTCCGATTATTGTAGATATTACCAATGCAAAAATAAATGCCAGCGCCGAGCGAAACGAAATGTAACGGAACATTCTCGCTCCCGGAACATCCAATTGATTAAGATAATCAAATAAATAGTATAGCATAATTTTTTTATTTTTATTTCGGGTGAAAGGTAAAAGGTGAAAGGTGAAAATCCTTTACCTTGTACCCTTTACCTTTTACCTATGATTTCCTGTATTACTTCCCTGTCATCGAAATGATGTTTGATACCTTTCACTTCCTGATAATTTTCATGACCTTTACCGGCAATCAGAATAACGTCTCCTGTTTGAGCCATCAGACAAGCTGTTCGAATAGCTTCTTTCCGGTCGGTAATTTTCAGAGATTTCTTTGAATCCTCATTTGTTAATCCTTCCGCCATCTCGCGAATAATCTCTTCAGGGTCTTCATCCCTTGGATTGTCGGAAGTAAGTATCACATAATTGCTTAATCGGGCAGCTTCAATAGCCATGAGCGGGCGTTTTCCCCTGTCGCGGTTTCCTCCGCAGCCAACCACCGTAATAATATTTCTTCCCTTCGGTAAAACTTCATGAATGGCGTTCAGTACGTTGGTTAGCGCATCGGGCGTGTGGGCGTAATCAACAATCGCCGTGTATCCGTCCGGCGAACGGAAAGTTTGGAAACGTCCGGAAACCGATTGCAGCGTGCTCATTGCAAGCAATATTTCATCGGGATTTTGTCCTAATGCGACTGCTGTACCATAAATGGCTAAAAGGTTGTAGGCGTTAAATTTTCCAACAAACTGCGTGGCAATCTCTTTCCCGTTGATATTCATTTCTGTTCCGTCGAAATGCGATTCCAAAATTTTTCCTTTGAAATCGGCAAGCGACAAAAGGGAATACGTCAGCTTTTCCGCTTTGGTATTTTGAAGCATAAACATTCCGTTTTTATCATCCTTGTTGGTTAATGCAAAAGCGCTGGCGGACAATCCGTCGAAGAATGCTTTTTTTGCGTTGCGATAAGCCTCGAAAGTCGGATGATAATCCAGATGGTCCCGCGTCAGATTGGTAAATATGCCGCCTTTAAATTGCAATCCGGCAATTCTTTTTTGATCAACTGCATGCGAACTGACTTCCATAAATACATATTCGCAACCTGCTTTCAGCATTTGCGCCAGCAAATCGTTCAACTCAACAGGGTCGGGCGTGGTATGAGTTGCAGGAAGTTCTTTTTCGTTAATAAAATTGCAAATAGTTGACAGTAAACCGGTTTTATATCCTAACTTCTGAAACATCAGATACAATAAAGTAGCAATAGTCGTCTTCCCGTTCGTACCGGTCACGCCTACCAAAGTCAGGTGTTTCGACGGTTCGCCATTCCACACGGAAGCAATTTTCCCCATGGTTTCGGCGCTGTCTTTGACCTGAATATACGTAACTTCATTGGGCAATGACATAGAAGTATGATTCTCCGGAAGAGTTTGACAAACGATGGCTTTTGCTCCTGCTTCAATTGCTTTCCCAATGAACAGATGACCGTCTGATTGCGTTCCGGGAATAGCAATGAACAGGAACCCCGGCTTTATTTTTCGTGAATCAAAATGGATTCCTTCTACGGTTATATCGGGATTCCCCATTATGTTAAGCGCCTCTAATGTACGAAAAAGTTCTCTCAGTTTCATCATTTATCTGAGTTGAATGGTTATTGTTTGCCCTCGCAATATGGCTTCGCCAGCATTTATCGACTGACTGTAAACCTCTCCACGTCCCTGCAAATTCACTTGCAAGCCGGTATTTTCCAAAGCATAAACCGCATCTTTAGCCCCCATGCCAACGACGTTTGGCACAGAGCTGCTTGCTAATAATGCCCTGCCACTGTCCTCTTGAGTAGATGCCTCATCCCTCAAAATATTCGAAGAACGAATATTCAACTTATCAAGGACATATTTTGACTGGTCAATCGGTCCGTTTTTTACTTTTGGCGCTTCTGCCGATAAGCGCTCTTCGGAAAGGGTAATGGGCTTAACCGTATTATCTCTTGCGCTGATTGTTTCAGCAATGCGTTTGAAAACGGGTCCGCACATAGCTCCGCCTGATGCGCCTGCTGCCAGCGGACGGCGAATGACTACGATGCAAGAATATTTCGGTTCATTTGCAGGAAAATATCCGCAAAAAGAAACCTGATAGGTAGTACCTCCCTCTTTATAACCGACTGCGCCCTGCGACAGTTGCGCGGTTCCGGTTTTCCCTGCAATCCGCACTAAATCAGAATGTGCCGCTTTTCCTGTTCCACCCGGATGATTTACCACGCTGTCCAACATTGCATGAATAGCCTTCAGCGTATTATCGGAACAAATTCTTTTATTGATTATTTCCGTCTTTTTCTCTTCTATTTTTTTAGAACTCCGAATTTCTTTTACAAACATCGGTTTGACCATAATCCCATTATTCGCAATCGCATTGAAAAAAGTGAGCGTATAAATGGGCGGAATTTGGGTTTCGTATCCAAAGCTCATCCATGGCAAAGTGGTCTTATACCAGCGCTTCGGATTGTCTTTGGGCGAACGGATTCTCGCTCTTTCCTGATCGGGATGTTCGAGAGGTTCAATATTAAAGTCTTTATTAAATCCGATTCGGTATAGTCCTTCAACAAATTTACCCGGATTTTTTTCATAACCGCTTAGGATAATTTTGGCTACTCCAACATTGGATGAAAACCAGATGGCTTTTTCTGCCGAAATCAGACCATATCCTCCGCGATTGGCATTGTGGTCGAGCAGGAGAGAACCGGCAAAGAGGAATTTTCCATTACCAACATTAAGAGGGTCTTTGGGGTGAACAATGCCGTCTTCCAGCGCCACCATCATGGAAGCGACTTTGAATGTTGAACCCGGTTCGCTCATATCGGATAAGGCGTAATTCAGGTATTCATTCCATGAGCCGTCTTTTGACTGTCTGAGATTGGCAATGGCTTTGATTTCGCCTGTTTGTACGTCCATTACGACTGCAGTCCCGGATTCGGCGTTCAATTCTTTTAATTTATCCATTAACGCATCTTCCACAATCTCCTGAAAACCTATGTCTATAGTCGCAACAATATCTTTTCCCTGAACGGGTTCAACATCGGGAACTTCTTTGAATCGTCCTTCTACCCATCTTTTAATGCTAATACCGGGTTTACCCGACAATTCTGAATCGTATGCTTTTTCCAGCCCATATTTTCCGCCAATGGTGTCCATCCCGTTTCCTATATCTCCTATGGTGCGTGAAGCTAATAGTTTAAAAGGTTTGATTCGTTTTGTAAGCGCTCTTCCGTATAATCCCGATTTATTTCGACCCTGATTAAAAAAAGGCAACTTTTGTATTGAATCAAACTCTGCTCCACTAACGGGACGAATAGACAGGGGATAACATCTGCTTTTAGTTGTTATTTTTTCATTTTTATTGATTTTTGCCGCTTCTTTTTGCTTCAACTTCAAACCGTCCAGAATATTTGTTTCGTATTGAATGGCTGACCTTTCAGGAAACAGCCTGTTCAGTTCAACTGAAAGCTGTCGGCTATTTGCTTTTAAGACGTTTTCATTCATTCCTTCCGCCCAATAATCTATATATAATTGGTAATAGGTTTCCGATGCAGCCAGCAGTTGTCCGTCTGAAGACAAAATTTTCCCCCGAATTGCAGGGATTGTATCAGAGAATGGAGTGTACCTCTCCCCCATTTCAATCCATTTTTCTCTTTCTCCAATGGAAGTTACAACTGCCCGTCCGAGAATCGACACCATAATCAATCCTAAAAGCAAAGCAATGAGAAAATAATTTCTCTGTACTTTTTTGCCGTTTATTTTATTTTTAGACATTTGTAGAATTATTTTTTAATTAGATAAATAGTTGAATTATTTTTTTTCAGCTCAATTCCATTTTCCTTGAGCGCTTCTTCAATTTGCAATTGCCTTCTGAACTGTGATAATTGGCTGGTCAGCTTCACCTGGTCATCATTCAAGCGTACCAGTTCATTTTTCAATTTATCCATTTCCGTCAATTGTTTTGAGCACCAATAGCGATTGGTTATAAACATCAATATCAAAACAAATATCAAAAAAAGCAACAGCGACTGTTTGACAACTAAGTCCTCAAGCGCATGACCTTGCGCCCAATACCCAATTGATCTTTTTTTATTTTCCTTAGCTGTTTCAACTTCGACCTTCAATCCATCCTTTTCTTCACTTTTATTGTCCGTTTCCATTTTTTTCAACAATTCTTAATTTTGCGCTCCTTGAGCGAGGGTTTCGTTCCACTTCTTCCGCCTGGGGAACAATTACTTTTGTATTAACCGGTCGAAAAGGGGTTTTTATATTCCCATAAAAATCCTTTTCAACGATTCCATCAAAATTACCGGTTTTGAAAAAATTTTTCACTAATCGGTCTTCCAAAGAGTGATAGGTAATAACAGCCATGCGTCCACCGGGTTTTAATAAAATGACAGCTTGCATCAGCATTTCTTTCAGGGCTTCCATTTCTTTATTCACTGTAATTCTAAGTGATTGAAAGATTTGTGCCAATTGTTTCCTCTCTTTTTCTGCGTTAAAAAAAGGGTTTACAATATCCAAAAAATCCTGAACAGTCCGAATTTTTTTTCTCTCCCTTGCTTCAACAATCGCCTTTGCTATTGCCTTTGAATTTCTTAATTCTCCGTATAAAAAAAAGATATTCGCCAAATCTTTTTCAGAATACGTCTGAATTACATCTGCGGCAGTTATTCCGGCGCGCTGATTCATCCGCATGTCAATTTTCCCTTTCAGGCGAAAGGAAAATCCCCTGCTTTCATCATCAAAATGATGGGAAGATACGCCCAAATCTGCCAGCAGTCCGTCTATTTCCTTTATTCCATACCAATCCATAAAATTGGACAGATAACGGAAGTTACTTCTAACAAAAGTAAATAATGAATCGGAAAGGATATTCTTTTCTGCATCCGCATCCTGATCGAAGCCATAGAGATGTCCTTTCCCATTCAACAGTTTCAAAATCAATTTCGAATGTCCGCCTGCCCCAAAAGTTGCATCAACGTAGGTGCCGCCTCTACGGATTTGCAATCCGCTGATACTCTCCTGCAACAAGACAGGAACATGATATGTCAGACTTTTCTCCATTTTTTATGCAATCAATCGGTTTACTTTATTTATTTTTCCGAGCCAGAAATTTTTTAACTCCATCCTTCATGTTTTCGGCGCTCAACAACGTCTTAACCAATAAATCGGGATTCCACAGTTCAATGTTCATATTCATTCCAAGAAAACGAATGGTATTCGAAATATTTGCCCATTCCAAAAATCTTCTCGGAATCAAAATACGTCCGGATGAATCTATTTCCAAAATTTCCACATCCAACGATAATTGACGAAATATTTCCTGTTGTTCTTCGTCCCATTCATCCAATTGCTCCTGAAGTTTGTTCAATTTTTCTTTCCAAACTGTTTCAGGGTATAAAATCAAACAATTTTTATAGACGTCTTTCCGTAATATCAATCGCTCTTCTCCTGATGATTGCAGGATTTTGCGAAACAATGCAGGAACGAAAACCCGCCCCTTTACATCTTTTTTTGCATCAATATTACCAAGAAATGACTCCATTTTCTTTCCAATAATTTATATCAGAGTACAAAAATATGAAATTCCCCACAATCCACCACCATATTTTTGAAAAAATAATGAAAAAAGTTTTCAACAGAATTATTAACTTATTATTAACATAGTGAATTTGCTGTCAATCAGAATTATAATCCAAACTATTAAAAGTGGGGTGAACGCAGGTTCGCCGGTTTGGAATGATTAGAGGGAAAAGTAGCAAAATGTCAAAATGGAAATCCTCAAATTCCCCACATGGGGAAATTGGGGAAATAATTAGTAATTTTGTCCATTCAAAAATAATTATATCAGTTATGGGACAATTGGAAAAGTTTTCATTAAAAAAGAGGTTAGTCAGCTTTCGGTATGCTTTCAATGGAATAAAAATACTGATACGGGAGGAGCATAACGCTCGCATTCATCTTTTTGTCGCTGGCTGTGTGCTGATAGCGGGAGCGGTATTTAAAATTTCAACGGCAGAATGGATTGCCGTCATTTTTTGTATCGGATTGGTAATCGCTTTGGAATTAATAAATTCAGCAATTGAAAATACAGCCGATTTCCTGACAAAAGAGAAAAGCGAATCAATCAAAAAAATAAAAGATTTATCCGCGGGAGCGGTCTTAGCCGCTGCCATTGCATCGGCAATAATTGGGTTGATTATTTTTTTACCGAAAATAATTTAAATATGTCATTATCCTTTTTTCACCGAAATTTATTTCGGAGCGGGTCCTCGACATAACGTTACCTATAAAACATATTGTTATTTAGCATGTTAGAGATCTGCCCAGATCGATACCGGAGATATGGGCAGATCGATGGCTTAGAGTCGGGCAGATCTAAAGGGTAGATCTGGGCAGATCTAGCCCATCGATCTGGGCGTGTCTCCGGCATTGATTTGCCCGAATCTGCAAATCATTCATACAGTTTGAAATAGTAATTTCAATAAAGTTTCAAAGAAAAGTATTATATTTGTGTGGTAATTCGGGATATGTTTAGATGAGGGTATTTGTAAAAATATTATTTGTCATTATTGTAATGTGGGTTAGCCATCGCTCACCGT
>JGI20166J26741_11600028_pt1 | contig 23391 bp, 27 predicted proteins | sample TergutCu122P5_FD_26741 | JGI IMG/M metagenome (IMG submission 26741)
CCATGCGCAACATCCGCCAAGATTTGATGGGAAAAATAAAGCGCGCGGAAACGGACAAAGAAATTTCCGAAGACGACCGCAAGCGGTACGAAGAAGATTTGCAAAAAGTTTTCGACGCCCGTGCGCTTGACGTCGACGCCATCGCAAAACAAAAAGAATCCGATATTATGAGCGTTTAAAAGGCACTCATCAATCGTCATTCCCGCGTAGGCGGGAATCTCTTGTAAAAACTATCGCCGGCTTTGCCGGCGATTCTTATTTGTGTTCGCGGCAAAGCCGCGAACGTATTTGAACAAGAGATGCTCGCCTTCGCGAGCATGACGGGGTAGGTGTTTTTTAATTCGTACTTTCGATCTGCAATAATTTATTATCCAAACCATCGCGTTCGGAACCCCGATACCCCGTGCCGTCGTCGGTGGTCGGGGCCGGAACATCGGATGGTTTCGCGGCGGCCGGATCCGGTTTCGCGGGATTTGGTGCGGGTTTTTCGGCCGGCGTCACGGTCGGTACCGTTGGGCCGACCTTCATGCTGACGGATGGTTCGGCGGGATTCGCCCCCGATGCGGGTTTCGATTCCGGGGTATCTGTGGTCTCTTTTTTAACCGATGCATTATTACTGGTCGCTGGTTTCTGATCACTGGTTACTGTTTTTACCGCCGGATTGATCAGATTCTGGTAAACCTTGTCCGCGCTTTCACCGCCGCCGGTATCTTCGTTCAACAGTTTGCTTTGCCCCGGGATGAACCATTTATGGATTTTCACCGCGGTCAATTGCATCACCGGCCGCGTTCGCGCGTTTGCGACATAGGCCGGCATCGTCGCGCCGGAATAATACCATAACAATACCCAATACGCCAATCCCATGACCACGATGCCGCGGATGATGCCGAACACGATGCCGAACGTGTGGTCGGCGACCTTCATCATGCTGGCGTGCACTTTGTCCCGCAGACGCTGATTAAAGAAACTGAACGTCAGCAGGATGACGAAAAAGATGATGAAATACGCCGCGACCAAGGTGCCGATCGTGGATTCGCTTAATTTGAACCAATGCTGGAACAACGTGTCCAGATAGGGCGAGATAAACCGCGCGGCCAGTGCGGCGACGATCCACGATACCATCGCGACCGTTTCATACACGCCGCCGCGGATCGACGCCCAGATGGTCGATACCAACAGGACGCCGATATAAATGTAATCAAGAGTCGTCAGGTCGAACATCTGATAATCCCCGCGACGAAGTCGCGGCTACCTTAAGTGTCTTTCCCGGAATTTCCTCGGCGCGCGGACCGGCGCGCGTCCAGGAAATATCCGGGGAACCCATCGAAACAACCGTATCCAAAATACCTTGAACATTTAGTTCACGGTTGAATCCATGGGGTCCCGGATAAATTTTGTGCTGTCGCACAAAATTTTCCGGGATGACACATTTTATTTCTTCTTTTTCTTTCCGAACATTACGAAACCCAACGCGATGACCAGAATCCCCACCAGTCCGTACAGGACGATCATGGGGTTGCCGCTAGTGTTTTTTTTTACGTCGGCGGGCGGCGTGGCGCTCAGGATCGCGTTCGTCTGTTGCGCGTATTTCGCGCGCACCGCATCCGGATTCGCGTCCAACGCCGCCTTGTTCGCGGTCGCCGCCGCGATTTGATCGGGGGTCAGGCCGATATTGATGTCGTCGCGATACTGCGCCGGAATTTCGTCGCCGAATCCCTGGATGCATTTGTCGCCGATCACGACCAGCGGCACGCCATAGGAATTCAGATTGCATTTTTTGACGGCGGCGGCGAATGCTTCCTGGCCCCCGGCGGCATCGACATTGACTTTGTTGACGACCAGGTCGGGATATTCGATGATCAGATTATTTGCGATGAAATCTTTGGCGTGATGGCAATGCGGGCAGCCGGGCGAATAATATAGCGTCAGTTGCGGCGCCGCAAAGGCCGACAAAGAAACCAGGGACAAGAACCCGGCAAGAACGATTTTTTTCATTTTATTTTCTCCTTTTTGAAAAATGATGTGCGGTTGGATTATATAATGACGACCCGCCGCGCGCAAGGCAAAAATATTTCGTAAAACCGCCCATGGGGCATTTTATTTCCAAGATAATAGATAACAGATAATGTGTTGCGCGTTCCGCGCAACGCGTTATCTATGCCCTATTATCTCTGCTCTAAAAAATCCCCGTCGTTTCGAAAACTAACGCTTGACAAATTGTTGCGGGGGGGGGTAATATGAAGTGATTCGGGGGCGCAGAGAGCCAACAGAAAAGGAATTTCCATGCAAGGGTTTCAATTAGTCGAACAGCAGGTCGCTGCGAAAAAATCACAAATTATTCTTGGAATGGACGAAGGTTGGTCGGAATTGTCCGACGATGAAATCATGCGGCGCATTGCGGACGCCCGGCCGTATATTGTCGGGGTAAAGCCCAACGGCGCGTTTTGGCCGGATGAAAAATTAAGCCGGATTTGCAAACGCATTCGCAAAGAAATGCCGGACTTGGTTATTATCTATGACGCCAAGCGCAACGATATCGGCAATACGCAGAAAGCATGGGCGCAAAAAGATCAAGAGAATTTTAATCCCCATATCGTTACATTAAACACATACATGGGATACAAAGATGTCGTCAGTCCGTTCGCAGAGCGCGGCATCGATGCGTTTGTATTGGCGGCGACGTCGAATGATGGAACGGAATTACAGAATATGTATTCGGGCGGTCTGACCATTTATCAACAAAATTATTTATTGGGTCGCCGGTATGATCCGAATAATATCGGATACGTCATCGGATCGACCAAGGGCGGCGCGATGATCGATATCCGCGCCGTGGAATTGGAACACAGACTCAATCAAGCATGGGGATTGGCGCCCGGATTGGGCGGCAGCGGGCAAAAAGGCGAACCGGACGCGATCGTGCCGTTTGCCGGGGATTATACGCTGTACCCGATGTCGCGCCAATTCGCGGTTGAAAATCCGGGGAACGAGGCGCGGGTTTGGCGTGACAAAATCAACGACACCGAGGCGCGGGGATATACCATCAAATCGTTAAGCCAGATCTTTATCGAAGAGATGATCAAAGAGGGGATATTCAAGATCGCGTCCGGCTATGACGATTGGTTCCCCTTGAGCGCGGGCGGAACGTCCCCGATTTATTGGGATGTTCGCAATGTCCAATGGTTCCCCGACCTGCGTCGTCAGGCGGCATACCTGATGGCGAAAACCATCCGCGAATCCGGCGTGAAATACGACTTTATCGTGCCGGTTCTGATGGGCGCGCTGGGGCTTGGGTTCCCGGTGGCGGATATGTTGGACGCGCGGATTCTGACCGTTCGGGACAAACTGAACCGTCCGGGCCAACAAGAATTCGTGGGCCGTCCGGTCCCGGGATCGGTCGGTCTGATGGTCGAAGATGTGTTCACCACCCTGAAATCAACCGAAGAAACAATTGAAAAAGTTCGGAATTTAAGGGAAAAAAAGAATCCGGACGACGAAGGAGTTCCGCTGAACCTGATGATCCGAACGGCGGCGGCGTTGATGAATCGCGAACAAGCGGTTCCCGAAAAGTTGAATCAATTCGCCAATAACGAAATCAAATTGCTGAACACTTTTGTGCAAAGCGATGTGATTGAAAAAGTATTGGGCAATGATCCGCGCCGCGCTATGGTTATGAAATATTTGGAAGACGAAAAACAAAAACCCCGGGCTGCCTGAAGAATGGTGCAAACAAAAAATCCCCGCGACGCGGGGATTTTTTTACCCTTGAAAATATGGCTTGTTACGGTCCCCCCACGCCAAGGCTCGCGCCCATCGCCTGCGTTACCTCGGCGCTGGGACTCTCGGGCTACGGGGGACACTCAAATTTCTTAATCGGCAAAGCCGATAACGAAATTTGGTGGCTTGCCACCCGAAGCTGCGTAGCAGCGAAGGGTGGTGCCGGCCACAGGATTCGAACCTGCGACCCCCTCATTACGAATGAGGTGCTCTACCAGCTGAGCTAGGCCGGCACGTGTCGCGCCATCGTCGCGCCGGTGCCGTTAGGCGAAAGCGGACGAAGGTGGACGGCCCTTATTATACATATCCGATGCCGGATTTCAAGTATTTTATAGGATTTTGATTTTTTATGAAACTAAACCGAGTATAAGTTTTTTCATTTTATAATCCTTACTTTAACCTACCGAATTCTGGGTCTTCGTATATCGCAAGGTCTTTATTGGTCGCAAAGTTAATCCCCCGTTCGCCGGGGAATTTTTCTTGGTTCAGCGGTCTTGAATGATCTTTCCATTCTTGCAGGGTCATAATCCACGTCTTGTCAGTGGTTGTCGAATAAAACACCAACCAATAGTCTTTCAATGTTTCGTTGCATTTAATCGCGGGGAAATCGCCCCTGCCGTCGGTCGCTTTGATTTGTATGGATATAAGCGTTCCGTCGCCTTTTCTTACAACCACATCAACCCCGTGGTCATCAACAATGGGGACATAACAATCAAAATCCTTTGCAAGTAATTTGCTGATGACAAGGTATTCGATACGTTTTCCGAATTTTAATCTTTTTGCGGACATTTCAAATGTCTTATTCGGCCGTGGATTCGCCTGTGGGCGCGGACGTCGTTACTGTATCGTCGGTCGACGGCGCGGCGTCCGATTTCGCGGCCGGCTTGTCCGCCGTCGCCGCGGCAGTCGTGCCGCCGCAGAAACCGGTGCAATTATCATACAGCCATTTGGACAGATCGCCGCCGTAATTCACGCCCATCTTGTCGAACGAAGTATTGAACAGGCCGTTCGCTTCCTTTAACGTGACCTGATAAAATCCGGTGTATGCGCCTTTTTCACCGACACAGATGACTTCATCCGGGGTCGTTTCGCGGGAATAGGACAGCCGTTTGCCCAATGCGTCCGCCGTACAGTTCGGGAAAAAGATCCGGCAATATCCGGCCGGCGTGCCGTCCCATGTCTGTTGCGTCAATCCGTCGGAACAAGATGCACCCGCCGAAGCCTTGGCGACAGTGGGCAAGCCGACCGCGATCAGGGGCAATGCGGCGAAAACCGCGATGCGTGTCAGTTTTTTCATGATGGTTCTCCTTTGTTGGTTATCTGGGGTCACCATACACCGATTTTCCGAAAAATCAAGATGTTTGTCCCCCTTGGTAAAGGGGATAAAAAACCCCGCGGAATTTATTCCGCGGGATTGCTCCCTTCCTTCCGGATTGGCCGGAACGTATTCCCCTCCATCGGAGGGGTGTCGAGCGAATGCGAGGCGGGGAGGGTTTATTTTTATTTTTCGGGAACCCTCCCCGTCAAATTTGCTCTGCAAATTTGCCACCCCTCCTAGGGAGGGGAATTTACGCCGCCATCGCGACTTTTTCGACCATACCGGTCGCGGTTTCGGCATCCAGAATCTTTTTCGCCTCGGCAAACACCATGTCTTTCACGCGGATCGCCAGATCGGATGTTTCCAAACTTTCCGCCGCGACGGAAAAATTATCGGATCGAATCTGCAACGATACGAACGCGCCGATCAGGCTTGGCCGGGCCAGATCTTCGATCGTTCGCGGCGCGTTTCCGACGCCGATATGCAGTTCGTCCGCCAACGACACAATCTGGCGATCGGCGTTGACCCAAACGGTCGTGGTCAGAACTTTGTCCAACGCGATCATGATTTCCCGTATATTTTTTGGCATCCATCCCCCCTTTTGTATGTAAATACGTCCGTATTTACAAATTGGCGCAAAATTCGCGCCGTTATTTGAATTTTTCCCGAAAATCCGCCTGTGTCAGTAGATTTACGGGGAAAACTTGTATTTCAACCTGTCTATACACGAAATCATAAAATAAAACGAATCGGTCCGTCAAGAGAAAAAAATGCAAATCGAAAATTTTTTTTAAGGCTATGAATTTATGGATATTTATTTCATGAAAAATAAGTGGAATTTTTTGCGAACCGGGATACAATGAAAAAAAAGCCCATCGCATGAAGAAATTTAAAAAAGTTTTATTGGCATTGGTCGCGGTTATTGCCGCCATCTTTGTCGTCATGATCATACGGACGATGGCGACGCGGTTTCCGGATGTCGCGGCTTGGGATGAAAACAAGATCGCGCTGCCAAAGGATTTTGAAAAATACGTGACGGATTGGGCCGGCGGGCTGAAATTCCAAACCGTCAGCCATGCCGACGTTACGCAAACCGATTTTGCCAAATTTGCGGCGTTTCGGGATTATTTGAAAACCGCATATCCGACCGTCTTTAAAAACATGGAATTCAATCTGATCAACGACAATGCGATGGTATTGGTATGGCGCGGCAAAAATCCGGATTTAAAACCGATTTTATTTAACGCGCATTACGACGTCGTGCCCGCGGGCGATGCCGGTTCATGGAAATATCCGCCGTTTTCCGGCACAATTTCGGGCGATCGCGTGTATGGCCGCGGCACGTTCGATGACAAGGGAATGCTGTTCGCGTTGCTGGGCGCGTCCGAATCTTTGATGGGTTCGGGATTCCAACCGGTTCGCGATGTGTATTTCGTATTCAACCCCGACGAAGAAATTGACAGCAAAAACGGCGCGCAACAGGTCGCGGCGCATCTGTCATTCCGCGGATTGAAATTCGACGCGATTTATGACGAGGGCGGATTGGTCAATCTGATGGAGATCAATGGCGCGACGTACGGCTTTGCCATGATCGGCGTTTCGGAAAAAGGTTTTGTGACATTGCGCATTACGGTGCGCGGCGACGCGGGCCATTCGTCGGTGCCGGCGGCCCGCACCGCATTGGGCGATGCCGCGGCGATCATGCAACGGTTGGAAAAAAATCAGATGCCGGCGCGGATATTGCCGGAAACGGACGCGCTGTTGCGCGGCATGGGCGCCGCATCCGGGTTTTTCACAAAATTTATGGTTGCCAATCGCGATGTGATGCGGCCGGTTTTGATGCGGGTGTTATCGAACGACCCGGCGACGAACGCGGTGATCCGGACGACGATCGCATTGGTGGGTGCCGATGCCGGCGCGCCCGGCGTCGATAACGTCATGCCGGATCATGCGTCGATCGTCGTTAATTTCCGGTTGCAGCCGGGCGATAAAATCGACGACGTCGTAGGTCATGTCAAACAACAATTGAATGGATTCGATGCGGACGTTGAAATCGTCACGGCATGGGATGCGGCGCCCGTTTCCAAAACGGACACGCGGGGATTTCATAAAATGACGGAAAGCATCGCATCCGTTTTCCCGACCGCGATTATCGTTCCGTTTGTGACCATCGGCGGCACCGATTCCCGCAATTATCGGGGGCTCGGCGATAACATCTATCGCTTTTTGCCGGCGGCCATGACGACGGCGGAACGGGAAACCATGCACGGCTACAACGAAAGCATGAGCATCGACAATTACGCCCGGATGATTTTGTATTTCGAATCATTGATCAAAAATTACGACCAATAGCAAAGGAGAAATGTTATGAAAAAAATTTTGGTGATCAACGGGCATCCGGATCGTAAATCTTTGTGCCATGCGATTGCCGCCGCATACGCCGCCGGGGCGAAACGCGGGGCCGCGTGCGACGTCCTGAACCTTTGCGATTTGAAATTCGATCCGATTCTGCATTTCGGATACCGCGAAAAGATGCCGTTGGAACCCGACCTGATCCGCGCCCAAAGCATGATCCGGGCCGCCGACCATATCGTGTTCGTCTTTCCCGATTGGTGGGGAACGTATCCCGCGCTGTTAAAGGGATTCATCGACCGCATGTGGTTGCCGGGATTCGGGTACCACTTTATCGACGGGCATCATTTTCCACAGAAATTATTGACGGGAAAAACGGGTCGGGTCATCACGACGATGAACACGCCGGCATGGTTTTATCATTTTATCTATAAGGCGCCGGGCGTTCGCGGGATCAAAAACAACGTGATGAAATTCAGCGGGATATCGAAAGTCCGGACGACCATTTTTTCGCCGATCGAAAAAAAGACGCCGGAATATTATCAAAAATTATTGGCCCGCGCCGAACGCATCGGCGAAGCGGACGCGCGCCGAATCTAATCGTCGGCCGAAATTTTTCGAAGACGTTTTTTAATGCCGGTCAATGTTTTGAACAGCGCGATCGTCCGCACGGGGTGCATGGCGGCCGCGCCGCGCGTCACGCGATCGGAAAATCCGGCATAGTCCAGATTTTTGTATTCGCCGGATGCCGTGACAAAATTGGGTTCCCGTTCCATCCCGTTGTCGGCCATTTTGAACCCCATCGCCTGGGCCCATAGACACATCCGCGCCTCGTCATTCGTCAGCGGTTGCGGGGTGTATGTCGCGTATTTTTCCAAAAAGGCGCGCGGGATTTGAATGCCGCCGAATATTCCCGCGCAAAAATCGCCCCAGTTTAATTTGCCGAAAAATCCTTCGCATTCCGCGACCTGATCCCGGAATCGCTGTTCGAATTTTTGGGTCGTCCAATGCCATCCGCCGGCCGTCAAGTCTTTGAATGTTTGCTTGTCTGCCAGATAGACGGTATTCGGTTCCGCGCCATAAACGGCGTCCAGCGATTCCAACGTCAGCCAATCCCATTCGATCAGATTCAATATATCGAAATGATAACCGTGTCCGACGGTCCGGAACCAATCGGCCAAGACCAGGTCGCAATGCATCCAATTGAAACGCGCATCGAATGGCGAAACATAATTTCCGTCCAACGCCGCGATCAGCGGCGCGGGGATGGCCTTTGTCCCGCCGTACATCCCGACGATTTTAACGCCCGGATTCAGTTTGCGCAGCCATCGCACCTGATTCAGGCACAGCCCGAATTCATCATGATACCGCAGAACGATGATCCGTTTGTTAGGGTTTTGCATGGTTTAAACTTTTTTACTTATTTTCGAAACGCCCCCCTCCGCCAAGGCTACGGGGGACACTCCTTCGCCTGATACTGCTCCCGCCTTCGCACTTCGTGCTACGGTGGACTCCGCGGCGATCGGGTGGCTTGCCACCCGTAGCCTCGCAGAGGCGAAGGGTGGCGTCCTCACCCGGAATCGAACCAGGATCAAAGGTTTAGGAAACCTCTATTCTATCCAGTTGAACTATGAGGACATAGGCGTTATTTTACACGAGCGACAATGAAATGCAAGTATTGCGGGGGCAATATTATTTTCCCCTGTGTGGATTGATCTGTGATATAATCATTCGCGTCGGCGACGCGCATCAATAAAAACGGAATCATTTTGATCCGCGCGGTAAAAATTTAGGATATGATGCGGGCCCGTTTCGCCTGTTCCCGCGCGATGGCTTCGAAATCGCACGTTTTGGAAATGACCTGATACGGTTCCGATTCGCGCAGTTGCATTCTTTCTTCTTTGGACAGATAAAGATTTTTTTCCGCGATATCCATGTGCAGGATGCCATCGAAATGATCCATTTCATGCGATACGACCGTGGATTCGAATCCCATGAATGTGTCGGTGTGTTTTGTACCGTCCGCGTCGAAATATTCCAAAACGATTTCATACGGCCGGCTGACCAACCCGGTATTGTCCAAGCATGACAGACAGGCCTCCCAATATTTCGTATGCCCGCGGCGCGAAATGATTTTTGGATTGACGATCACCCGCGCCTCGTCATGATCCATCGTATAGTTGGCCATGTCCGGGCTGGTATCTTTTAAATACAGGATGCGTTTCGGAATGCCGATCTGAACGGCGGCCAGGGCAAAGCACGCGGTTTTTCGCGCGTATTCGGCAAGATGCGTCAGTTCGGCCGCCAGATTTTTATCATCAAAATCCACCGGCGCCGAAATTTGGCGCAGATATGCCAAATCATGTTCAATGGTTTTGCGGATTATTTGCATATTGGTTTTTATAGCGGTCCCCCTACGCTAAAGCTACGGGGGACACTCAATTTTCTTAAATTTTTGCGTTGCAAAAATTAACGAAAATTGGTGGGGCGAGCGAAGGGACTTGAACCCTCGACATTCGGTACCACAAACCGACGCTCTAACCAACTGAGCTACGCCCGCCATACATAAAATCATTATAATGGCGCATCTGCTTGCGGAAACATCCCCTCGCGTATTTTTATACGCGTCGGGTCTGTTTCCGCGGCGCATCTGCACCATTCTAATGATTTTCTGATCATAAAAAATTTTGTGGCCTGCCACCCATAGCGCGTTAGCGCGAAGGATGGTGGAGCTGAAGAGACTCGAACTCTCGACCCCTTGCATGCCATGCAAGTGCTCTACCAACTGAGCTACAACCCCAAATCCCGCGTATTTTACATGGCGCGCGCCGCATTGTCAAATAAAATTGTCCCCCTTTATCAAGGGGGACATATTACACCGCGTTTTTGAACCATCGGATTTTCAGGCCGCGGACAACCATGATATCGAACCGCGCATCGCCCGTCCATCGGTGCCGGCTTAAATACGTTTCGGCCGCCCGGCGCAGGCGCGCATGTTGGGAAAAATTAACCGCACGGATGCCGGTTTCCGCATCCGGCCGATTTTTAACCTCTATAAAAACAATCGTATTTCCGCGGCGCGCGATGATGTCGATTTCGGCGCGGCCGGTGTATCGCCCCGTGACATACCGCGATTCCAAAATGGAATAGCCGTTTGCGCGCAGATATAAACGCGCAAACCACTCTGAAAAAAGTCCGGAAGTATAAGTATTTTTTTTCATAATTTATTCCATTAAAGACTACCACGGAAACCTAACGCAACAAGTTGCGAAGGTTTCGCTTGGCTCCGCCCGCGCGTATCCTCGTAGTTGCTCGGACTTCGCTATGCTCGTCCTTGCATACTCGGATTCCGGCCCTTATAAGAAGGGCAATTGACATTCTGGAATTATTCCAGAGAGCAAATTACCCTTCCCAGAAGGGTCGGAATTTGTTAGTGAACGCAGTGAACTTACAAATTCCGGGGTAGTCAAATCATAAGTCAGCAATCAGCAATCGTAAATTTTAGAACGCGTACGGTTTGGACCGGAAATTTTCGCGCGACGCGGCGGCATTCGTCGCGGCGTCCATCGCATTCGCCCCCAGATCGGTCAGCACCAGTTTGCCGTAAAACGCCTGCATCATCGGGTCGAACGAATTGTCGGACGATATCCATTTGTCGTTGCCGGAATTCGGTTCGCCGTATTTGGCCAACACTTCGTTCCAGAATACCAATATTTTCTTGTCCCGCTGATCCGAAAATTTGGCCGCGTCGCCTTCGACCACGTCCGCGTCGTTCTGATACTCTATCTTCCATACTTTGTTGCCGGTCGCATTGCTGGTGAAATACAGGTCGATGGTCTCATTCGTCGAATCGCGGACCAGATGCACCTCGGCCGCATACAACAAACCGCGCGCCTTGGCCAGCGTATTGACGCATTTTTCCAATTCGGTCGGGATCACTACTTTTTTCTGGCGGCATTCGTAATCCAGATTGTTTTTCCAATCGGGCGGCACGGAATAAATGATCGAATTTTTTTTGCGCGGCGCGTACAGGGACGGCTGTTTGAAAAACAGCGGTTGCAGATCGACAAAGGTCATGCCCAGCATGGCGCCGGAAATATCCATCCCGCCCACGTCCGCAAAACTGGTGTTTTTGTTCAGGTACAGCGGCGTCGCCGTCGCGGTGATATCGACCGGCGTGGCATCCTGGATCGTGCCGTCGGGAATGGCGACGGCGGGCGTCGCCTTGATCGGATCGCCGCCCGGAACGGTGCCGATGTCGTATAAAAACGGATCGGTCGCCGCCGCATTTGCGGCATTTTCGTCAAAGCCGAAAACGCAGAGCATAGAGCATAGAGCATAGAGCATAGATAGTAGAGCATAGTTAATAGATATGCTTTTTTTCGGATTTAAAAATTTGTTTTTTGATTTCGACATTTATTTATGCTCTATGCTCTGTTATCTATGCTCTCTATTGTCTTACCTCTGTGACCTGGAACCGGAATATTCCGGATGGGTCTCCGCCGGCTTCTAAAAAATCCTCGACATCAAAGGGCGTCGCGGTGCCGGGCCAAAAATCCCGGGCCTTTTTTGCCGCCAGATCGTCCAAAATGCGCAGCCGCAATTGATTATTCCGCGACACGGTCGGCGCCGCGGCCAGCGTGTTCGACCGGCTATATGTCACCAGATCGTAAGTGACGACGTAATAGTCGCCCGATTTGACGATATCCGGGGCGCCGTCCCGCTGATGCACGATCACGCGTTGCAACATGCCGCTTTCCGCCATTTTGGACAAGACGGGCGCGACGTTGGTTTTCCATTCGTTGAATACTTCGGCGGATGATAGGAACCGCAGCGGGCCGCCGTTCGCGGTGCGCAGGGCGATATTGTTCGCATCCGGAATCACGTAAAAATATTCCATCGCGAATTTCGCGATCAGACGCGTGCGCTTGAAATCTTCGTTCAATGTCGCGATATTGACGGGCCGCCCGGTGCGTTCGGTGGAAAAATCCGCGGGCTGCATAAAATAAGGATTCACCGTCACGCGACGGGACACATCGAACAGCGTCGCGCCCAGATACACGATCACCCCGGTAATGACGACCAGAATCAACATCGATAAAAGCGAGACTAATTTTTTCAAACGTTCGTTTTCCTTTATTTTATCACATATGCGTCAAAGTCAGCGATATAATACCCAAGCGTCAGCGGATGTTGTTCGGCATTTCGCGCGACGCGCGCGAACGCCCAAACGGCGATCCGTCCGTTGACGTTGGAAATCATATCGAATGTCGCGCGGAATGTTCCGCCGTTGTCCGTGATCGGGGATTCCGCGAAAACCTGAATCGAATCGTTGATCACGCTGATGGTTTCGCCGGCCGCCGCGCGTGATTGTAGTTCCGGCAAGATGTTTTTAACAAAATATTGGTACAGGTTCCCGTCCGCGTTGCAGCAAACCGTGCATCCCCGCGCGTTTTTATCCACGGAACACGACGCGGCGTCGCACGCGCACCAGTTCGCCTCGTTCGCGGGCGCGGCGGCCGACACCGAAAGCCAGCGGGACGCGAATTTCGCGACGACCGATTCCTGCATCATGCGGGTCGGCGACCGGGACGCGGCGTCGGTCGCGGTCGCTTCGGAAATCGCGGACCATTCGCCGGTATCCGGATTGATGGAAATCAGAAAAGGATCCACGCGCGTGGAATGCGCGGCCCATAACATGAACCCGGCCAGCAATAGCAATACGAAAAACGCGACCAGCGTCCATACCGCCATCGTGCGTGTCAGGGCGATTTTCCGCGCGATCGGAAACACGGGCAGATCAAAATTATTGGGGTAATCCATTCGCTTGCTCACTGCGTTCGCAAGCAGTGTAAAATGTAAGAGTGTAAGAGTGTAAGAGTGTAAGAGTTTTTTATATAACTTTTTACACTTTTTACACTTTTTACACTTTACACTTTACACTGCGCACCGTTAGGCGCGATACACCATCATGCATGCGCACGGCGATAGTTTCAGTTCGTCGTTGTCATACCCGACGCCGACGGGGGTGCGGTTGTATACTTGACCGCAACCGGCCAATGCCATGACGGCCATTGCTACGAATAAAAGCTTCTTCATAGGCCTCTCCTTTTTTTGGAATTATAGGGAAAAAACGGAACGGGGGTCAAGCGGATTTATGATTTACGATATACGATTTAGGGTTTTCAAATCGTAAATCTGAAATCATAAATCGTAAATGAATTAAAACTGTGTTGCAATCGATAGCAGGAACCGTTGCTGGCGGTCATAGCTTTCTTTCAGGATCGGCCAGCCCCAGGAAAAGTTCATCGGGCCCATCGGCGTGTTCCAATAAACGCCGACGCCGGCCGACATGCGGATGTTGTTGTCGACGTAATTCGGATAGCCAAAGAACGTGTTTTCGGCCGCCGGCGGTTTACCCAACACGCCATAATCCACGAAAACGAAACCCTTGACCTGATACTGATCGGGGATGAATATCGGGAAATTCAGCTGTGTCGTGCCGTTGATTTTCCACAATCCCCCCAACGAATAATCCCGATAAGCCCAGTTGCGCGATCCGACGCCGGCATAGTCGAACCCGCGCATCGAATCGCCGCCAAGGAAGTAGCGGTACACGCGGTCGATATAGCTGCCTTCCAACGGTTGGATCGCCCCGGCCTCTAACGTTGATTTCAATTGCCAGCGGTTGTCCAGGAATTTGTACATCCCGGTGATATTGCCGTCGTATTTCATGAACGTTTCGGTGCTGATCCCGAAACCGGTGTACGACGCGCCGATGTTCGCGGTGACGCCCGTGTTGGTCTGTTGCGCGAAATCGGTGTCCAAATTATAGTATTTGAAATTCGTTCCGACGCTGTACAGGTTCGCGCGCGCCCATCCGCCCGCCGTATGCAGGTCGTAATTCTGATCCCATGCCGCCGTCGCGCGCACCGATTGCGTCCAGTTGTCGGTCAGCCGCCATCCCAGCCGCCCGCTGACCGAAAAGGTGTCGCGGTTATACGCGAACGATCCCAAATTGCTATAATTATACACCGTATAGTTCACGTCGAATCCGGCCGACAGCTGGCGTTCGAACAGATACGGTTCCGTAAAGCTTAACGTCGCCTGTTTCTGATATTGGGCGATCTGGCCGCGCAGCTGCAGCGTCTGGCCCCGGCCCATAAAGTTGGTTTCGGTGACCCCGGCGTCGATCATGAATCCGTTGATGTTGGACCATCCGATGCCGCCCTGTAACTGACCCGTCGGCTGTTCTTCGACCCGAACATCCAGATTCATCAGGTTCCCATCCGCCACCTTGGTCGGAACCATGTCGATCGTTTTGAAATATTGCGTGCGCATCATGCGCTGTTTCGCGGCGTCGATATCCTGCAGGCTGAACGGATCGCCGGGCCGAATCTGCATCTGTTGGTTGATCACGCTATCGAATGTGCGGACGTTGCCGATGATATTGACCTTGTTGAAATACATGCGATTCGTTTTCTGAATCTTGAACACCAAATCGATCGTCCGCGAATCGTCGTTTTTCGTCGGCACCACGTCCACATTGATGAACGCATAGCCGTTTGCCGCGACGGCGGCGCGGATGGCGGAAATCGTCCCCTCGACCTGGTCGATGTTATAGGTGTCGCCCGTCGACATCTTCATCAGATCGTACAGGTCGTCGTTATTGACATCCGGAAAAGGATTTTCGATTGAGAGAGTGCCGAATTTGTACCGCACGCCTTCGACGATCGTAAAGATGACGGAATAGTATTGGCGATCCGCGCTGAACGTGCCCTTGGTCGATTTGACCGTCATGTCCACGTATCCGTGCTGCATATAAAATTGGCGCAGCATCTGGGCGTCGTATTGGATGCGATCCTCGTCATACGTATCGTAATTCGCCATGAATTTCCACCAGGCGTGCGTAGTGGACAGGATGGCGGTGCGCAATTGTCGCGCCGAAAATTTATCGTTGCCGACAAAGCCGATGGAATCGATATAGGTCGGATGCCCCTCTTTGATTTCATAGACGACATTCACCCGGCCGCCCGACAGTTCGATTTTTTTCGGTTCGACCCGCGTCCCGAAATACCCCTGACGCTGATACACGGTCAGCATGCGGGCGACGTCGGCGCCGATGACGGATTCGTCGTATGAATCGCGGGATTTCAACCGGATTTCCTTTTTCAGATCGTCGGTCGACACGGCGTCGTTCCCCTCGACCGTCACCTGATCCACGACCGGCGATTCAGACACGCTGATCCGCAAGACATTCCCGTCGATGGTGGCGTTGGATGTCGCGAACAGTCCCGATTGCTGTAATTTTTTCGCGATGCCGTTCAGCTTTTCGGAATCGACGTTATCGCCGGATTTGACGCCGGTCAGCAGTTTGATGGATTCGGTATCCATCCGCTTGTTCCCCGACACGTCTATTTTGTTTATGACGGCGGCATGCGCCGCCGCCATAAAGAGCACAGATAACAGAGCAAAGAGCACGGATGTTTTTTTCATATCGGTAAACATTATAACAAAACCAGAATAAATGCAAGCGCCTTGAAAAAAAGTTATTGTGTTTGCAAATTCTGTCGTATAAGATATTCAACTGTTAGAAAGGAAGAAAATGTTAGGTTTGAAAAAGAAAATCGCAAAAAATCAGGCCGGTGGGGCGACTTTGTCCCAAAGTCGCCTTGGGGCAGGCGGGTTTGAGGACAAACCCGCCCCACCTAAACATATCGCGTTTATCTGCGACGGCAACCGCCGCTGGGCCAAGGAACACGGGCTGCCCCCGTTAGAGGGGCATCGGGCCGGTATCGCGAATTTTGAAAAACTGGTCGATTGGTATATCGCGCATGGCGTGTCGACCGTTACTTTTTTTATTTTTTCCACGGAAAATTGGGACAGATCCACAGAAGAAATCAATTTCCTGATGAATCTGTTTTATTTGGAAATGAAAAAGAATCTGAAACATGCGATCGAAAAAAATCTGCGGTATCGGATTGTGGGGGAACGGTCGCGGTTGCCGAAAAAATTAGCGGATATGTGCGACAAATTGGAACGGGACAGCGCGGAAAATACAAACGGGACGGTGGTATTCGCGCTGAATTACGGGGGTCAGGATGAAATCGTCCGCGCAGTAAAGGACATCGTTGAAAGCGAAATTCCCGCGAAAAATATCACCAAAGAAATCTTTGAAGCATTTATGGATACGGGCGAATTGCTGCCCATCGATATGATGGTGCGAACCAGCAATGAGAATCGGATTTCGAATTTCCTGCTCTGGAAACTGGCCTATGCGGAATTGTATTTTGTGCCGGAACATTGGCCGACGCTGGTTCGGGATAAAAAGATATGGATTCGCGTGTTGGATGAATTCGCGAAACGGAATCGTCGTTTCGGCGGGGGAAAGGAAAAAGATTATTCGGGGAAAAAGAAAGGGAAGAAATGAGAAACACAATCATACGGATTTTGACGAGCGCGGCGATGATCGCCATCGCGGCGGGCGCGGTGGTTGCCGAATATTATGGGATCCATGCCGTGCGGTATCTGGCGGTTGCGATTGTCGTCGGGATGATTGTTGAATTTTTTTACGCATGGCGTAAAAAAATTCAACAGAGCAGAGAGCAGAGAGCAGAGAGCAGATATAAAAAAGTAAAAAAATATATCTATGCTCTATTAGCTATGCTCTATGCTCTGCTGATGCTTGCATCAGCATGGTTCGTCGGGGGGCGGCCGTGGATCGTTCTGTTATTATTATTGATCATCGTGTCGGCGGATATCGGCGCGTGGCTGTTCGGACGCCTGATCGGCGGCGACAAAATGTGGCCGGCCGTATCGCCGGGCAAGACCTGGGCCGGTCAGATCGCCGGCATCGTTTGCGGAACGGTCGCGTCGTTGATGTACGGATTTATCGGCACGTCGATCGCGATCGGGCATCTGGCGTATGGAAAATTCATGCCGCAATTGATGTGGATCGGCATATCGGTCGCGTTATTGTCGCAATACGGCGATTTGACCGCGTCATGGGTCAAACGGAAATTAGGGATCAAGGATTATTCGCACATCCTGCCCGGGCATGGCGGGGTCATCGACCGCTTTGACGGATGGATTTACGTATTGCCGATCATTTGGTTGGTGATGCTTTAATTCCCCTCCATCGGAGGGGTGCCGAGCGAATGCGAGGCGGGGAGGGTTCTAAACAAAAAACCCTCCCCGTCAGTTTTGCTCCGCAAAACTGCCACCCCTCCTATGGAGGGGAATAAGGAAAAACAAATGACAATATTCTTAACCATTATCGGACTATTAATTGTACTTGGCATCGTTGTTTTCGTGCACGAATTGGGGCATTACTTCGCGGCGCGGATTTCCGGCGCGCGGGTCGATGCGTTTTCGATCGGGTTCGTTCCGGTATTGCGGTGGCGGGACAAACGCGGCACGGAATGGCGTCTGGGCTGTGTTCCGTTCGGCGGGTATTGCAATATCTATGGCCAGGAGGACATGTTCGACCGGAAAAAATATGCCAAACTGCCGCCCGCAAAAAAGAAAGGACATTATCTATCCCTGTCCGCGTGGAAACAGGCATTCATTATTTCCGGCGGCGTGATTATGAATTTCGCGCTGGCGTTTTTGATCTATTTCGGCATCATGTGGCTGCACCCGCAAAAGGTTCAATTGCCGGTAATCAGTCAGGTGATTCAGAATTCCCCCGCATTCAACGCCGGCGTTCGCGCGGGCGATACGGTCATCCGCATCGACGGCGCGCGGATTGGAAACTGGGGCGATTTGCTGATCGCCAAAGAAATGGCGACGGGGCATGATGCGTCCGTTGCGCTGGTCCGCGGGTCGGATCTGGTCATGGTGAAAATCGTGCCGGCGCCGACGTGGGGCCTGGTCGCCGACGGAACCAAAATGGAATTGCAAAAGAAAAATATTTGGCAGGCGGCGATCAGCGGCGCGCGCAAAACGTGGCAGCAATCCAAAATGCTGGTCGTCGTGATTAAACAGATCGTGACGGGCGAACGGTCGTCGAAACAATTGGGATCGTTCATTATGATCGGTCAGGTCGCGGGTAAGGCTTTGGCCACCGGGCTGATTTCGCTGTTGTCCATCATCGCGCTGATTTCGGTCAACCTGGGTGTCGTCAATCTGCTGCCGTTGCCGGTTCTGGACGGCGGGTTTTTATTGGTGTTGGCGGTCGAGGGCGTGATAAGACGCAAGTTACAGGGTCGGGCGATGGAATATGTGTGGATCGGCGGATGGGTGCTGATCGGCCTTCTTATGGCACTGACCATGAAGAACGATATCATGCGCCTGTTCGGGTGGCAGTAATTCCCCCCATAGGAGGGGTGCCGCGCATTCGCGCGGCGGGGAGGGTTTCCATATCTAGCGGTTGCAATAATTTGATATTTATCGTATAATTCGTTTATGAAAAAACCAAGCTTTCTTTCCGCCGGGAAAAAATTATCCCCGGCTAAAAAACTGACGTTCGAAGAGATTTTCAACAATCGGACGCCGCGCCCGTTGCCCGACGAAAAGTTCACATGGACCGAATATGATATTTTGAACCTGATGACACGTTCCGGCGTCGATCCCGCGCTGGCGGCGCGCGTTTTGAAAAAGTACAAGAAAGCATACCCCGACGTGTATGCCCAGATCGAAGAATACAATCAGTCGCGGACGCAGGGCCAGAAAGATCCCGCGACGGCGACACCCCCCCCCGCAAAAAATTCAAACGCATGGCAGAAAGCGTTGTCGGATTCGGCAAAAAAATTCAAAAATCTGATTGTTCCAAAGACCAAATATGATTGGGCGTATTTGACGGGTACGATTATTCTGACCGCCGCGATGGTTGCCCTTGCTTTTTCAAACCCGCGCAGCCCGGAAGTGCGTACTGTTGAAAACGAGGGCGGACTGACAGAAACCGTGCGGGTGAACGATTCGACGGAAATAAAAAATATCGTCGTTTGGGACAAGTATATCATCTCTGCCCAGAACCGGGGCCAGATAGACACCCTGACCATGATCCTGGACGAATTGGCCGAAATCAATCCGGCGACGCGCGGGTTTGTTTTGGATCTGCGCCAAAGCGGTCAGAAATTTTTGATCCTGCCAGATTCGGCATCGCGGTTCCATTACAAAGACATGCCGTGGGTCAAAGCCTTTTACAACGGTGATAGGATTGTATTAAGCGATAGTTATCTGAAAGGGTACGAATCGATCTTAAGCACCCTGGCCGACCGAAGGAACGCGGTGTATATGACATCCCAAATGTCCAAAGGGGCGCAAAGGTTCGTTAGCATTAACGGTCTTGGCCTGGATTCAAAATCAGCCGATATTTTTTACACGATTATGCACGAAGGGTATCACGCCCAACAGGCGCGGGCCGGCGCGATTATGATTAGAAACAGTTTTAAAGGGAAAAACCTATTGGATTATTGGATGAGCGATATGTGGATAGAGGCCACGGCCGCCGCCTATGCGAATACTTGTCTTTTTGGCGGGAACGATTCCCCGGCGCTGACGTTTGATGTGCCGACCGGGTTGGGGGTTTCTAAGATATGGGATTCGATGTCGGGGGAATATAAGAATATTTCCCATACGGTTACCAAAGATATGTTGAACCAGAAATGGGAAACGACCGTTTCGGATACGACGGGCATGAAAAAGTTTATGACCACGCTGCTTTCTGTCGGCGTTCCGATCAGCCATTCCGGCGAAAAAATGGATTCCGTCATGTCGCTGGCGGGGGATAAAAACATGGAAAACAAACTGATTAGCAATTGGATTTGCTATTGGATTAACCCGGATATCCTTCCTGATTCCGAGAAAGGGGACAAAAGGATAGAACAGGCCCGCAAAGACGCATTTGCCCAGATTCAGCGGGGTCGGCGCGGGTCGGACGATGACTTTCGGGATTTGAACCAGATCGGCGCGCTAAGAAATCTTTTGGAAATCGTCTTGCGGGCGCAGCGTCCGGATCTGTATGGGGAAAAAGAGGCCCCGGCCGTCAAAATCGCCCGCGGTGCGGCCCGGGATGACCGCTGATTCCGCGAATTTAAATTTGACAATGCTTCGTTTGGCGGTATAATTGAAACGACCAAGACAAAGGAGAAAACCATGAAAAAATTACTGTTGTTGGGGTTTGCGGTTCTGACGCTGTCCGCCTGTATGGGACGGTATCATGACGGCCGGTGCGATTACGATTATTTCCTGCACCCCCAGATATCGTTCAGTCGTCTGATCGGCTGTCCGGCATAAAAAAATCCGCGCATTGCGCGGATTTTTTTAGAGCATAGGTAATAGAGCATAGAGCATAGACGATGTGTTGCGCATTCGCGCAACAAACAAATTTTATTATTCGTGAATAATAAAGATTACAACTGTCGCGAAGCGACACAATATCTATGCTCTATTACCTATGCTCTATGCTCTCAAATAAAATCGCCAAAGGCGATTTTATTTGATGACCGCCCGTTTGATCAATGTCACGTCTTCCTTGATCGCGTCCAGTTTCGATTGCATCTGACCCAATCCGGATTCCAACGTCGACACCCGACCCTCTAACATTGTCGTTCGCGTATCGATCCGCTTGATGTCGTTCAATGACGAATCATGCCGCGCCGCCCAATAGATGACGGTTCCGACAAATAGGATTAAAAACCATGAATTCCGCAACCCGTCGACGATCGTCATGGTCGGCGTCATGACGGGCGCCATCGTGACGGGCGAAATCGGCGCATGCGCCGGCATCACCGCGACGGCGGTTTTGCGCGCGGCGGCGATGGTTCGACCGCGTTTGATTTTTTTTACCATCAAGAATCCTTTTGATATTTTTATTAATCTTATGAAATACCCCCGAACTTGTCCCGGGGCGATTCATATTTTCATTTGACAAATAGCTGTGGGGGGGGGTAGAATTCACTCAAGAGAGAGGCAGCCAAAAAGGCCATACGATGTCAGCATCGACAAATAATTACCTGAACCGCGGAGTATCCGCCAGCAAAGAAGAAGTACTGAATGCCGTCAAAAATAATGACAAAGGGTTATACGAACATTCTTTTTGCACAATCTTGCCTTTTACCCTTCTGACAAAAGAAAAGTGGGGCGTCATTGCTCATCCCGACGGTGCGGGAACAAAATCCTCATTGGCCTATATTTATTGGCGTGAAACCGGGGATACGTCCGTCTTTCGCGGATTGCCCCAAGATTCGATGGTTATGAATTTTGACGATGTGATGTGCGCCGGCGCAATCGGGCCGGATGCGCTGATGTATCTGACGTCAACCATCGGTCGCAATAAATTTCGTATTCCGGGGGACGTTTTGAATGAATTGATCGGCGGTCAAAATGACTTCTTGGCGAAAATGCACGGGTTCGGCGTAAACGCCGTCCTGGGCGGTGGTGAAACCGCGGATGTCGGGGATTTGGTTCAAACGCTGATTGTGGATCATTCGCTGACCTGTATCATGCCGCTGCGAAACGTTATTGATAACGGCAACATACGGCCGGGCGATTATATCGTCGGTTTGGCTTCTTATGGTCAGGCGACCTATGAAACCGAATATAACAGTGGCATGGGTAGCAACGGCCTGACCAGCGGCCGGCATGATATCTTTGCCCCGATCTATCGCAAAAAATATCCAGAAAGTTATGATAAGAAAAACTTGGACAAGAATCCGAGAAATAAATTATCGTACCGCGGCAGCAAGCGGTTAACAGAGACCATTGAAATCGACCATAACGGCGTTAAGTTCACGGTTCCGTACGGAAAACTGGTTCTGTCGCCGACACGGACGTATATGCCGATCGTTCGTTCATTGTATGACAAAGAAATAATGGGCGCAGGTAATATTCACGGCATGGTACATTGCAGCGGCGGCGCCCAAAGCAAAGTGTTGAACTATTTATCCGAAGCGATGTGCATCGTAAAGGACAATATGTTGCCCATTCCGCCGTTGTTTACGGAAATCCAAAAAGAATCCGGCACATCGTGGCATGAAATGTACAAAGTGTTCAATATGGGGCATCGTTTGGAATTCTATGTTCCGTCGGAAAAAATCGCGAATGAGATCATCGCCGCCTCCAAAGCGTTCAATGTCGATGCGCAGATTATCGGTCGGGTGGAACCGGCCAGGGAAAAGAATCTGCGGGAAGTCATCGTCCGGTCCATGGGCAGGGAATTGGTCTATCCGCAACACGCCGCATAAAAAATCCGTCGAATGGCGGATTTTATGATTTTTGACTACCCCGGAATTTCTAAATTCGCTAACGCTCATTAAGAAATTCCGACCCTTCTGGGAAGGGTATTTGCTCTCTGGAATAATTCCAGAATCTAAATTGCCCTTCTTAGAAGGGCCGGAAACCTAGAAGCGAAGCGACCATAGGTTTCTGGGGTAGTCTTTCAGTTTTGATTTTTTCCCCTCTCGATCAATGATTCGATTTGATGGACCAATGCCCGTTGACCCTCCAGCGTGCGCAGCGCGGCCGGCGACGCATCGGGGCCGACGAACCGTTCAATCGTAATGCCGCGCAGGTGCGCCAATACTTTTTTGCCGTCCGCGGTCGAAAACGCCCGCGCGTATGATTGTTCGATTTCTGACATTTTTTTTGTTCCTTTTGAATGTTTTTTGGTGGGGTCGGTTTGTCCCAAACCGACCTGTCAAAGGCGACCTTGGGACAAGGTCGCCCCACCGTGCCCGGGGTGGTTTTTTCGCTTGTGATTTTTTGGCCGAATGGCTAGAATGATTTCGAAATTTGAATGGGATCCAATCGAGAGAGAACATCAAAAAGGAAGCCCCATGAGGAATACCCCCCCCCGCTCGATTATTGCCGTCGAAGGCGCCGACCGCGCCGGCAAAGCGACCCAAGTCAAAAAAATCATCGATTATCTGCGCAAATGCGGCATCCCGGCCGAAACGCTGGATTACCCGCAGTATGACAGTCCTTGGGGCGGCATGGCCGGG
>JGI20166J26741_11601140_pt1 | contig 23369 bp, 19 predicted proteins | sample TergutCu122P5_FD_26741 | JGI IMG/M metagenome (IMG submission 26741)
AAGATGATAGATTCCGAAGCGTACCCTGCATTCTGTTAGGCAAAACTGATCCTATGATGCTTCAAGGCTTGATAATAGCCAGTAATTTAAAATATCGAAAAGTATCTTTAGAAGACCGAATAAAATCAATATTTATTTTAGATACTATTTTATCTAAAAACAAAAAATATCGTAACGAATACAATATCGCTGAGGTCATTGCGCAAAAAACTGGTGTAACAAGGAATACTGTGAATAATTATTTAGCATTGAGAGGATTATCAGATACAGCAATGGATTTGGTGAATAAAGGGCATTTAAATTTAACAATTGCAAGGATGTTAGCTCGTGTATCCCATGAAAAACAGGATGATATAATAAATACACTAGAAGAAAATATAAATGATTTCAACAAGGTCAGGTCTCTTACTTCAAAGACTTACCCTCAAAGCTGTATGAAAGATGAGAAGACAGGAAAGATGGTACCTTTAACCTGGGAACTTCATTTGGAGAGTGCTAAGAGAGCGGTTGAGGAAAAGACCACAATTAAGATAACTGTAGTAGCAGAACTTGTAGGGGAACTACTTAATAAAATATTTGGAGTAAAAGATGAATATATGAAATTAAATCAAATTAAAAATGGAAATAAATATATGAAAATAAACGTAGTGGATAGGCACATGAGGCAATACTTGAATAGAGGCTTTATTAGCCAGAATATCTATGATAAAGCTGTTCCTAAAAAAGATCCTAAAGGAGAAGATTTATTGAAGACGTTAGGACTTTAATAATTAAAAAATATGTAGGAAATTTTTATATAAGCTTAATCAAATTAAAACTCAATATAACCGTTGATACACCTGGCTTTCAAGAAAATAGCTTAGGCTTGGTTGGTTTATGTAAAATTAAATACATGGTTAAATAAAAACTATATAATGGTTATAATAAACTTATAATAGCGTGCAAACATACTTTAATCAGGTAAATTTATACATATAGTGGGGTAATGGTACTAAGGTAAATTTTTGCTTAACTTTAAGACTTTCATGCGTTGACTAATCAACTAGTAACCGATCTAAATAATGTTCATAATGAATAAATATGTGCGCTTAGCACATATTTATTCATTATGCAACAGTCCCTTTATACAACAGTCCCTTTATAAGAAAATTGTTCATTGTTACAATATTCAATTTTCACTGTTCATTATTATTTATGCTTCTTTAAAAAAAACTTTAAATGCCCTATAAGTCTCAAATAAATCGGCTTTAGAGATAATCTCACATGGAGAATGCATAGATAAAACAGCTACACCGGCATCCAAAACATGCACATTATAAGCTGCTAAGATATAAGAGATAGTCCCACCACCACCTTGATCCACCTTTCCTAATTCAGCAGTTTGGTAAGTGACACCATTATCATCCATCATCCTTCTAATCTCTGCAATAAACTCAGGATTTGCATCATTTGCACCTCTTTTTCCTCTTGCTCCTGTATACTTTGAAATTGCAATCCCTCTTCCAAAATATGCGGAATTATTCTTTTCAAAAACATTTGCAAAAGTTGGATCAAATGCAGCAGTCACATCTGCAGAGATCATTTTAGAATTTGCTAAAGCTCTTCTAAGTTTAAGGTCATTGTATTCTTCCATGTTATTTATGATTTCAGCCACAGCATTTTCAAAGAATAAAGAGTTCATACTGGTAGCTCCAACGCTTCCTATCTCCTCTTTATCCACTATTAAATTCACTGCCGTCTTTTTAAGATTTTCTGCATGGATTATTGCTGAGAATCCAGCATATGCGCATACTCTATCGTCATGACCATATCCCATTATCATGCTCTTATCCATACCTAAGTCGCGAGCACGTCCAGCTGGAACTGCTTCAAATTCTGATGATACAAAATCCTCTTCTTCCATACCGATCTTTTCTTTTAATATATTCAGCACTCTATCTTTTACGCTGTATTTATATTTTTCTGTTTCACAAGGTATGTTTCCAATCAAAAGATTCAAATCTTCTCCTTCTACGATTTCATTTGCCTTTTTGCCCATCTGTGTAGCAGAAAGATGAATTGGAAGATCTGTGAAGCAAAAGACTGGATCAGATTCATCTTCTCCAATGACTACATTTATTTTTTCACCATTTTTTAAAACTACTACACCGTGCAATGCAAGTGGAGTTGTCACCCATTGATATTTTTTTATTCCTCCATAGTAATGAGTTTTAAAAAGCGCAAAATTACCATCTTCATAGAGTGGATTTTGCTTTAAATCAGATCTTGGGCAATCTATATGTGAACCTAAAATATTCATACCATCTGTTAAAGAGCTATCTCCGATAACAAACATTGCGAAAGCTTTTCCCATATTATTTACATATAATTTGTCTCCTGCTTTTATCTTTCTATCTTCTTTTAATATATCGTTTAGGTCCTCGTATCCTTTGTCTTTAGCTTCAGCAATAAGGAATGTAGTACATTCTCTTTCAGTCTTGGAATTTGAAATAAAATCTTCATATTTTCCTGCAAAATCTTCTACTTCTTTTAAATCTTCATCGGTATATTTTAACCATGCATTTTTATTTTTTATATTCTCCATATTTTCCCTCCAATTATAAATACCTCATTAATTATAAACACAAGTATAATTTCTTTAAATAACTATACTTTTATACTACTTCATATTAAAAATTGCGTTAAGAACCTCTCGAACATATATACCTAAAAACATATTCAAATTTACAAAAAAGAGTAATTGCACCATAGATATATGGACTTGAAGAATATACAGAGTACTACTCATAACTTACAAAATGTTCTATAGTTTTTGAAATATTATCAATTTTCTCCTTTATGAAAGTCGGATAGATTACCAATCCCTTCATTTCGTCAATCGTAACCCATTTGAGCAAAACGGCACAATTATCCTTATGAGACTCAAAATAATTATCGGGTATATCTGCTTCATTTTTTAGGGATATTAGGTAATAGAAAGCTATTGTATGAGCGTTTTTATTTCCCCATTTCCAAAAAGTTTCTTCTACCCAAATAAGTCGAGAACATAAAATATCTGCTCCAGTTTCTTCCTTATATTCTCTAATAAGTGCTTCTTCTGAAGTTTCGCCAATCTTTACATGACCACCAGGTAAAGCATATTCTGTTCCATCTTTATCCCTTTGAACAAGTATTTTGCCATTTCGTAAAAGGACACCTGTCGTCCTATAATTGCAAATACTATTTTCATCAGAAAACAACCAATCTTTTCTCATCTTATTACCTCTAATATTTTATACGATTATTTGCCATGTACAGTTTACCACATGATCAGCAGCCTTTTCAATATTTACAAAAAACAAAAATACAGCTGCTAAATAACACCTGTATTGTGTAAAATAAAAAAAGCGGAAAACGGGACTCGAACCCGCGACGTTCACCTTGGCAAGGTGACGCTCTACCACTGAGCCACTTCCGCTAATTTAAAGTGCAGGTGAAGGGACTCGAACCCCCACGCCGGAGGCGCTAGATCCTAAGTCTAGTGCGTCTGCCAATTCCGCCACACCTGCATATTAAGTTTTAATGACTCACCGGGGAATCGAACCCCGGACGCCATGATTAAAAGTCATGTGCTCTACCAACTGAGCTAGTGAATCAAACTGGGATGGCAGGATTCGAACCTGCGGATGCAGGAGTCAAAGTCCTGTGCCTTACCGCTTGGCGACATCCCAATAGAGGGTGAATGATGGGACTCGAACCCACGACAACCAGATCCACAATCTGGCGCTCTACCAACTGAACTACATTCACCATATAGAACGTGCCTTAAGAGACTCGAACTCCCGACCCACGGCTTAGAAGGCCGTTGCTCTATCCAGCTGAGCTAAAGGCACTCATAAAGCGGGTGAAGGGAATCGAACCCTCGTAACTAGCTTGGAAGGCTAGCACTCTACCATTGAGTTACACCCGCATAAATATTAAAAACTAATTTAAAATTAAATGGTCGGGGTGACAGGGTTTGAACCTGCGACCTCATGGTCCCAAACCACGCGCGCTCCCATCTGCGCCACACCCCGATTTTACTAAAGTAACTTAGTATTTAAGTAACAATGTTTATTTTACCACGTCTTTTTATCTTTAGTCAACACTTTTTTAAAAATTATATTTCTTTTATTTTATATGTAATTTCACATTTTTCGATGGTAAGCATACAATATGTCTTTTTATTAGTATATCGAGGATCTCCAAGGCTTCCAGGATTGATAAACAATGTATTGTCTATTATATCATGAAATACCTTATGAGTATGCCCAAAGAGTACCACATCTATTTCTTCACTCATAGCTTTGTATTTAATATTTAAAAGGCTAAATTTTACATTATATCTATGACCATGAGTGATGAGAAATTTTTTACCGCAAATATTCGTAATTACTTCCTCAGAATCCTTACCTCCAAAATCGCAATTCCCCTTTACCCCAATAAACCTGCCATTATAATATTTTCTTATATACTCTCCATCAGAAACATAATCTCCAAGGTGAATTATTGCATCCACACCTTTCACCTTTTCTAAAAATAATTTTATATCAGCTAAATCTCCATGTGTATCACTTAATACCGCTATTTCCATCTTTTCCCTCTAAATAAGAATCTATCTTTATTTTTAGCTTTCGAAGTGCATCACTTCTATGGCTGATTTCGTTCTTTTCAGCAAAAGTCATCTCTGCAAATGTCTTATTTTTTTCAGGATAAAACATCACCGGGTCATATCCAAATCCATTTTCACCTTTTGGCTCTCTTAAAATTCTTCCCCACACTTCACCTTCCAAAGCGAAGCATGTATTTTCATCTAATATGCAACAAATAGCGCACACAAACCTTCCGCATCTATCGTCACCAAGAGCATCATCTAATTTATTGAGAAGTTTTTCCATATTCTTCTTGTCATCGTGGTTGGATGCATATCTTGCAGAATATATGCCAGGTTCATTATTTAAATATGGAACCTCTAGCCCTGAATCATCAGCGATAACCCAATACTTTTTATTAAGCTGAAATATTTTTTTTGCCTTAATCAAAGCATTTTCACAAAAACTATCTCCATTTTCAAGTATATCCTCAAAAAATCCTATCTGCTTTAGATTTAAAAATTCAAATCTTTCTTTCCCTAAAATATGTTCAATTTCCTTTATCTTGTTTTCATTGTTTGTTGCCAATATAACCTTTATTTTCTCCAATTCTAATTGCATCTTTCCCAAGCAAATCCCTTTCTAATAGAATTATATCTTTAGTCCCCTCTAAAGCCAATTCAAATAATCTATCTTTTTCTAAAATAGTAAATGGCCTTTCTTCTCCTGTGCCTTGAATTTCAATGATAGAATCATCATCAGTCATTACAATGTTCATATCCACGTTAGCTTTAGAATCCTCATAATAGTTTAAGTCCAAATAAATCTGATTTCCAACTATCCCTACGCTAACTGCAGATACAAAATTTTTAACAGGATAAACTTCAAAATGGTTTGTATGATCGAGATTATTTATCGCATCTACAAGCGCAATAAACGATCCAATTATGGATGCACAGCGTGTGCCTCCATCAGCCTGAATAACATCACAATCTATCCATATAGTTTTCTCGCCAATTACTTTAAGGTCGATGACACTTCTAAGTGCCCTCCCGATCAATCTTTGTATTTCTGTGGATCTACCATCGATTTTTCCCTTTGAAATATCCCTTTGTTTCCTCATTATGGTTGAACTTGGAAGCATGTTGTATTCAGCTGTGAGCCAGCCCTCTTGACTACCTTTTAGAAATGGTGGAACTTTATCTTCGATCATAACAGTACAAACAACTTTAGTATCGCCTTGTTCAATAAATACAGACCCTAATGCATACTTTGTAAAACTCCTGATAATATGAATCTTTCTAAGTTCATTTTTTTGTCTTCCATCAATTCTCATATTTACACCTCGATTAAAATAATTTATATATCTCATCCTTTTCATTATACAAAACTGTATTTTTTAAACCGTTAAGCCACATGCACTGCCCTTCTTTTCTTACTTTGCCCACTATAGTGCTTTCTATATTTTTTTCATTCAGGGCTCTTTTAATATTGTCCCCATCTTTTGCCACAATTAACATGCTGCCAGAAGAAATTAATCGAAGCGGATCAAGTTTAAAAAATTCGCATAGCTTTTTTGTTTCATTTGAAATGGGCATCTTATCTTCCCACACTTCAAAGCCCAAATTTAAGACAAATGCCATCTCACATAATGCCCCTAAAACCCCTCCTTCTGTTATATCGTGCATATAACATGCGCCATTTTTTTTAGCTATCATTCCATCCTTAACAACGCTTATAAAATTAATATATTCATTAACATCATCAAGTTCCATTTTACTCAATACTTTTTCACTTTTTTCTTTAAAATCATTGACTAAAATATAACTTCCTTCGATGCATAGCTTTTTTGTTACTATTATATCAAATCCATCTCTTACATCATACTTTTTCAATAGATTATCCTTCTTTATTTTCCCTATTGAAAAAACAGATAAAACAATGGAATTTACAGATGAGGTGACCTCTGTATGCCCACCGATTATCTGAACATTTAATTTTTCAGCTTCCTCCTTCATTTCCTTCATGATGAGCTCTATAGTTTCAATTTTTACATACAAAGGAACTAATAATATTGCCATTAGTGCTACTGGTTCTGCTCCTTCTGTAGCAATATCATTGCAATTTATATGCACTGCAAGCTTCCCTATATTCTCACAAGCCGCAGTAATAGGATCGCAAGATAGAACGCAAACTTCATCTCCAAAATCGATCATAGCACAATCTACTCCAATTTCAGCACCTTGAATAATGTCTTTCCTAACATCTGATTTTATATATTCAATTATTTTTCCGAGATCTTCTTTATTTATTTTACCTTTTTGCATAATTACCTCCATATGTATCATAGATAGTGAAGCTTTTAAATATATTTATATATATGAACTTTATATTAAGGCGGTGAATAATATTGAACTACATTGGACCATTCCTAAGAGTAAATGTACTGAAACTTGATAACATGCTCTATCAATTATTTTATCTATCTAAAGAATCATTTAGACATATTTTACTTAATTCAAAATGCGGAATTCAAATGAATCATAAAGAGATAAATAACAAATCATTTAATAATGATAATAACACATTTAGATCCATTTCTCCACTTCTTGCTATTTATAAAAAAGCAAGTCCAGTACTTGAAAGTCACAACAATAAACTTTTTTGGAGAGAAGAAAAATTTAAAAAAGAAATACTCGTTAAAAGCAATGGACTACTGTGTTACAACTTGCTAAAATTATATACTCTAGCTAAGCAAATAATAAATAATGAAGAAGATAAGAAACTAAATGAATTCTACTTGCTGCTTGCAGAAAAGCAATTAGTATTTTTCATCAATAACTTGAGAAACTCTGAAGGTTATTTTGTAGATAAGGTTCAAGAAAGCAGTGAAGACGTGACATTAAAACAAAAAGACTATAAAATTAAATTTTCTGATCAATTGATAATCATGAATTGCTGCTATCTATTACACTTGCAAAAAGAAAATGAAGAAGATTTCAGAAATTTTGCTTTAGATATTTTCCAGGTATTTATAGATAATAAGGAACATCTATATTCTGAAAGTAAAGAGGAATTGCTGCTTTGTGCCCATTTTCTAAAAGACTTTAGTAAAATGTCAAATCACCCTGTAGCTAAATTTGTGCTGGTGGATTTAATAGAATTGCTCCTTGAAAAATCTGAATCTTTAGATATTGTTGAATTTAACAATAAATATAGCTTTTATTCATCCATGTTCATACTGCTAAATGATCTACCTATAACAGATGAAATAGAAAAATTTAATTTATTTAAGACAAAAGCTATTAAGAGCGTACTTGGCGATTTAGAGGTTGGAAAAGGAATAGTGAATAGCCAAATGAATTCAAAAGAGATCGAATATAATTCAGATGATATTATGAATTTAATAATCGCCTTAATGCTTTACTGCAAAAATGATTCGTCTTCTGAAATAAATGCCCTTGTTAAAGATGTATATAGAAGATATATAATATCTTCAGGAATTATACTCAGCTGGCCGGATACACCAGATATCAATAATCCTGAAAGGTATCGCAGTTTTTCTAAAAAATCTGAAGATATTTTAGATGAACAATATTTTAAATTAAATTCATTTCCATCTCCAGAAGATAGCCTTTTAGCTCCAGTATTTGTTAAAGATTTAGAATATAACATTAAAAAACAAAAATTTAAAGAAGGAAATTCGTCATTTGATTCGTATAAAAACATGTATATCTTTTATTTAATTTTTAACAATTTAGGCGATGAGTATTTAAAATTTCATATTAAAAAATAATATTAAAATCTCTAAGTAGAAATCTTCATCTACTTAGAGATTTAATTCATAAATCAAACCTCAATACTCCCATTCTATCTAAGAACAGATTATTATCTTGATTTTTTATGCATAAAAACTTATCTTCATAGCCTAATATTGTAGTCACATAACTACCTTTTAAAATGTCCTGACAATTTTTTATTTCTTCAACATTATCCATGGAATTAATAGCTTTTAATAAGCTTGCATCAAACTGAGAATTTGAAAATCCGAAATAATTCTGATCAGAACCAGTTTGCCAACTTTCTAAATAGCTTATTTCATCGAGAAAATCAGGGGAAATCTCTAAAAGTGCCATTTGATAATTTGAATCCAAAAGGTCTTTATCATCATTAAAATACTTGATGTCTAAATCGATATTATAGCGATCTTTTAAAAGCTTTTTTAATAGTTCCATAAAATTATTGCTATCATTAGTGTCTTTCAAAAGCACATTTAAAGATTTTATATCATAAATTGAGTCTATAACAGATTGGGATGAGTTTATTGTATCCACTGTATTTACCATTTTAGTAAAGCTTAGATTTTTAAGCGTCAGATCTCCATTTTTAGCATTTTCTATGGCATCAATAATAGCTTTTCTAACATTTTGATGTTTAACAGAATCATTTTTTAAGTTGAAGTTTAATGTGTAAAAATTTTCAGTGCTTGCTTTATCTAAATATTGCTCATCATTTAACCTGCTCTGTTCGCTTTTAGGTACATCCAGCATAGCATCCACATTATTTAAATCAAACATAGCCATAGCGTGTTCACTTAAAGTCTTTTCATATATTATTTCGTTTTTATTGATTGAATATTTGCCATTATATTTATCATTTTTTATTAAATTTATCATATTATTAGATATGCTATTAATTCTATAAGGACCTGAATAGACAATTTTATCATAATTATTCATCCAATCGCTACCACAAAGTGAGACATCCTTTATAAAAAAAACAGGGTTTGACAATATTCCTAAAAAAGAGCTATTTATACTATTTAAATTAAATTCTATATTTTTATTATCGATGACGTTAATAGCAATATTATCTATTTTACCAGTTTTAAGATATTCCTTTACACCAAATATTGGCTGAAGCATATTTTTATATTTTATATCGATTAACTTTGATTGCAAAAAACTAATAAAGAAGTCTTTTATGGATTTTGCATCGATGATCTCTCCGTTTGAAAAATATAAGTTATCGTTCAATGTAAATTTAAATTTTAACCCATTATCTAAAACTTCCCAAGATTTGCAGAGTGCTGGAACTATAGTACCATTTACATCGTATTTAACAAGTCCATTAAACAGCATATATGATAATTCTGAGCCGGAAACATCTTTAAGCCCTTCATTATTTAAATCGCTTGGGAAAGAGCTTGTTGTGACAATAAAAGCATCTTGAGATTTTCCTATAGTACTGGTATCATTTCTTTCTATACAAGAGGAAAAAATTAAAGCTGCTAGAAAAATGATCAAAAGTCTAAATAAAAATTTTTTCACAGCATTCACCTTACACCTTCATATACTATGCTTAAAAAATTAAAAAGTTCATTACCTTTATTTATATTATTTACATTAAATTTTTATTTAATCAATTAATCATTAATAAATAATGCAGTACCGATGATAACATTTATAACTGACGCTTTACTAGCAGAAGCACCTCTTTTGAAACATCCAAATAAAAAAACACTCTATCTTCTTAATCATAATATGCTAAAAAGTGTAAAGTGTTATTTATTTTATATAATCTATATTTCAATTTAATTCTTTTCACTGTATACTCTTTATATGGTGGTGAATATTATAATGTATAAACATATAATATGGGATTTTGATGGAACTCTTTTCGATACTTATCCTGTGATGGCAAGTGTATTTCAAAAGAAACTAATCGAGTTAAATATAGATGAAACTGTAGACGAAGTAATGTCATATATGAAAGTATCTATGACCTATGCAATTGACCATTATAAAGAGAAGTATAATATTGATGATGAATTTATAAATGATTATATTATTAAGAGTGAAGAAGAAGAGTTCAAATATTGCAAACCCTTTGACGGCATATACTATATATGTAAAATCATTTACAATCATGGATTTAAAAATTATTTATACACTCACAGAGATATATCATCTATAGATTTTTTAAAGAAATTTGATTTGTATAAATATTTTTCTGATTTTATCACTTACGAAGATAGATTTAAAAGAAAACCAGATCCAGAGGCTCTAAATTTTCTCATAAAAAAGCACAACATAGATCTAAAAGAAGCTCTAATGATTGGAGATAGGGATATAGACGTTCTTTCTGCTAAAAATGCATGTATAGATTCTTGTTTTTTTTCTGATAAAACGCAGAGAAGCACTCTTTCCAATTATAATATAGATAAATTTCATGATTTATTACCTATTATAGGAATTCCATTATAAATCTAGGTGATCATATGCTAAAGACCATTTTTAGACCATTTATTTTCATTGGTAAGCTCATAAATTACATAACAGTCAACCTGGTAAAATTCACAAATTTAATAACCAGCTTCATCCTTCTGATAATGATGATCCTCATATCTGTTTTATATTATATAGATAAGACTTATACTGGTGGATATTACGCAGGTATCATAGTAAGATTCATATTTACTGGAAGCATAGACTGGTTTTTCAGGTTCAGCAATTTCATCGAGGACAATGCTTACTTAGCAATATTCACATTTATTATCGTTCTCTTATTTCTCTTCATGTTGAGGCATATATTTAAAAAAGTCCTTACAAAAGATAGTAAAAAAAATAATTCATTTACGAATATAATATTCTTAATCATAAATATTTTTTTAAATTTCATAACACTCATGACAATATGCGTGTTCTTGTTAAACTTGATGGTCACAAGATATGTAAATCTCACAACAGGGAAAAACGAAGATCTTGAACTTTCAGGTTTTCTCGTTAAGGTGGATTATATAAAAGAGCAGATAGAATCTGACAGGCAAATGACTTCCCTAGCATTGAATAAAATAATGTACGATATTGATAGTGATCCAAACTATTTTGAGTCTATGACTTTGGAAGACCATATAAAAATATGCGAAGAAATAAACCATCTCATAGATATTCAAGGCGGACCTCTTACACAGGATGAACATTATTTGAGAAATAAATTAAATTATGCTCCTTTAAGTTTAGATGATATGCTTCTTGAAATTAAAAACAAAAATACTTTAAACTGGCAGCTAATGCCTCCAAGAGATTCAGCTTTGCATATGTTTGGCTTAGATGGAGAATACAATGTCAAATTCGTCTCTGGAAATGGCATGTTTGAAGCTGTTTACGATAAAAATGGAGTTCTCTTAAATGAAGATAACGATCCAATCAACATGGGTACTTACAATTATGCAAACCCAACTACAGATGTAAAAAAACATTCAATTTACGATGTTGCTCCTTATTATATATGGGGAAATACTAAAAATTCAAGACCTGCTCTTAAACCAGATGCTTTAACAAATTTAGATAAATTTTATAAAAATAAAGATGCAACTAATAAGTATGAAAAGATTAAAAGCTTGTGCGAAGGAAATTATTTAATTTCAAACCATAAATAGAAAATCCTCACCGTGAGTATTTTTCCTCACGGTGAGGAAATTTCTTAAAAGTGAGGATTTTTTATTAAACTGCTCTACTTATTTTAGTATCTGGATCCTCGCTATTATATACATCATCATCTACTTGCTTCATAAACCTTCCAGCAACAAGTCCTGATACCATAGATCCACTTACATTTACAGCTGTTCTTCCCATATCGATTAGAGGTTCTATCGAAATGAGAACTCCGGCTAATGCAACAGGAAGTCCTAATGCAGATAATACCATTAAGGAAGCTATTGTAGCTCCACCGCCAACTCCAGCAATACCAAATGAGCTTATTGCTGATATAATAGCAACTTGAAGAATAAACCCAATATTTAAAGGATTTCCGCCTTGAGCATAAACTATCATTACTGCAAGCATTGCAGGATAAACACCCGCTCAGCCATTTTGTCCAATAGATGTCCCAAATGTGGCAGCAAAATTTGAAATCCCTTCAGAAAGCCCTAATTTGCTCTTTAAAGCATTGATTGTAAGTGGTAGTGTTCCAGCACTTGTCCTAGATGTAAACGCAAAAGAAAGAGCTGGCCAAGCCTTTTTAAAGTATTTTGAAGGCTTAAATTTGAATGCAATCAATATGATCACATGAACAACTAAAACTAATATCAATGCTAAATAAGATGCTAATATGAACTTGATGAGAGTTACAATCGCATTAAAGTCAGTAGTTGCAATTGTTTTAGTCATAATGGCAAGTATTCCATAAGGTGTAAGCTCTAAGATCATATCCACCAGCTTAAATATTACACCATGCAAAACAGTTACTCCATCTCTAAACTTATCAAATAGAGACCTTTTGCTATTCTTAATTCCTAAAGCCGCAATACCTAAAAGCGATGTAAATACAACAGTTGCGAGTGTTGGAGAATTTCCTTGTCCTGACATTGAAGCAAACGGATTTGTAGGGAATAATTGCAATATTTGATTTGGAACTGTTCCCTTATCTTGATTTTGCTGATCTAAAGCTTCACCTCTGCTTTGTTCACTAGTCCCTTGTGTGATTTGATTTGCATTCAGACCAAATCCAATTGAAGTTCCAGCACCTATTATAGCAGAAACAAATGTCGTTGCTAAGAGTATTCCTATTACTATAAGGCTCATCTTTAAGATACCTTTTGCAGTATCGAGGTTTAAGATTGCAACTAGTATGGATATCATGATAAGTGGCATGGTAATCATTTTCAAAAGAGATACATATCCAGATCCAACGATGTTCATCCAACCAGTAGAAAAACGAATTACATCTGAAAAATTAGAATTTTTAAAAATGATTTGAATGAGTGCGCCAAAAACGATTCCAATGCCAAGTCCAGTAAGTACTCGTGCACTGAACGAATACTTTTTCTTTTGCATATAGAACAGCAAAGATAAAAGACCGATAAAGACAATAAGAGTTAAAATTGTGAGAAAAATAGACATAAAATTCCTCCTTATCTTAATATATTATGATATATTTAATCATACTATATTATTATATGTTTATCAATTGCTTTTATTACTAAATAAAACTCTCGTTATCCTTTCGTCAAAAACTACCACAAATAAATTGCTTCCAATTCCAGATCTATTTTGAAATTTTATATCAGACATCTTTATGGTTTTTCTGTTTCCTTTATTTGTTATCAATGTAATATTGCCTTTAATCTCATAAGAGAGAAAGCAAGAAATGATTTTATCATCTTCTAACTTAAATTTATGGAAAACAGCACTAAAGCCACACTCTTTAAATTCGCTTAAACTGGTCCTTTTAACAAATCCCCTACAAGTTACAGATATTAGGCTGATTTCCTCTTCATAACTTGAAATTGAAAATATGCTGATGATCTCTACATCTTTTTCTAAAGAAAGAAGCTTTTCCACGCTAACTTCATCTGTATTTTGTATTATATAAGAAGGAAATTTATAAATAATTCCTTTAGAATCACAGAGGAGAATAGTAGCTAAAGAATCAGTCTTTACAATTTTTTTATCACTATACTCTGCACTATGAACCTTAATCTTATCCCCTATTAACTCAATTCCAAATTCTTTATAATCATCTTCATCTGAAAACTCAAAATCAGAAATAGAATTTAATCTAGATACTTTTATCAGCTCGAAGCCCAAAATATTTCTCTCCATAGGTTCTAAGACAGGTTCTTTTACATTAAACTTAAGCCCTAAATTAGTCTTAAGAGTTAAATTTTTTGCCTCATTATTTCTTTCTTTAACCTTGACGGATACAAGTTCATCATTTTCTCTCAATTTTATCCCCAGGATCTTAGTATAAGAAGTGGAGAATTTAATGAGCGGTACCTTTTTAAACATACCTAATGATGTGATAAAATATAAATCACTATTATCATTAAAATCGCTTATAGAAAAAGCAGCTACATAAGATTCATCCTTTAAATCGCTTCTTATTATCTCATCGATCTTATTTCCTCTTTCTTTCCATTTAAATTCTGAAATATCTTTAACCTTTAATTGATACATATTTCCCTTTGAAGTAAAGACAATTATAGTATCTTTCGTATTGCATTGAAACAGGAATCTATTAAAATCCCCCTCCCTGTACTCAATATCGGAAGCATTAGCACTAGTCCTGTTGTAAGATTTTAATGGAACCCTCTTGATATAACCTTCATTAGACATAGTGACTATCACATCTTCGTCTACAATAAACTCATCTGCATCAAGAGTTATATCATCTTCTTCAATAATTCTCGTCATCCTAGGACTATCATACTTTTCTTTAATCTCAAGGAGTTCCTTCTTTATCACCTTCAATAATTCTTTATCTTCTTTTAATATCTTTTCAAGCTTTGCAATTTTCTTTGCTAATTCATCATACTCTTTCTGAAATATTTTAATCTCAAGGCCTGTCAATCTATAGAGCATCAATTCTAAAATCGCATTTGTCTGTATTTCTGTAAAGGAAAATTTTTTAATCAAGTTTTCAAAAGCATCTTTTCTAGATTTGCTCTCCCTGATAGTCTTTAAAACTTCATCTAAAACTCCAATGGCTTTAATGAATCCTTCCACAATGTGAAATCTTCTCTTTGCATTTTCCAGCTCCTTAGTGGTCCTCCTGGTTATAACTTCTTTCTGATGCTCTATATAATATTCTAATATCTCCTTAAGCGTTAAAGTCTTAGGTTTGCCATTTACTATTGCAACCATGTTAAAAGGAATATTTATCTGCAAATCGGTTTTTTTATAAAGATATTTCAATACCCTTTGGCATTCATCTTCGGTTGCGCTCTTCTTAAATTCTATGACGGCTCTAACGCCTTCCCTATCCGATTCGTCTCTAATATCAGAAATAGGCTCTAATATCTTTTGAGATTTTTTCTCCTGTGTCATGGTAGAGATCGACTGAAGTATCCTTGCTTTAGATTTTCTATATGTAAACTCTGTAATAACGATTCCCAATCTACCGTTTTCAAGCTTTTCTATGGAAGCTTTAGCCCTTTGACAGACCTTCCCTTCACCAGTTTCATAAGCATTTAAAATAGAACTACGCCCTATTACAATGCCTCCAGTAGGCAAATCCGGTGCCTTAATATATTTCATCAATTCCTCAGTGGTGATATCTTTATTATCAATAAGTGCTATCGTGCCATCTATAGTCTCACCTAAATTATGGGGTGGAATATTCGTAGCAAGGCCGACTGCTATGCCAAAAGAACCATTGACTAAAAGATTTGGATACCTAGAAGGAAGGACAACAGGTTCTTTTTCTGTGCCTGAATAATTATCCACCATATCCACAACTTCCTTATCGATATCTCGAATGAGTTCCATAGATATTGGAGTCAATCTAGCCTCAGTATATCTCATAGCTGCTGCGTTGTCGCCGTCTTCACTTCCCCAATTTCCCTGGCCATCTATTAAAGGCATTCTAGTAGAAAATTTTTGAGCCAAAATAACCATAGCATCATAGACAGAGGTGTCACCGTGAGGATGAAACTTACCTAAAACATCCCCTACTATCCTTGCAGATTTATAATAAGGGCGGTCAAAAAAAGCCTTTAAGAGATAAGCCCCATATATAATCCTTCTATGAACAGGTTTAAGCCCATCCCTAACATCAGGGAGGGCTCTATCTCTTGCAACTTCCACTGCATAAGGAAGATAATTATCAGGCATCACCTCATCAAAAGGAACTTGAACGATATTATTATCCACTGGTATTTTATTTGATACTTTCTTCATTCCAAGCCTCATCTTTCTTTCTGTGTAACACTTGAATCCTTAGATATAAAATAATTACTTATACGCGTTTCAAATATTTTGTTTGAAACAACAACTTTATTATTTTCTTTTCTCATATAACCTAACATACACCCAAGTTTTATAATAGGTTTATCGATATTAAAATTTTCATGCATACCTAAAATTAAAATAGAGTATAAAAAATCATAAAGTTCTTTATAGGTCTCAAAGTTTTTTACTAGATCATCAAACAAAGTATATTCATTTGTTGTTGTTATTTTAACGGCTTCAAGAATAGTTTCTTCTGACCAATCCTTATTTAATTTTTCGTCAATTATTTTGCAGATATTTGAAACCAAAAATGGATACCCACTTGTATAATCATAAATTTCCTGTGAAATCAACTCAGTATCCATGGGTATATCATTTTCACTTAAATAATCTTTAAGCATTGATTCTATATCTCTTGAGCTAAATGACATATCAATATTAAATTCTGCAGCTATATTCCATGGGGAATTATACATCTTTTCTTCAGTATCAAGAAGTGAATAAGAGCCTTCTTTTATCATTTTAAATTTTATATTTTTAATGTCATATACTCCTGCTAAGATTACACTATGAAATGTATAATCTTTTCCCGACTTTCTTGCTAAGTATTTAGATCTCAACATGCTTAAAAAATCTAAAAACACTTGATTATTGCTTGTTTTATCGACTTCATCGATCATTAAAACTATTTTTTGGTCTTTACACATTTTAGTAATATGATAACTTAATTCTGCAAAATCACTTACATCTTTGTTAAACCAAGCTTCTTTGTATTCATCTGAGATATTTGCTAAAAAAAGCGAATTCCTAACAAATTCCATAAATCTTAAACAGAAATTCTCTTCAGTTTCAAAACTTTTACTTCCTATTCCTTCAAAGGTGATTGATGCAACAATATATTCATCTTTTAAAATTTGTTCAAGGCAAAGTAAAGTAGTAGTTTTTCCATATTGTCTAGGACAGTTTATTACAAAGTATTTCCTTAAGTTGATGAGTTCTATTATCTTTTTAAGTTTGTCATCTATATTTACCATATAGTCTTCTGATGGTATACATAACCCTTCAATATTAAATTTTCGCATAACATACTCCTTTCACATAAAATATTTTCTTCATAGTTGGCACCGTGTCAAGAACTACTGTTCACTATTACAATATTCATTATTCAATATTCATTACTACAATTCATTATTCAATATTCACTGCAGAATTCTAAAGGCACTTTAGAATTCTGCATACTTGTACATATACTTTCGTCTAGGTTCAACAACATCTCCCATCAAAAGGGAAACCATCTTTTCAGCCTTAGCAGCATCTTCAATAGTGATCTGAATTAAATTCCTGGTTTCAGGGTTCATAGTGGTCTCCCAAAGCTGTTCCGGATTCATCTCACCCAAGCCTTTATATCTTTGTATTAAACAATTTTTCCCCATCTTCTTCTTAGCTCTTTCCAAATCAAAATCATTATAAACATAAATTTCATTTTTTTTCCCATCCTTATAAACTTTATAAAGAGGAGGCTGAGCTAAATATAGATGCCCATTTGCGATTAATGATCTCATATACCTAAAAATATAAGTCATCCAAAGGGTTTTTATATGATATCCGTCCACATCAGCATCGCTTAATATTATTATTTTATTATATTTTAAATCATCTTCCTTATAATTATCTAAAATACCGGTGCCGATTGCAGAAGAAAATATCTTCAATTCCTCGCTGCCAATAACGCTTTCTATACCCTGCTTTTCTGTATTCATTATCTTTCCACGAGAAGGCATTATAGTCTGAAATCTCCTATCTCTCGCTTGCTTTGCAGATCCCCCGGCAGAATCACCCTCCACTACGATTATTTCACAAATAGAAGGATCCTTTAATGTACAAACCGATACCTTACCTGCAAGAGGAGCAAGACCCTTTCCAACTTTCTTTTTTTCGGCATCGTTTATTTTTTTAATCTTTTCCCGTATAGATGCGGCTTGTATAGCATTATTTATTATCATCGTAGCTATTTCTTTGTTATCCTCGATCCATCCGCAAAGCTTGGTGTAAGTAAGATCGTTGATTGCAGTATATGCTTCCTGATTTCCAAGCTTTGTCTTAGTCTGCCCCTCAAAAATGGGGTTTGTTATCTTGATCTTTAGTATGGCGCATATGCCTTCCCTTAAATCGTCTCCTTCAAATTCACTGTCCTTTTCTTTAACTAAATTAAGCTTCTTTGCCCATTCCTTAAATGCCCTGGTCATCCCAAGTTTAAATCCAGATTCATGAGTACCTGCTTCCTTTGTCGGGATATTATTCACATAGCTTAGTATATGCTCAGTGGTAGAATCTGTGAATTGAATGCAAGCTTCACCATAGATATAAATTCCATTTAGCTCCCTCTCACCTTCAAATTGAATAGGTTTTTCGTGAAGCACTTCTCTAGATTCATTTAGATAATCTATAAAATCTAAAAGCCCTCTTTCTGAATAATATTTTTTTTGGAAAGGCTCTTCTCCTCTATTATCATATAAAATAAGCGTAATCCCTTTATTCTGAAAAGCAAGCTCCTGAAGCCTTTCATCTATAATATCAACTTTAAATTCGATACTAGAAAAAACCTCATCATCAGGCATAAAAGTAACTATTGTACCAGTGTCTTCACAAGTCCCAATTTCTAATAGTTTTGTCACAGGAACACCAGGCATATTCCTTTTATATTTTTTATCATAAGAGTATTCAAATCTCTGCCTATATTTTTTCCCATCTACATGGACTTCAACGACGACCCACTTGCTAAGGGCATTTACTACAGCAGCTCCTACTCCATGAAGCCCCCCTGATGTTTTATAAAAATTATTATTAAATTTTCCTCCTGTGTGAAGCTCTGTGTATACCATCTCAACACCAGAAATTTTTTTAACTGGATGTATACCAATGGGAATACCTCTACCATTATCCTGTATTGTAACCGATCCATCTTTATTCAATGTGATCATTGCTTCACATCCAAATCCATTTGTAATCTCATCTATAGAATTATCAAGAACTTCCCATATTAAATGATGCAATCCTTTGGAACCAGTTGTGCCTATATACATTCCAGGTCTCATCCTAACAGGCTCCAATTTTTCTAATGAAGTCAGAGAGTTCACATCATAGCTTATACTATTAACTTTAATTTCAGTGCTATCCATTGTCATTCCTCCAAACTTTCACAATTCTTAAGAATTATAACATAAAGCTATAATGACCACAATGAAAAAATAGCTGTTTAAAGTAAGTAATATATATGTTAAAATTAATTTAAACTCTGCATTATAATTTCCCAAAGCAATCATTTATATTAATTCATTATATTTAAAATATTCCCCAAAATAAATTAGAGGTGATAATTGTGCCATTAAAACTTATTACAGATTCAGGTTGTGATTTCCCCTATTCCTATATAAAAGAAAATAACATGGGTTACCTTGGAGTATATACAAAACTAGATGGAAAAGAATTTGAAGATGATTTAGGTAAAACATTTTCATATAAAGACTTTTTTGGTGCCATGAGAAATGGGTCAAAACCTACAACCTCTCTAATAACTTCTCAAAGGTTTTACGAGCTCTTTGAAGAAACTATTAAAGAAGGGTATTCAATTTTATATATCGGTTTATCTACTGGGCTTACAAATACTGTTTTTAATGCTAACTTTGCAAAAAATGATATCTTAGAAAAATATCCAAATGCTAACATCACAATAGTAGATTCTAAAGCTGCATCGGCAGGATTTGCACTTTGTGTTTATATTGCAAATGAAATGATCAAAAAAGGAAAGAATGCCATTGAAATAGCTTCTTACCTTGAAAAAAATGTCGATAGAATCAGCCATTTCTTTACTGTGGACGATTTAGTCTATTTAAAAAGAGGAGGAAGAGTTTCATCCACAAGTGCTGTGGTGGGAAGTCTTTTAAATATTAAACCTGTCCTTTATGTTAACCCTGAAGGAAAGCTAGTGCCTCTTTTAAAAGTAAAGGGAAGGAAAAAAGCCATACATACTTTGTGCGACTTGACTTTAAAATACATAGAATCTCCAGAGGATCAAACTTTATTTATATGCCATGCCGATTGCGAAGATGAAGCAAATCTCCTTAAAAGTTTAGTCCAGGAAAAATTAAAAGTTAAAGATATCATAATATCTCAATTGGGTGCTACAATTGGAACACATGCAGGTCCTGGCACTCTTGTAATAACTTTTTTAGGTAAAAATAGAGAATTTGTAATTAAAAATACTAAATAAAATTAGGAGGGTTTTATGGAATATTTAATAGGAATAGATATTGGTACTTCTGGAACAAAGACTGTATTGTTTGATACACCAGGAAATGCTCTTTTCTCCCATACAGTAGAATATCCACTATATCAGCCAAAAAATGGATGGGCGGAGCAAGATCCAAATGATTGGTGGAATGCCACTGTATTAGGCATAAGAGCAGTTATTTCCAAAGTAAATATAGATTCTATAAGAGGAATAGGGCTTTCAGGTCAAATGCACGGACTTGTTATGCTGGATGAAAATGATGATGTTCTTAGGCAATCGATAATTTGGTGCGATCAAAGGACTCAAAATGAGTGCATTGAAATAACAGACAAAGTCGGAGAAAAGAGAATCATAGAAATCACAGCTAATCCTGCGCTAACAGGTTTTACAGCTTCTAAAATACTATGGGTTAGAAATAACGAAAGAGAAATCTATGATAAATGCAAAAAAATCCTGCTTCCTAAAGATTATATAAGATTTAAACTTACTGGTGAATATGCTACAGAAGTTTCAGATGCTTCTGGAATGCAGCTTTTAGACGTACCAAACCGCAGATGGTCCGATGAAGTATTGGATAAATTAGAAATCGATAAAAATCTTTTAGGAAAAGTCTATGAATCCTGCGAAGTTACAGGTGAAATTAATGAGGAAGCATCAAAATTAACAGGTCTTAAAAAAGGAACCATCGTAGTTGGAGGTGCTGGAGATAATGCAGCGGCTGCAATTGGATGTGGTGTCTGTAAACCTTCTAAAGCATTCGTAACCATAGGATCATCAGGAGTTGTTTATGCTCATACTGATGATGTGATCATAGACCCTAAAGGAAGGGTACATACATTTTGTTCCAGCGTCAAAGGAAAATGGCACGTTATGGGAGTGACTCAGGCTGCTGGACTTTCTTTAAAATGGTTCAGGGATAATTTTTGCTGCAGTGAAATTGAAATTGCCAAATTGTTAGATGAAGATTGCTACTCATTTATGACAAGAGAAGCGGAAAAGTCTCCAATTGGATCTAATAAACTGGTATATTTGCCTTATTTGATGGGAGAAAGGACTCCTCACTTAGATCCTTTTTGCAGAGGTGTATTCTTTGGTCTAAGCTCAATACATAAAAAGAACGACATGATCAGATCCATTATGGAAGGAGTATCTTTTTCTCAAAGAGATAGCTTGACTATATTATCAGAAATGGGAATTTCAATAAATGACATGGTGGCTTGTGGTGGTGGCAGCAAAAGCGAATTTTGGAGAGAGATGCTCTCTGATATCTTGAGATGCAATGTTAAGACTGTAATTTCAGAAGAAGGTCCTGCTCTTGGAGTAGCATTACTTGCTTCAGTTGGAGCTGGAATTTATAAGACTATAGAAGAAGCATGTGAAGTATGCATAAAATTTAATCCTTCTATTGAGCCTAATTTGCAAAACGCTGAAAAATATGATGCATTTTATGAAATTTATAAAGAGCTTTATCCTAGTTTAAAGAAAACTTTTTCTGATCTTCAGAAACTATAGTATTAACTTTATTAACTTATTTTTTAGCATGTTTTTCTCACGTGAGAATAATTAGCTTGTTATTTAGCATATTATTCTCATGTGAGAATAATTAGCTTATCTTTTAGTATGTTTTTCTCACGTGAGAATAATTAGCTCATTGGATTATCATATGAAAAAGCATTTAAAAAAGCAAAGTTGGAATGCTTAAAAAATGATCTATTAATTGATTATCTTAATAGAAAGGAGTTTGCTGATATGTATACCGAAATATATACTATCGAACAGGAAATACAAGATGCTAAAGAAGGGGAAAGAAAAGCAAGAGAGGAATTAGATGCTGTAAAGAAAGCTGCAAAAGAAGCTGCAAAAGAAGCCGCAAAAGAAGCTGAAATAAAAAGTAAAAATGAAATGGCAAGAAATTTGCTTCTCATAGGTATGGATATGATAGATATTATGAAAGTTACAAGTTTACAAAAGTCTGAAATCATTCAGCTTAAAGAGGATTTAGATACATTAAATGTAAAGAATTGATATTGTATTAAAAACCACCTATCAACATTTTTGATTGATAAGTGGTTTTCTATAGTTAAGCCACTACTTGTTTTATTGAGAAGGTACTGAATAAGCAAACGGAATCAAATCTTTTACTCCTACTTTTTTCAAGCCTTCATCTGTTTTAACAATAACAAATCCGCTTGGCATATACGTATAAAGCAGTTGTCTGCAATTCCCACATGATGGATATACCTCTTTAGATAAATCAAACATGATTTCACCTCCAAAAATAAAATACCCTAAGTCCTATAAAGAAGAATAATTATCAAAGTATCCTGATACAATTACAACAGGAGTTCCCTTATCACCGCTACCACTTACTAAATCGCATAAACTACCCACTAAATCGGTTATTTGCCTTGGAGTTGTTCCTTCTGATTCCATATTCCCAACTAAGGATTGATTTTTTCCTCTTATATAATTCGTAAGTTCTCTATTTAGATCGTCTCCCTTTAACCCTTTAAATTTCGTGTCAGCTAAATATTTAAGCTTTAATTCATTTGGAGTTCCTTTAAGCCCATCTGTATACCCTGGAGATACAACAGGATCTGCAAGTTCCCATATTTTCTCAATAGGATCTTTAAAAGCACCATCTCCATAGATCATGACGTTTATATCCTTACCTGTTTCCTTATCGATTTTAGACTTTACATTATCAACAAATTCTTTACAATTTCTTGGAAATAA
>JGI20166J26741_11603362_pt1 | contig 23331 bp, 15 predicted proteins | sample TergutCu122P5_FD_26741 | JGI IMG/M metagenome (IMG submission 26741)
CTGCAATCCGACAGCAAGAAACAAAACTATTATTATTGCGCGATCAAAATGTTGCATTCTGTGTGCACGCATATATTCTCCAATCAAAGACATCAAACAAGGCTTGTTATCACTGCTTCATAACGCCCGTTGTTGCATGCAAATCCCCCCATATAGCTTGGTGAAACCTGTAAGTCGTGATAGTGCTTTGACCTGATTTCTTCACCTTTAAATCAACTGCAAAAGTGAGGATCGCAGACTCCGTAAGCATAACCCATGGTAACGTAGATTTTGATCGGAATGCTCTCCTGATCCATGGGGCGGAGTATTCGGTAATAACAATAGGCAGGACACCCCATGTATTTATGCTAGGATTCGTAACAGTGTACCAACCAGTGCTATAGCCCTTTGTAAATAATATACCATTAGTGCCTTCACCAATCTCGCCAAGTATGCATCGATACTGAGTTACTGAATATGTCGCACTACTACGACAAAATGTAATACTGCCTACTCGGTGAACACGGAATAGTAGGTAGCTTCCGCCAGCTCCTGTTTCCCACCAACCAGTAAGCTTTACCTTCATGCTGATAGAGCTGTATGAAATAGTAGCACTTCTGCTTGAGTAGCAGCCACTTGGGTCCGTCTTCCCCACAGGCTCTCCCGCACAATACAGATACGGGCTCTTCTCCCCATCAGCCTTGGCCGGATCACGTGAGATGAAGCTTGCGGTACTCGGGTCATAATAGCGCTGTGAGCAATAGTAAAGCTTAGACTCTGGATCCCAGACATATCCGGCATAACGCAAGGGCTGTGCGGCTGAGACTGCCTGGGCCTGCGCAAGCGTTAACAGTGTTGTCGCAAAGGTCTGAGTTGAGGTGATGTTTCCGTAAGCATCGTAGTCGTAACGGGCAAATACGGCCCCGAGCGTATCTCGAAGCTCTCTTACATCTCCCCTTTGATCAGAGACGATTTTGAAGAAAAGCGGAACATTAGTATCTTGTTTGTAGACAGCCCCGACAGGTGTTGTTCCTGATCCATAAAGATAGGTAAGCGCTTGCATTGAATTGGTATCAGTAATTGTGAGATAGGCGAGCTTGATGCCATCGTAAACATAAGAGGTGATATTGGTACCCATCTGTCTTCTGACACGCTGACCTGATGCGTCATAGCCATAAGATACAAACACTGAATTTTGTTTTGTGGTGATAAGCGTCTGGCCCGCCCAGGAAAGAGTTCCTGCCGGACCCCAGGTTCTTCTGCCAAGTGAATCGTAAGTATATGGCGCTGTATTGCCCGTACGAGTAGCCAGTCTTCCGTTTGCATCGTAAGTAAAGTTCGTAGTTCCCGCAGACGTGATATCACCTGCACTGTTGTAGGTATAGCCTGTTGTGGTGCTTCCCACCTTAGCTGAAGTGAGCTGGGTTCTATCTGCTGAGTACGTATAGCTGGCAGACTGACTGAGGCTGCTGTAGTTTGTGGAGTTAAGCTTTGAGTCGCTTGGGTCATAGCTGTAGGCAGCTCCTGTGGAAAGATCAGTATCATTAGTGAGGCGACCTAAGGTATCATAGCTCAGCGTTGAGGTGGTAGTTGCGACTGACTTTCGCGTTGCCGGTCTGCCACCGGCATCAAAAGACTCTGTTGTGCTGGCAAACAGTCCGTCTCTTGTAACCTGAGCCGTACTAAAAACCGATCCGTTGACTGTAGAGATCTGATACGATCCGTCAGCAAAGACTTCTTTTAGTGTTGTTACGGTCTGCGCGCTCGTCCCTGTGCCGGTAGTACTGTAGGTATAGGTCATGCTGTGGCTCATAACGCTGTCTGACGTTGAGACGATACGTCCTGCGCTGTCATAAGTTGTTGTCATGTCCTTAAGTATGCTGATCCTGTCGTATTCCTTTTGCTCGATTACTCTAGAAAGACCGTCGTAGGTATATTCGACACGACCGCCATCGGCATTGACCTGCTTGGTAATACGTGAGGCATCGTCATAGGTCTTGGTCGTTGCCGGATCGGCCCCTATCTTTTCTGTAAGCTGATTTCCCGCTGCGTCGTAGCTGTATTGGGTGGTGATGCCATCAAAATCGGTCCTTGAAAGTAGATCACCACGTACGTTGTAGGTATTGGTGGTTGCTGTTTGTGCATCCATCTTTGTACTAAGAACGCGCCCTGTCAAATCATAAGTGTAGGTCGTTGTAATAGTTGGCTTGCCTGGAGCAGTCTCGATTTGTGTAATCTGGTCTCCCGTCAGATCATAGGTAGTAGTCTCGGTAACATTTCCTGTCGTGTGAGTGAGTTCCTCGCCAAAATCATCATAAGTTTCAGTCTCGGTAGGCTGTCCTGGCGTAAGCGTTTTAATAACATCTCCCGCTGCGTCATAACTTGTTGTTGTGGGCGCCCCAGAAGTCAAAGAGTTGACACTGTAGGTCGCTTGTCCCAGAGCGTCATACTGAGTAGTGGTAGTAGTCCCTGCTGCTGTTCCCTCAGAAGTTGAGCTCGTGACATTGCCTGCAGCATCATAAACGTTCGTCTGTGCTCCCACTTCAGCGCTCGAGTCGCTTTTCACTTCACGCCCTAAGTTATCTATGGTCTTTGTGATCGTCTCTACTACCGTACCGTCGCTGGCAAGCGTTGAAGTGGCAATCACATTGTAGCCTGCATCATAGGTGGTCGTGGTCCAGTTATTCTTACCGGAGATCCCTGTTGCGCTCTGATAAGTCTCGATCAGGTTTCCTACGCTGTCATAGACATTGGTAGTCGTAACCCCAGCCTTATCTGTTGTCGTCAGGGTATTGCCTGCAATGTCATAGGTATTTGTCTGAGTTACGATACCGCGTCCATCAGTTGTCGAAAGGGTATGTCCCCGGTCATCTATCACGCAGCCTGTGGTGATGTCTTGAGCAGTAGCTCCTGTTGCCAGCTGGACATTGCGCTCGACGGTCTTTTGAGGATCTCCGCTTGGCGCAAAGTTTGAGTAATCCTTCTCGTCAAAGACATAGCTGCCGTCTGTATTTTGAGAGATGGCATCCTTTTGCATGGTCATGCGTCCCAGTGAGTCATAGGTGTACTCGCTTCGGGCACGCCTGCCATCTGATGAGATCAATTTTTCTGCGACGAGTATCTGCCCTTTACTGTCAACGCTATACCAGGTAACCGCTCTGTTGTCCCCTATTGTTTTGATCAGATCGTTTGCTGCGTTGTAATAGTTCCAGGTTTCAAGACCCGACTTATCAAGTGAGTAGGTCAGGTTGCCGGCACTGTCGTAGTCAGAACTCATACTTCCTACAACGCCCACTGTTGTCGGCGCATCAGTAAAACTCAGACCGTCAGCTGAAGGAGCAACCGGTTCTCTTATTGAGATCACTTGATTGTAAGCGTTATAGGTCGTTGCAGTGCCATAGGCCTGATCTGCTGAAGTTGAAGCGAAAAGCGTCTGTCCTGTTGGATCAGCCAGATAGATGGTCTTTTCCTGTCCCCCTGCATATCCTAAAGTTGTCCCTACGCTGCCTTTGGTAAGAAGCGCTTGAACAACATTGGCAGAACGGGCGCTGTAATCAATTCTGTAGTTCCTGTTTGGTGTAGAAGGGGTTGTGGAATGAAACAGGTAGATACTGTTTGTAGTCCAGAGACAATCACCGAAATCGCTTCCACGTGTGATATCTAACACACTCCCACCATTGGTGAAGTTATAGATGGTTTGAAGCTGTAAGGAACTTCCCTGATGTTCGGTTGTAGTCAGTTTCGTCCCTGAGATATCGTATTGTATCTTGTCGGAAAATGAACCCACCGTATAACTTAACTGTGAGCTGGTAGCAGAAGATACGATATAAGTAAGTACCTGCCCGTTAGCTGCCGTAATCGTTACCTGATTTGCGGAGAGACTGTAGGTAGTCGTATTGCCAATGCGGTCGATATCTGCCGTAATTGCTCCTGAGTTGTCAAAGGTATGCTGAGTGAGATCTTTATCAGTAAGCGTCCAACCAGATGAAGTCTTAACAAGCGTTGAAAACATTCCCGCCGGAGAGATATAGGTGTTTGGATGGGCCGTATCCGGCGCAAAGAGATGCACCTGCCCCGTGTCGTCTATGTAGCGCGCCACCCCCGAAGACAGGACGTCAATTTTTTGTTCAAAGCTAAACCACCATCCTTTAGGCAGGTAGGCAGAAGTTAGGGCAAGGTTGTTCCTAAATGTTTTCTGCACGGCAGCTTGCGGGCCATAGCTACTGAGTGTGAAATCAGTTGTCGTCACCTTAAGATTTGGAGCGTTGAGCGCGGTGTATAGCTCAACACCACCCACTGAGCCTATCGAGACATAGTCCGGGTTAGTATCCTCTGCTACCGTAACGCTGCGTTTCTCAAGTGTTGGTACGGTGCAGGCGCCGCTGCTCGTATCTAACTCTCCGCCGTTATCATAGGCCACCACCCTGAACCAATAGTTGATGTTTGTGTTAGGCCCAGGAGTAGAGGTACTAAATTTACGATAGAAGGCATTGGGGTTATCACGCAGATCAAGGCCCGATCCTTTGTAGTAGTACAAGTTGGCCCCGCTGTTATGATTGCCGCCAATGAAACGATTATTGGTTGCGTCATAGGTAAACGTGATCGTGTGGAGAGTCGCCTGCTCTGTCTGAATCCAGACATCAACGATTTGGTGCGTTGCTAAGGAAACCTTATAGGTTCGCGCAGCATTAGTATTGGTCCAATCAAACAGATAGATATTGCCTTTATCGCAGGCAACGGTATAGTAGCTGGAAAAGGCACTGGCTCCGGATGCCGGCACCGTCCAGTTACTGATAAAATGCCCCGTATCGTCATATTGGCGCACGGCAAAATTTGTCCCGGATTTGCCCACAGAATAGATGTAGGTACCATCGGTGGTAAGTCTGATTCCCCAGCCGATAGTTCCTGCAGCAATAGGCGTCCCTGAGGTGTCGCCAAGCAAGGGTTGATCAAAGCTAAAGTCCAGTCGATGAGCCGAGGGATTGTCAAAGGTATCTGCCGCGTAAGCTGCGATGGTTGTAGTAGTCGCTGTAGCGGCAGTAATCGCACCATCATAAAGAATGCCGTTAAGCATAAAGGCCGATTCAGACTGAGGAACCGCATCTGCCGTTGCCTGAACTGTACCTGAATCATAGGTAGGCGTAGCGGCAGTCATGGCATTGGTCTGTGCAAAACGCACCCATTTCGCAGGTCCGGCATTTGCCGCCCAGGATTTGACATAGACATACTTGCCACCAGCGACCACCAGGCCTGATCCTCCTGCCCCATTTGAGGTAAAGGGGGTTGCTGCCGGATAGGTCAATGTTGTAGCTGCTGTACGTTGGGCGGGATTGCCAGGGCTATTGCCTAAAAAGAGATTACCGATAACGCTGTTATCGGCAAGACCCCGATAGTTTGAATCCTTCGGAAAGATCCCTGCGCCTGAACTTGACCAGGTAGTGCTGTTTTTTCCTATAGTCGTTCCCACCTGATGATAGGCGACCGCATCTGCAAGATAGATGTGATATCCCAGCGCATTGGGATCGGCGTTCCAGGAAAGGTTTACCGCTCCGCGTCCGAGGTCTGGGTAATCATTGTAATTATCAGCAATGCCATCTCCGTTTTTGTCTGTCTCTTTAAAGTAGCCATCAAAGGCAGACAAAGTTGAGTTCAGTCCGGTAACTGTGACCGTCTTGGTAGAGTAGGTGATCGTCAGATAGGGTTTGTAGCTTCCTTCATTAGAAGAGAATTTACGCCAGGTAGTGTTTGAAGGAGCAGCTTCATCTTGATAGAGCACCAGCCCATAGAAGGCAGATCCGGTAGTAAGCGGAGCGCTAAGAGCCGAAGTGACGTCATAGGTAGCCCAGACCCCTTTACCGGTAATAGAGGTAGAAGCTATGGCTGCTGACATCGCAGGCTTAGTATTCCAGGTCACAGCTGAAGGAATAGCAGCGCTTGCCTGTGCCAGATAGCTTGTTGTCGCAGCTGTTGAGTAGCAATCAGTCTGATAGGCTTTAAAGGTGACACTATCGATATTAGCTCCTGCAAGACTGGGCAGCGCGCTGAAGGTAAGATAGCTCCTGTTGGTACCGGTTGTCGCATCGAGGTATCCAGCCCTTAGCTCGGTTGCGGTATTGTAGTTTGTTGTCGCATAGGCAGAACCAACGTAGCTGTCCTGAGAGACAGCGATAGTTGCTGAAGGATCAATCTTTACCGGCCATACCCGATCTTTTGAGATAAGCCAGCTTTTATCCAGATGCGCGCGAAAGCGTGCGGATGTCTTAGAAGAAGAGATCAACTCCCAGGAGGTATTGGAGCACTGGGAGAAGTTGCCGCTTCTCTCATCATAGTTTGAATCGGTAACAACCAGATCAGAAAGCTGGAATGCAACACTCCCGTCATTTTTTACCAACTTCCATGCCAGAGTAGCGGTATCCTGGCGAAGCGCCAGACCGGTGAAATCAAGACGAAAGTCGTAGAAATCTTTTGATGTTGGTTTATTGAGAACGAGTGTTTCTTTTACTCCGTCTGCTAAGGCCTGATAGGAAAGCGAGGTATTATCCCCTGCGTCAAGATAAAGAGCCGTATTTCCTAAGGCAAGCGGTTGACTGAGTTTTGCCCCGCAGACGCCCAGTGACAGTGAGTAATCTTTTGTCGAAAGAGTAACAGCTCCTTTTCCTTTAGGACTGAAAGTCGTCTTTATCGGTGTCGACAGTGTTTGCAGCGCACCGGGGGTAGCGGTAGTCTCATCTGGTATTAGCGCTGTTGAGATATCAACGTAGTTGCCCGGGCTTTTTTCATAGTGGATAGCTGAAGGAGAGACGACGGTCTCGTAGCGTCCGTCAGAAAGTACGTAGGTAGAGGTGGTAGTGCTGCGATCTTCTATGATCTCACGTACCCGTTTAGCGTTGGGGTCCTTCTTCTGAGGCTTCACTTCTGCCATCGGATCCTTCTTGGCGTCAGCCGGGGCACCGTAGGTTGCTTCTCCTGAGCCAAGGGGTAGGCCTGACGGTTCTTGGGAAGGAACTGAGCTGTTCTTCGGAGCAGCTAGCGCAGACGCTGGAATGAGCGCTGCGACGAGCAGAGCAGAAAGCAAAACGCAGAAAGCACGATGCCAGGGATTGTGAAGATGACCATGAGGTATCTTCAAGATGTCTGAAGTTGAACTGGACGGGAAATCGAGGGGGACCTTGCACATGAGAACCATCCTCTCACCGGACTTCTCTTTGTTTGTTGGACAATTAGTCGTGTCGTTTTCCCCTATGCATTAAGTATGCGCTTCATTTGTGGAGATCACAAGAAGCATTTTGAAAACATATTGAATCGCAGATTTCCCCCCGGATTTCTTTCTCACTCCAACAGCCTTGGCGCCTAGCGCTCGAAGACTTCAGAGGCGATGACCTCAGCGCCGGCGCCCGGGGTGTATTCCGCGTACTGATCGACTTTGAGCGTCGTCTCATCGAAGGTCAAGACGTTGTAGCTCAGACAGTCCTGACCCGCGCCCTGGCGATGCGTCGACGAGCCACAAGCGATGACCTGGATGCCCTCGCGCGCGGTGATGAAGGGGATGTGCTTATGGCCGTGCAGGACGAAGCGGATCTTCTGGTCTTTCAGGAATCGCACGAACTCATCAGCATCCGTCAGGCTTCTCGTCCCTTCCGTGAGTGCTTTCGGGAGGATCGCGAGCAAGGCCTGCGGCAGGTGGCGCCTCCACCAGGAGAGCCGCGGCGCGCGCGACTCGGGTACCGGCGCGATGTGATGATGCAAGACCGCGATCACGGTGCAGCGCTCCCGGTCCTTGATGTCGGAGAGGAGTTCTGCCGCGTCTGCCATCTGCTCGGCGCCGATCTCGCCCTGCGCGAGGAAGCCGTCGGTGTTCGAGTTGAACAGGAGGAAGACCAGGTCACTTCCTCTCGGGCGTTTCAGGCGAGGGTAGCCGCCTACGTAGTTGGCAAGTATCTGGTTTCCCTGCAGGAAGGCCAGACCGCGGAAGTTGACGTCGTGGTTGCCCAGGACGAAGAGGGGCTCGCGCCCTGAGGTCTCTTGTAAGTAGTCTGAGAAATCAAGATACTGTTTGTTGTTGGCTTTGCGGGGACTGTCGACGCCGTCACCCGTGACGATGAAGCCGACCTTCGTATCCGGATCAAGAGCATCAAGCTGTTCCCTGATGAGCTCCTTCAGTCGAGGCAGCGCCTCTGCGGCGCCTTTGGCGCCGAAGTGCGTGTCGCTCAGATGCAGATAGACGCGCACTACTCCCCTTCGTATTTCTCGAAGGCGCCCATCGGGCAGAAGCGGATACACTTGCCGCAGACGATACAACGCTCATCGTCGATGACCGGCAGTGAATAGTTGTCCTTCTGGCTGATCGCGTCTCGCGGGCAGATACGCATCGCCGGACAGCGATGGTTCTGGGGACAACGCGCAGGATTGATCTTCATCTTCATGACCACAAGGTCCTTTCCTATAACATAATTGGTGGAGGTGGCGGGAATCGAACCCGCGTCCAAACACACACCTTGCAGAGCATCTCCAAGCTCAGTTACCGGATGATCTTGAGAAGGAGCCGCCCGGTAACCCACCTGATCCTTCTCATGGCTGTTCGATCTTAGTCTTGTGCTATACAGCCCACGCGCGCAAGAAGCAGTCTCCTGAAATGACGTCGCCCCGGCGCCGGAGACAGAGCCCCGGTTTGACGTCGCCGGCTAAATTAAGCGGCGAGTGCGTAATTAGATTCGCCATATAAACAGCGAGTACCCCTGTTTTACGAGGCGAGGAGACCTCGGCTTGCTTCTCTGTTCGGTATATGCCTGTCGAAACCAGTGCACCCCCGGTTCGACCTGTTTCAAGGTGCGGACTATCAGTATAGCAAATGGCGTTTACCATCATCTGTTATCGTCGGCTTTATCGTCGGCTTTATCTCTGATGAAACGTACGTCTCCCACAATATGAGAGCCGGACGTCTCCCCGACATCCGGCTCTTTCCCCCTGCTCTCTCTCACACCCCACGGTGAAGTCAGGCGGCGTCTTTCGTTTTCAGCACCAGGCGGAAGACCAGCGCAGCAAGAGCGGCGCCTGCCAAAGGCCCAACGATGAATATCCAAAGATCCGTTAATGCCGCGCCACCCGCGAAAACTGCCGGGCCAATGCTACGCGCTGGATTAACGGAGGTGCCTGTCAACGGAATGCCAACTATGTGCACAAAAGTCAGAGTCAGACCGATGACCAGACCCGCTACCGAGCCAAACTTCTCCTTCGAGGTCACGCCAAGGATCACCAGAACAAAGATAAACGTCAGGATGATCTCAACGAACAGGCCGGCGGCAACAGAGCCACCCACGCCTGCAAGGCCGTTCGATCCCAGACCCCCTGTCAGGTCTTTGACCCCGAAGCCAACAAGAATCTTCAGGAGTGACGCTCCTGCAAGGGCGCCGATTATCTGGCTTATCACATAGCCGACAAAATCGACAACCTTCATACCCCCGTTGAGTAGTACCCCGAGAGAAACTGCCGGATTGATATGGCAACCGGAGACATTACCGATCACATAGGCGCACGCAACGATCGAAAGTCCAAAGGCAAATGCAACCGCCAAGTGGCCTCCCCCAACTTTCGCTCCCAAAACTACCGCCGCCCCACAGCCCATGAACGTCAATACCATCGTTCCGATAGCCTCCGCGAGGTACCTTTTCCATGATTCGACCTCCATTAAACTCCTTTCTCATCCTCCCTCATCGTCACAGGGGTGTTTAAAACATAAACATCCATCCCATAAGATATCAGAACCACATTGAAAGGACAAGCACGCAAATTTGTATATTTTGTTTCATTTTCTGCCGGATATTCCCAGCTTCATCGGAGAGTATTTCACACTACGGAATCTATTGCTGGCGCGCCTTCAGGGCACGCTGCAGATCACGATCTGCGTCATGCTTCGCAAGACTTGCGCGCTTGTCATAAAGATGCTTGCCGCGCGCCCGGCCGATCTCAATCTTGACAAAGCCTCGCTCGAAATAGATTTTGGTGGGCACGATCGTGCTGCCTTTTTGGCGCACGTGATCGAACAGCGCGCGTATCTGACGCTTATGCAGAAGAAGCTTGCGCGGGCGGTCCGGATCGACGTTGTTGTAGCTGCCCTGCGCATAGGGTTTGATGTGGAGTCCGAGGATCCAGGCCTCAGCTTCCTCGATACGCACGTAGGCCTCTTTCAGCGAAAGACCGTTGCTGCGGATCGACTTGATCTCGGTGCCGGTCAGGACCACGCCTGCCTCAAAGGTTTCGTCGATGAAGAAGTCGTGATAGGCCTTTTTGTTCGAAGCGATGAGACGCGCCGGTTTTTCTGCCTTCTGTTTTGCCATCGTCACCGCCCCGCCTCGTCAGACAGAGAAGTCCGCATCCGCGTCAAGGTCAAGAATAAAGCGCGTGAGTATCTGGACGCAGTTTTCCATATCGACAAGCGATACGACCTCAGTCGGCGTATGCATGTAGCGATCAGCGATACTCACCAGCGCGGTGACCTTACCGCCGCGGGCAAGCTGCGCAGGGTTTGCGTCCGTACCGGTCGCGCGGGGCTCGACGCCCAGCTGATAGTTCAGCTCCAGAGCGTCCGCAGCCTGCTCAAGGCGCGCGAGCACCGCATGGTTGATGTTGGGTCCGCGACCAAACACGGGGCCGCCTCCTACGATCTGCTCGCCATGGCTACGTTTATCGATGTCGGGATAGTCGGTCGCATGACAGACTTCAATGGCGATGAAGATATCAGGGTCAAGCGCATAGGCCGAGGTGGCGCCGCCGCGCATCCCGATCTCCTCCTGAACGCTTCCCACGCACCAGTAGTCAGACTTCGCGCCACCGGCCGCCTTGATCTCTTCAAGCACACGCGCCGCGATCCAGGCGCCCATCTTGTCGTCAAGCGCGCGCGAGACGACCAGATCCTCGCCAAAGCGTTCAAGCCCCACATGCACCGTGATGGGGTCGCCCACCTTAACCCGCTTTTTCACTTCATCAGCGCTCAGACCGACGTCGATGAAGAGCTTTTCAAGCGGCGTGACGGTCTTGCGTTCATCTGCCTCGATCAGGTGGATGGGCTTGCGTCCCAGCACGCCCAACAGCGGACCCTCGTCCGTATGAACATCGACCCGCAAACCGGGGAGAATGGCCGCGTCCACGCCCCCGAGAGCCGCAAACGAAATGAAGCCCTCCGGCGTCACATAGGTAGCAATAAGGCCAATCTCGTCGATATGTCCGGCCAACGCCACGCTGGGCGCCTGGGGGTCTGACCCCCGTAACAGCGCGTGGACTGAACCCAGACGATCAACTGCGACCTCATCCGCAATGCCTTCCAGGCGCGCGCGAAGCACGGTCGCAGCCGGCTTCTCCCAACCGGTTGGCGACGGCGTCTCAACCAGCTCTTGTAAGAACTTGAAGTCAGTCTCGTGCATCCGCGCGCTTCCCTTCCTACTTCGCCTGCGCCAAGACCAACTCAAGGGCCTTTTGCAGCTGGGTATCCTTGGTCTGGTCAAGTTCCAGAGCGATGTCCATTTCAAGCTTGACATCCGGGGTGACGCCGCGCGCGTTGATGTTGCGCCCCTTGGCCGTCAGATAGTCGGCGGTCGTCATGAACACCGCCCCGTCGGCAAAGGGCAACTCCGTCTGCACACAGGCCTTACCGAAGGTGGTCATACCTACCAGCGTCGCGCGCTGATGGTCCTGGAGCGCCCCCGAGACGATCTCGGAGGCAGAAGCGCTGTTCGCGTTAACGAGCACGACCAGAGGCAGATCCTTGGAGAGCGTCTTGCCCGTGGCGTTCAGAACGCTCGTCCCCTGAACGCGCGATTTGATCTGCACAACCGGCTGGCCCTTTTTCAAGAAGAGCGAGCTGACCCCTACGGCCTGGTTCAAGTCGCCGCCAGGGTTGTCACGCAAGTCTAAGATGAGCGAAGTCGCGCCTTCTTTGATGAGCTTCTCGTATTCGCCGCGCAGGTCTTTGGTAGACTTCTCGTTGAACTCGTACAGCCGCACATAGCCGACCTTGTCTTCAAGCATCTTACTCTCGGTGTTCGGCGTCGAGATGACGGCGCGCGTGATCGTCACCGTATAGGGGTTTCCGAAGTTGTATTTGATATCCTGAGGCATTTCGTTTTTCTGGTAGGGACGCTGCATCGTCAGCGTCACCTTGGTGTTGACCTCGCCCTTGACAGCACGCTGTACTTTTTCCGTAGTCCAGGTATTTGAAGTGACGTCATCGATCTTGTAGAAGTAATCTCCCGCCTGCAGGCCGGCCTTCGCCGCCGGAGTGTCGGGATAGACCTGGTTGACGAAGACCGTGCCGTTCTTCTCGCCTAACACGACGCCGATGCCGCCGAATTGCCCGGCCATGTCATCCATGTAGCTTGACAGGGCCTTGGCATCAAGAAAACGCCCGTACTGATCCCCGTTGCTCCTGAGCAGCCCGTTCAAGGCGCCCTTGAGCGCCGTCGCCTCGCTCGGAGGATTGTTGGCCTCGCGTTGCATCAGATCGAAAAGCTGCGCGGTCTGGCTTCCCAGCGCGCTGTTCTGAGCGCTGTTGAACAGACGCACCGCGTGCGCATTCAAAAGCTGAGAACTCAGCACCCCCGCCACAAAAAAGACCAGGGCGACAACAATGCCCCCCAGCGCAAGCGTTACGATATGTTTCCCTTTAGACATCACGTGGTCGCTTCCTTCCCAAAAAAATCAAAAGGAGAGCAGCGAGACACTGCCCTCCTTTGTCTTGCGCATATCACTATGACACAGACTGAGTTCTCCGTGCGCAATTTCGTCATACCTTTAAATAGCGACGCATAGCCATCCACGATCCGAGTCCGCCGATGGCTACGCCGCCGGCGACCAAGATCAGCGATACCATCCAGATAAATCCGCTGCTGACGCCAAAGGACATGAAGCGGATAGTGTTCTGGATCTTTGGAAGTATGAAGAACTGCACCGACATGATGACGGCGATGGCAAGCAGCGCGCCGATGATGGCCTGGATCATACCCTCAAAGATAAACGGCATGCGGATAAACCAGTTGCTCGCCCCTACCAGGCGCATGATGGAAAGCTCGTTTCTGCGCGCGTAGATCGCCATCCGGATGGTATTGTTGATAAATATCAAGGACACTACCGCCAGCATCACGATGAACACGACGCCAACGATACGAAGTACCCGCGTAAAGTTGAACAGGCGCTGTACGATGTCCTGACCGTACTTCAGCGACTGGCTCGGGTCATCGGGAGGGCTGGCTATCTTCTTAAACTCCGCGCTGGCCTTGATCGTCGACGCCACCTTCTCCACATTGTGCGTATCATGCAGCTCGACGGCGAGCGAGGCGGGCAACGGATTGCCTTCAAGATTGGCGATGACGTCCGGGGACTGCTTCATCTGTTCCTTGAAGTTCTTGAGAGCCTGGTCCTTGCTGACATAGTTGACGCTTTTTACCAGAGGGTTTGTTTTTAGCTTGAGCTGAAGACCCTCGACGTCGGTTTGCCTGGCGTCGTCTTTGATGAATACCTGAATGTTGACCTTCTGCTCCTGCTTGGAGATCAGCGATCCCGCCACATTTCCGACCAGAAGGCTGACGCCGATAAGCAGCAGCGACAGAAAGATGGTCACGATGGCGCCGAAGCTCATCACCCAGTTTCGTTTGAAACTGGTACTGGCCTCTTTGACGAAATATCCCACATTAATTGGCATGACCGTACACCCCCCGGTTCTGGTCGCGAACGATGTGACCCTCGTCGAGAGCGATAACGCGACGCCGCATGCGGTTGACCATCTCCTGATCATGCGTGGCGACCAGCACCGTGGTGCCGGTATGATTGATGCGTTCGAGCAGCTTCATGATGCCAAACGAGGTCTGCGGGTCGAGGTTTCCGGTCGGCTCGTCACAAAGCAGGAGCGGCGGACGGTTCACAAAGGCCCGCGCCACGCTCACCCGCTGTTGCTCGCCGCCAGAAAGCTCGTGCGGATAGCTGTCGATCTTGCCCTCAAGGCCCACGAGACGCAGAACCTCGGGGACCTGAGTGTTGATGACGTGCTTCGATTTCCCGATGACCTGCAGCGCGAAGGCGACGTTTTCAAACGCCGTCTTGTTCGGCAGAAGCTTGAAGTCCTGAAAAACGCAACCGATGTTGCGACGCAGATACGGGATCTTCGACGTGCGGATCCTGCTGAGATCATGTCCCGCGACGATGATGCGCCCGGAGGTCGGAATGACTTCGTGAAGCAGAGAACGGATAAAGGTTGATTTACCCGAGCCAGAATGACCGACGATGAAGACGAACTCTCCGGCGTCGATCTCTATATTGACCCCCTCAAGCGCCGCCCGTTCAGGCACATAGCGCTTGGTCACGTTCTGCATGACTATCATCGGAGGACCGGATGCGCGCCTCGACGCAGATGACGTCGAAGTGCTCGGCACGATATGGTCGAGTGTTGCCTGTAAGTCGGGCAAAACCTTCCTCCTTTTATTCAAAAGTACAGTACGTTGTATTAGTTTATCAGGCGCATGCCAGCTTCAGCGAAGGTCATGAGAAAATCGTAACCTTAGTTCATGATCTACACACACTCTGCACATCCAGCGCCGCTTCGACAATGGCTGGCGCGTCCAGACCGAAGTAGTGAAGCAGTTCGTCAGGCTCGCCGCTCTGACCAAAGCGGTCCTGCACGCCAACGCGCCGCAGCGGACAGGGCTGTCCCTCACCAAGCGTCTCGGCGACCGCCGAACCCAAGCCGCCGATGATGTTATGCTCCTCGCAAGTCACCACGCATCCCGTTTTCGCCGCGCTCTCCAGAATGGTCTCCATATCCAGCGGTTTGATACTGAAGGCGTCGATAACCTCAGCTGAGATTCCCCGATCCGCCAGCACGCGAGCGGCCTCGAGCGCGGCCTTGACCTCAACGCCGCAGGCGATGATCGTCAGGTCGCTCCCCACGCGCAGCACCTTTGCCCGGCCTAGCTCAAAGCGCTCTTCAGCCGTATAAAGCTCCGGCACTTCTGCGCGCCCAAGGCGCACGAAGAAGGGTCCGGGGGTCTCTGCCGCCATGCGCAGGGCGATCTTGGCCGAAGGGTAGTCGGCGGGAACCAGCACGCGCATACGCGGCAGCACGCGCATAAGCGCGATGTCTTCAAGCATCTGATGACTGCCGCCGTCGGGGCCGACGGTAACGCCTGCGTGCGTGGGCGCCAGCTTGACGTTCAGGTCACTGTAGCAGACGGTGTTGCGGATCTGATCATAGGCGCGCCCGGTGCCAAACACCGCGAAGCTCCCCGTGAAGGCGATCTTGCCCGCCAAAGAGAGCCCCGCGGCAACGTCGACCATATTCTGCTCGGCGATACCAACTTCGATCAGGCGCTGCGGGTAGACCGCCCCGAACTTCGCCGTCGTGGTCGATCCGGCCAGGTCGGCGTCAACCGCCATGACGTCAAGGCCGCTGTCAACGAGCTCGATAAGCGTCTCTCCCAGTGCCGCGCGTGTCGCTTTTCCCATTACTCGGCCCTCCAATCAGTGCAGGAACAGATCTCCGTACAGCCCTGATCGCACTGCTCCTGTGTAGGCGCCTTACCGTGCCAGCCCGCGTCATCACGCATGAATGACACACCCTCGCCCTTGTGCGTATGCGCGACGATCACCCGGGGCGTGCCGGACTCGCGCGGCGCCGTGCAGGCCCGGTAGAGCGCCTCGACGTCATGCCCGTCAACGTCGACCGCCTCCCAACCAAAGCTGGAGAACTTCGCAGCCACGTTTCCCAGCGCCATCACCTCTTCGGTCGCGCCGTCGATCTGCAGCATGTTGCGATCGACGACAGCGGTAAGATTATCCAACTGATACTTCGCCGCAAACTGGGCGGCCTCCCAGATCTGGCCTTCCTGCAGCTCGCCGTCACCCAGCACCGTAAACACCTGCGGCAGGCGGGCTTTGATGCCCAGGTCGAAGTCCATCCGCAGCGCGCAGGCCAGACCAGCTGAGATCGAAAGACCCTGGCCAAGCGACCCGGTCGAGACCTCGACGCCGGGCAGACGACGCGCGTCGGGATGACCCTGCAGGCGGCTCCCCAGTTTGCGCAACGTAAGGAGCTCCTCTACCGGGATGATACCCAGCTGGGCGAGCGTAGCATAGAGCACGGGCGCCGCATGGCCCTTCGAGAGGATGAAGCGGTCGCGCTCCGGCCAGTCAAGCTGTTCTACCCGAAACTCCAGAACTGGCGCAAAAAACAAGGTCGCAAGGATGTCTGCGGCAGAAAGCGAGCCGCCGGGATGCCCGGATCCGGCGGCGGTGAGCATCTTTAAGATGGAAACGCGGATGCGCGCCGCCTGGGCGCGCACTACGCCAACGTCGAAGGTGGCGAAAGCAGCGGGATCAGACATAGAGGCTCCTTTTGTTCTCTTCTTACTCTTTTATCCTAGCAGAATCGGGGCAGCCCGCGGCTACCCAGCGGTGATAGGCCAGAATGAAACCCTCGATATCTCCCGCCAGCACCGCCTCCACGTTGCCCTTCTCATAGCCGGTTCGCAGGTCCTTGACCATCTGATAGGGGTAGAGCACATAGCTGCGGATCTGCGAGCCCCAGCTGATGTCGGCCAAAGGTCCCCGCAGGTCCTCCAGCTCCGCCGCTCGCTGTTCGCGGGCACGCTCGAAGAGCCGGGCGCGCAGGATGGAGAGCGCGGCGTCCTTGTTCTTGTGCTGGGACTTCTCGTTCTGGCAGGTCACGACGATACCAGTGGGCACGTGCGTGATGCGCACCGCGCTGTCGGTTGTGTTGACGCTCTGTCCGCCGGGTCCACTGCTGCGATAGACGTCGACACGCAGGTCCTCGTCGCGGATATCGACTTCGACGTCGTCCGGTAGTACCGGCAGGATAGTCACCCCGGCAAAGGTCGTCTGACGGCGCTTCTTCAAGTCGGTCGGACTGATGCGTACCAGGCGATGGACCCCCTGCTCCGCGCGCATCATGCCGTAGGCGTTACGTCCGTGCAGGGTAAAGACCGCGCGATCGATGCCGATGCTCATCCCAGCCTGCGCCTCGTGCACGTCAGCCTTCCAGCCGTGACTCTCGGCGAACTTGAGATACATCGTAAAGAGCATCTCGGTCCAGTCCTGAGCCTCAAGTCCTCCCTGCCCTGGTGTGATTGTTACAATAACGTCGCTGTGATCGAACTCGCCGTCAAACCAGCGCGCGAGTTCACGCTCGTCAAGCGCGCGTTCCAGCTTCTCCATAAGCGCCAGGGCCTCGTCGTAGAGCTCCTCATCGTTGGCCTCAAGCGCAAGCTCATGGGTCGTCGCGGTCTCTGCGGCCAGCTCGGTCAGCGTGTCAAGCTCCGCCAGGTCATCGCGCGTCTGGGCGATCTGCGTACCCACCTCACGGGCCTGCGCGCCATGATCCCAGAAGCCCGGCTCCAGACTGCGGGCCTCCAGCGCGTCAAGCAGAGCGCGCAGCTCGTCAGGTTTCGCTTGTGAAACAAGCTCATCGGCGCGGCCGATGAGCTTGTTGATCTCTGAGCTCTTACTTTCCAGCATCGGCGCTTACTTCGCCGGCGTCACCACATTGGCGCCGTGACACTTCTTGAATTTCTTTCCGCTACCGCAGGGACAGGGATCGTTGCGCCCGACGCCCGCATAGGGATCGTCGGTCTTCGTATGCTGAGCCTTCGTCTTGTAGCCCGCCGCGCGGTTCAGAGCAGCCGAGCTGATCCCGCCCATGTCGGCGGTCGCGGACTCCGCCACGCCGGCAAAGGCGCTCTCCTCATCAGGAGCGCTGTAGTTGGCGTCCTCAAGATAGCTGGGCGCCGGCGCCACAACGTTGTCCATGATGATGTTGAGATGCAGCAGGGTCTTGATGTAGTCCGCGTCGATCGACTGCACCAACTCGATGAAGAGGTTGTAGCCCTCGTTCTTGTATTCGACGACGGGATCCTTGGCGCCCATCGCACGCAGACCGATGCCTTCTTTGAGGTAGTCCATCTCCTGAAGGTGCTGCATCCAGTGCGTGTCGAGCACGCGCAGCATGACCTGGCGCTCGAGGTCGCGCATGTTGTCCTCGCCCAGCACGGCCTCTTTCTTCTTGTACTCCTTGTGAGCTAACTCGTAGTAGCCGTCGATGATCTCCTGCGAGGTTTTCGCGTCGTCGATGACCTTTTGAGCCGGGCGCTTCGTAAGTCCCGTGAAGTCGCGGAACCAGCGGACCAGCCCTTCCTGATCCCAGTCGTCCTTCTTGGTCGACTTGAAGTCGTCACCGCAGAAGTCGGCGACGGCCCGCTGACAGGACTCGCGGATGGCGGTTGTAACGTGATCGTGGATATCCTTGCCGTCAAGGACCTTCTGGCGCTCGGCATAGATGACCTCGCGCTGCTTGTTCATGACGTCGTCGTAGTCGAGCACGTACTTACGGGAGGCGAAGTTCATGGCCTCGACCTTGTGCTGAGCGTTTTCGACCACCTTGCTGACGATGCCGGCCTTGATTGGCATGTCATCAGGTACGTTGGCGCGCTCCATCATCGCGGAGATGCGATCCATGCGATCGCCGCCGAACAGGCGCATCAGATCGTCTTCAAGCGAGAGGTAGAACTGCGACATGCCGGGATCACCCTGACGGCCGCTACGGCCGCGCAGCTGGTTGTCGATACGACGGGAGTCGTGACGCTCGGTACCGATGACGGCCAGACCGCCGGCCTCGACGACCTTGATGTGCTCTTCGTCGCAGATCTTCTTGATCTCGGGGAGGTACCTCGCGCGCTCTTCGTCGGTCGCCTCGTTGGGATCGATGTTCTTGGAGAGCAGGATGTCGTTGACCAGGTAGTCAGGGTTGCCGCCTAAGATGATGTCGGTGCCGCGCCCAGCCATGTTCGTCGCGATCGTGACCATGCCGAGACGTCCGGCCTGGGCGACGATGCGCGCCTCCTTTTCATGCTGCTTCGCGTTTAAGACGCTGTGCTTGATGTGGCGCTCGTTAAGCAGCTGCGAGAGATGCTCCGAATGCTCGATCGAGATCGTACCGACCAAACAGGGCTGGCCTTTCGCATTGCAGTCTTTGATAAGGTCGGCCACGGCGTCATATTTCGCCTCGACCGTGCGATAGACCAGGTCGTTGCGATCCTCACGGATCATCGGCTTGTTCGTGGGAATGACCACGACGGGCAGCTTGTAGATCTCGCGAAACTCCTTGTCCTCAGTCACGGCCGTACCGGTCATGCCGCTGAGCTTTTCGTACATGCGGAAGTAATTCTGCAGGGTGATCGTCGCGAGCGTCTGATTCTCCTCGCGCACCGTGACGTTCTCTTTGGCCTCGATGGCCTGATGCAGACCCTCGCTATAACGACGGCCCGGCAGCACGCGCCCCGTAAACTCATCGACGATCAGCACCTCGCCGTCGCGCACCATGTAGTTCACGTCGCGATGGAAAAGATACTGCGCGGAGAGCGCCTGCTTCAGGTGGTTGGCAAGCTGCCCGGAAGGATCATTGTAGATGTCCTTGATGTTGAGCATCTTCTCGACCTTCGTGATGCCGTCTTCTGTCGGCGCGCAGGTGTGCTTAGCCTCATCAAGCTCGTAGTCCACGTCCTCGATCAGGCGGGGCATAATGCGCGCGAAGTCGCGGTAGAGACTGGCCGACTTCTCGCCGGCGCCGCTGATGATGAGCGGCGTACGCGCCTCGTCGATAAGGATCGAGTCGACCTCGTCGACTACGGCGAAGGCATGGCCGCGCTGCACGCGGTCGACACCACGCGTGACCATGTTGTCGCGCAGGTAGTCAAAGCCGAACTCCGAGTTCGTGCCGTAGGTAACGTCGGCGGTATAGGCCGGCTTACGGTCATCAGGCGTCATCTCCGTCTGGATCAGACCGACCTTCAGGCCGAGAAACTTATAGATGCGTCCCATCCAGACCGAGTCGCGGCTCGCCAGATAGTCGTTGACCGTGACGACATGGACGCCTTCGCCCGTCAGAGCGTTTAGGTAGACCGCGGCGGTGGCGACCAGCGTCTTGCCTTCGCCGGTCTTCATCTCAGCGATCTTGCCGTCGTTTAAGACCATCGCGCCGATCAGCTGTACGTCGAAGTGACGCTGGCCGATCGTGCGTTTCGCCGCTTCGCGTACGGCGGCGAAGGCCTCAACTAAGACATCGTCGAGCGTCTCGCCCTCTTCCAGACGCTTCTTCAGCTTCTCGGTCAGCCGAGGAAACTCCTCGTCCTTGAGCTTTTCCATCTCTGGTTCCAGCTCGTTGATCTTGCGAACAAGCTTCCAGTAGCCTTTTAGTTCCTTGCCCTCACCAAACGAGAGCGCTTTTTCGAGCACATTAGCCATGAATCTGCTTCCTTATTATTCCTTGATTGGATGATAATACACAGCGTTTGATTGTAACATAGCTGCGCCCCGTCATGCGACAGGGCGCAGCTTCTTCACAGAACCCTACGCTTTTTTTCGGGCTCTCTCGACCGGAATACCCATCCGTGTTTCTCCCCGAAAGCGTATAACGGCTCGATCAGACTTACGAAACGGAGACTAGCTCCCGTTCTGGTTTGTCTGCGGCTTCCAGACGTTTTTGAAGTTCAGCCGCGCTGTAGTCGGTCTGAGACGACATCGAAATAAGCCGAATGAACAGCTCGGTAAGCTCCGGACTGGGCTCGATACCCAGTTCCTGGGCAAGATTTCTCCGGCACCGGTAGTACGAGCGAAGCGAATCGTCGCGTCGACCCTCAAGGGCATAGGTATGCATCGCCAGGCGATAGAGTTCCTCGCAGCTGGAATCCGCCGTCAGACCGCGCTCGATAAAGGGCAAGGCAAGAGCGGTCTGGCGCCGGGTCAACGCCCTGCGCGCGACCAGCAGCATCATCTCGACAAAAGCCTTCTGATAATGGAGACGCGCCTGGTAAAGCTCATCGCTCTCCCCGTCGGCCGGCAGTACTTCGCCCTGGTAGAGGCTCAACAGTTCATCGGCGAATCTGAAGCAGCGTTCATCCTGCCCCCGATAGATGGCGTCTTTGATGCGCAGCACCAGACGATCGAAGTCGTCCAGATCCAGACCGCAGTATTCGGTCAGCAGCACGCAGCGTCCCCCCGCGCTGCTGAAAGGAAACAGTTCTGGCGAGCAGAGTCGCGCGGGCAGCTTCGGCCCCTCTGTCAGAAACGCCGCCTTAAGCGCGCTCCAGGCCACATAAAAGCTGTTCAGCGAATGCTCGTTTTCCTGCTGGGGCCACAGCCTCTCGACAATGACGCTTCGGGATACTTCTTTTCCGCGCGCCAACGCGAGAATGGTGATCAAACTCCGTACCTTATTACGTCGCAGACGCTCAAGATCCAGTCGGATGCCCCGACGACGCACCTGCAGACCCCCGAACAACTGGATGCGCAGCGCATGGCCGCCCTCCAGGGCGGAATCGCTGATAAAAGCGGGGTCCCAGGGGTTCAGCGAGGGGATCAGAATCTGGTCCGATGAAACTATCTCGAACTCTGCGCAAGACGCTTTGTTCAGCGTCCTCGCCGGTTGGTCAGGGCCCGACCCCCGCTCTGCGAGCAGACTGCGCGCATAGGCCAGGCGCGCCTCCAGCAGCTGTTGGGCCGAAGACGACAGCGCGCCCTCCATTCCTTGCGCCAGAAGCAGTTTAAGAAACGCGGGCTGCGCGTGAGCGAGAAACAGCAGCGCAAAGCTGGTATCTTCGTCGGAAAACAGATCGATCAGATCGCCCAGCGACAGGCCGGTGATCCCCATCGTAACGACCGCGTCATCGACCGTACAGAGTGCGAACAGGCAACCGTGGAGCAGGCGCAGAGTCTTGTGGCGGGTCGTCTGCAGCTCGCTTTCTTGCAGCAGACGCTCCGCGCGCTTCTGATCCCCGGCGGCGATCAGCGAGGAGCTGAACAGCAGGCAGGCTACCTGGCGCAGCAGGGGATGCTGTGTCGCCTCGCACAGTCGATAGAATTCTTCCGCTTCGTCAAGGCCCTGCTTCGCGCCATCAATCATCTGATACAGCATCAGCAGCTTAAAGCGCTGACCCAGGTATTCAGTCTGACAAAGTTCAACCGAGCTTTGGCATTCAAACAGCTCCAGATGGCGGCGCGCCTCGGTAAAATGCTCGTTTGCGATTGCGAGCGCGGCGGCCAGGAACTCCGGCGCGCAGGAAGCGCCGCCCCTGCGTAGGTCAATCTTGCGAAGGCGCTGCGCCGCCTGATTGAGCTTGCCCTGACACAGGAAGGCATGCGAGAGCCGGCAGAGCAGCTGAACTCTCGTCTCTGCCGAAAGAGGTGATCGGACTTTCATGCGCAGACTATGCTCCAGAGCGACCAATTGGATGAGTTCGCGCCTGATGTCGCCATCCCGACACTCTTCAATTTTCAGCGCGCTGAGCTGCGCCTGACAACGCTGCTCATCAGTGACCGCGCGCTCCATCGCCCGATGAGCGCGAGCGGAGGCCTGCGGCAGATCGCCTGCGGCAAGACTCAGACGCGCTCCCCTGCAGAGCTGCGCGCTGTTCAGCCCTCCGCAGACCGCCTGCGCGTAATCTTCCAGACGCTGATACGCATCCTGGGCCGCCGCCAGCTTCGAGCAGGCAAGACAGGCCGTAACCTCAAGTTCCCCCACCTGGCACACGAGAGCCTGCGGTGCGTCCGGGGGCATGATACGCTGCGCGGCCACAACATACTCGTAGGCCTGTTCCGCCTTTCCGCTGCGCAGGTAGCAGCGCGCCAGGACCGCAAGAAGGCTCGACTCGAAGCGCTGAGCGGGCACGTCAAGGCGCTCAAGCGCTAACAGCACCCGCCGGGCAAAGGTGAGGGATATCTGGGGATACTTGCGCCAGAACAACAGCGCTACTTCCTGCAACTCCTGCGTGCTTCCCTCCCTGACTGATGCGCAAAGATTGGCAATAAACTCAGATTGTTTGCGAAATTTCGGGTGTCCACCTGCTGGCTCAGTATGCTTCGGGTTCATCGACGATGCCTCCCATCTTTCTCTTCGCAGCTCTTCCGTCCCCCCCTGCTTTTCAGGATTCCGCGGATTTCCTTTGTAGCAGATTAAAATTGATTTTACAAATACCAATATTTTCTCAAATGTTTTATGTAAGCACCGTGTAAGAAATGGGTAAGACCACACCGGCGAACGGTCGTTTTTCGTTCGTTTCGGCAACGAGAAAGGCGCGTACGCGCCAATTCTCCCGCTTACACAAAGTCCGCTTTATCCGCAAAACCCAAGCGAAAAGACCGCGCAATGCGTACTGAACCTGAGAAACTTGGAAGGAGCAGGAGCCTGACATCTTGCGCCCGATGCGCAAAGTACGGTAGTATAACTATCCGTGCGGAAGTGGCTCAGTTGGTAGAGCACAACCTTGCCAAGGTTGGGGTCGCGGGTTCGAGCCCCGTCTTCCG
>JGI20166J26741_11605584_pt1 | contig 23299 bp, 20 predicted proteins | sample TergutCu122P5_FD_26741 | JGI IMG/M metagenome (IMG submission 26741)
TTCAACTTTGGATATAGGTGTTTTGGGTTATATCGGTATAGTTCAACATAAGGAACACTCTCCCGAAGTTTTGTCCCTTCCTCCTGGGACACCTGTATATGATAACTCCTGAAGTACACTTTTATCAACTTTGAGCACATTCATTTTGTAGCAGAAGTGTTACTAAACATAAAAGAATTTCAAATCAGTTTTCTGTCTTAAACTACTGCAAACTTCTAAAATTTTACAACACATAAAAGTTTCATTTTTTCTCTACTTCGGCATTCACTTTGAACAGAACTGACATCGTAAAATACTTTCGTGGCAAAACACTTCTGTCCAATATCAACCTGGAAGGAATAGAACTGTTTCAGTATGATAAATAGGAATGGATATTGTAGAAATAAACAATAACAGTAGAAGAGAGAAGACAGTAGGGTCTCACGAGTCGGGCGGCACGTGGACTGCAAGACCAAGTCCTTGCTGTGAAAACAGGCATATTCTTAGCATTCTTATTAAAAGCGTGTAAAACTGAAAAATAATCCTTTTTTTTTCTTTCTTATTTTTATATAATATTTATTATGCAATCACGGAGACTAGCGTCCATATGTCACGAAAACATTTATAGTTTTATTCTTTCGAAGCCAATGGATCATGGATCAAACAGGAACAATAAAGAAGAAGATAAGATAATCAGAAGTAAATATGTTTTTAACAATATGAGTAGAGTGTTTGGACGTTACAACCGTGTGATTTCCGAGACACTCTGTCTTTTGTGTTGTAGTGTTACTTGGTTGGGTAATATCTCCCCGACGTTTCGAAGGAAAGTACAACCGCCTTATTCAGGGACTCATAACCAGGAATATGAAGGCAGTAAGTCAATTAGAAACGTCGGGAGGGCGGCGCAACGTCCTAGAAGACCTTGTCCCTCAATAAGAAAACATGTTTGCAATTAATCACGTCTTTAAGCTTTGTGCGGTTCCCAGTGTGTAGCGGGCCAAGGGTCCCTCGTAACTAGAGAACAAACAAACCACATCTTCTGTCTCGTCTTCTCTATTTTTCTTGTTGTTACCCAGGCGAGAGGAAGTATGACTGCTTCTTCTGAGCATTAATAGCAAGAGACGACTGCAGCTTAAAAGACACTCTGCCGAGAAAAAAACACATTGCTTTCCCTCTGTCCCCAGACACACTTCAAGTGGCATGGTGGGGCAAAGATTCTCTTCATTTTTGAAGACTTTTAAGGAAAGTGCCATACAAATATATATATAACAGAAGGCAATTATTTACGAAGGAAAGTTCTATAAGTTTGCTCTCTTTGACTTTAATAGCGAAAGAAAGTAATTTTTTCCACTTCAGAGGGATAGCGTTGCAATGTTAGTCGTACTGAAGAATTTGCCACTGACTTTCCCCCCCAAAAAACATCAGACCGCAGGTCGTTAAGACGTAGTCCCTGAGTGTTGACTTGAAATGCGGCTTGAAATGTTTGCCACTTGGTATTAGTGTTTCAAAGAGTTAAAAACAACCGATATTCTGCTTGTTTCCAGTCATGTGATGCAGTACTTTCAGACCCCGAAACAAACCAGCTGATGAATTCTGGGCGCTCCTATGATCTTGTCGTACTTGACGGCGCTTATCCCGAATGCGCTGTTGGACTGGCTTTTCACTTCCGCGCTCCCTTCATATACATCAACACTGTAGCATTTTATATGGGGTCAGTGGCACATGGGGGCAGTCCCATGCCCTTCTCAGTGACACCATTCTTTGCTAGACCCTTCAGTGATGACATGGGATTTCTGGATAGAGTTTTGAATACGGTGTACATGACAGGAATAGAGGTGGTGCACACGGTGTTCATAAGATGGTCTTTGGAGTTCCTGATGAAGGGATATCTGGGTCCGTCAATGCCACACGTATTTGACATGGTGAAGAATGTCAGTTTTATCCTTCAGAACGGACATGTGACAGTCACATATCCCAGACCATACCTGCCAAATGTCGCAGAAATCGCTTGCATTCACTGCAAAGCAGCGAAACCTCTGCCAAAGGTAAGTGAAGTTTCATGGAAATGTAATAATCGCCGTAAGCTTAGCTACGTGTAATGTGCCTTGTAAGGCCTGTGGTATAAGAAGAATGATCAATAAGTGATGCTTACTACGTATATTATAAAAATTAAAACAGAAGCCATTGCAACGTGAAATGTAGCTCATTTCCTCCACTGAATTTTTGTTATTTTTCAGCGTGACCCCGAGCACTTTGACGCGTTTGTCCCATCCTTTGCTTTGAGGAAACTCTCCTTACATTTGCAACCACTCATGAATAGCCATTTTCACTACTTAATTCTTATGGAATCGGCGACCTTCCAAGTGTTGCTTTATCGGCCCAGACAAATGATAGTACAAAGTGGAATCGTAGGTTTCTAAAAATCAGTTTAGATACACCCTTGATATGCTGGGCCGACTGGTTCCATCGTCATCATGGGTGTCCAGCAATTTCCGAAATTACTACTTTATGTTCAGACGTGATTCTCTCTAGTTACGTCATCAATGTACACCTCAATAAAATTGCTGTAAATTTAGCTGGATAACATTTTACCCATCAGTTCCGAAGCTCGCTATCCATTTCTTCGCAGGGCCAAGCTTCCAGTGTAACTGCCATTGTAAATCAGGGTATCCCACAAGTAACATCAGACTGACTGACATTTCACTAAATATTGCTTGTTACCACTACTACAGAAAAATAAAATTCTTGGTCAACATAGAAGTTGCAGGCTATGTAACATGTTACATTGTACATTCCTCTTAGATGGACGAAGTTAAATTCCAGTGGTTGTGATGTATGCGCAAGTGGTATAGAAAGCTCTTCGGTACTGATTCAAGATAAACAGAGGCCTTTAAGGCTGATGAGTTGCAGCAGAGTTAACTTTACCTGTCATATAGTCTCGGTTTTTTCAATATTTATGTTTATTGTTTGGTTTATTAATATCACTGTGTTGACCAATAATCCAAAGCAGCAAATGTATTAGCAAAAAACACCAAACATCAAGGTCCTATGAGTAGCATTCTTGTTTCATAATCAGGAGTTCGTGAGTTCAAATCTTTCTCCAGACTCTTGCTGTCTGGATTGGGTCCTTTTGTTGCTTCTGTCTCTCATAGAGATAAAAATACATATTAAAATACCAAAAACTAATTAACAAACATTAAATAATTTTATTGTATTGTTACTGTATCAAGTTAATTATCCTTGTTTGTTAGCTATAGCTCTCGCAAATGGCTACCTCAGTCTTATTGCTAAGATCGTTCTGATAATATGCGTATTCATGCGAAAAAAGTGAGATTTCATTCGAGAAGCAATGTGGTGCTTTATTTTGACCGGTACTTTACATAATTCACGGCTCAGAAAACTCCAGATTTTGCGCACATAAAATATATGGCTTGCTGTTTTTTCATTTTAATTTTATTTTTCTTGGTCTCACAGTTCAATATATACGTGTATCCATCACCATTAAGCTTATCCATTTGCCAATAAGGCAACTTATTTCTTCAATAAATATTGCAGGCACCTTACACTCACTAATCTACAACTTTTGTTCCGAACAGTCTGTTCTCTGGGACGTTGTTAAGTGACGGATTTCCTATTGAGCAAAAATACTTTACTGATCATTCTTTTTCTCTTTATTTTATAGTTTTTTACGTTCACCTTCATGCATATATTGTGCCACCACCACCATACCACCATTTTCACAACCATCAGCACCACCACCATTATCACAATTACCAACACCACCACTATCACAACCACCAGCACCACCACCATTATCACAATTATCAACACCACCACTATCACAACCACCAGCACCACCACCATTATCACAATTACCAACACCACCACTATCACAACCACCAGCAACACCACCATTATCACAATTACCAACACCACCAATATCACAACCACCAGCACCATCACCATTATCACAATTACCACCACCACCACTATCACAACCACCAGCACCATCACCATTATCACAATTACCAACACCACCAATATCACAACCACCAGCACCATCACCATTATCACAATTACCAACACCACCAATATCACAACCACCAGCAACACCACCATTATCACAATTACCAACACCACTATCACAACCACCAGCAACACCACCATTATCACAATTATCAACACCACCACTATCACAACCACCAGCAACACCACCATTATCACAATTACCAACACCACCACTATCACAACCACCAGCACCATCACCATTATCACAATTACCAACACCACCACTATCAAAACCACCAGCACCATCACCATTATCACAATTACCAACACCACCACTATCACAACCACCAGCAACACCAACATTATCACAATTACCAACACCACAACTGTCACAACCACCAGCACCACCACCATTATCACGATTACCAACACCACCACTATCACAACCACCAGCACCATCACCATTATCACAATTACCAACACCACCACTATCACAACCACCAGAACCACCACCATTATCACAATTACCAACACCACCACTACCACTACCACCACCACAACCACCTCTACCTGTAACACAGACTGATACTTCAACACAATAACCTGACAGTTTATGTCACTTCTGTACACTTCTCATCCTCAGCAACCATTTCATAAAAATAATCCTTTAGCTATGCTCATGCCTTCTTCTCAATGTCCAAAGAAGTTTTAACATTAAAATTCTGCACACATTTCCTCTCCTCCTATTTAAGTCACATGTTTAACAAGTCATAATCTGTCTAGGTTCACTACCTTAACAACAATAGTCTATCACTATATGTCACCAATTTCACGAATATTGCTGTCGTCATAATCATGAATACAATCACAATAACCACAATTTCATTTACTCTTTTCAGTAACAGTTGCTTTTAATTACGCGTAATTATTTTAACAAAGCTGTATTACAAAAGTTTCAGGTTTTATTGTACGGCGTTATACAGAATACAGATCACGAAATTATTGCCGCGGGGTGTGTTGGGAGTGTCTGGAGCAGTGCGGGAGGGGGGGGAGAAGACTGCTGTCTCTAGGGGAAAATATTGGACTGCTACCGGTAGCAGCAACAGAGTTTTCTAATAGTACGCACAGGCTGAGATCTTAAAGCATTTCCAGTAGCGTCCAGTGAGCTACCGTGCTGTGCTAATGCCCTCGCATTGGACAGTACAACTCGTCATGAAATCTTGCATATGTGCATCTATCAAATTCTTAACGGGGTTCACAGATCGTCTACTATAGGCAGGGATCATCTCGTGAATGAAGCAAATAAATGCATTGACTTAACTATTTTTTAACTTGTATGTTTCTCATTTCTGAGGACCTGGAGCAATTTGTGTCTGGGTCAGAAACTGGCTTCATCTACGTAAGCATGGGTTCTTCTGTACTGACTGCCAAGATGCCCGAGGTGCTCCGCCTTATTTTCATCAGGGCGTTTGCCCAACTACCATACCGCGTGCTGTGGAAATGGGAAGCTGATGAAAACAGCATTGCTGATCTTCCAGGAAATGTGCGCCTGGCGCGCTGGTTGCCACAGCAGGATATCCTGGGTCAGTCACCTTTTGTAATTGCCAATGACAGTCATGAAACTGGGAAAGTTCAGTTCACACTGCCTTCTGTCAAGTTACAAAGCCACCTCGCTGATGACGACCGGAAAATAACCCACCATCATTTTTTTCTGCCTGTCATTGTTTACAAAGGTATGGGTTCCTCAGAATAAGGGGAAGTATTTCAGAGGTTCTTCCATGGAAAAAAATATTGGAAAACACTGTTGTAGAATACTGTGAAAAGGTAAACTAAAAGGTAACGTTTCCCCTAGAACAGACCACGAAATCCCAGAGTGTGTCTACCTCTACTCTTCCTTCAACCTCGGCTCTAGAAGAGGATGGGTGGTCAACGCCACTTTACCCGCGGGAAAGACCCGGTACCCAATGTATAGGAGGCTGGCCCCAGGGCCGGCCTGGACGGGTGCGTAAAATCTCGCCCCCACCGGGATTGGATCCCCGGATGGTCCAGCCCCTAGCGAGTCGCTATACTGACTGCGTTATTCCGGCCCTAGAATATTGTGAAAGTTAAATGTAATACTTTTGGTTCTCAGAAAGAATTTTATTAAATGTTGAGGAGGTATTTAAATTATTCTGAGTTCAAACAGGCGTTTTGGAATGTTTGTAAAATTCTTTGGCTCCACGTGATTGGTTTGATTTGCTTTAAAATGAACACCACAATTTTATGCTTTTGTGTCTGCTTGTACTTTCAATTAATTTGAAGTCGTGCCTGCAGAGGCCACTATCACTCTTGAACTTTTAATCTCATGACTGGTGACTGTAATTTAACAACAACCCCCACTTTACTTAAGATTCTGAACTTGTTGCTATTAATATTTATGATGCAGACAATCTTCGTGAAGGGTTCTGTGAAATTTTTCTTGCAGGTCATCATAAGATTCAAGCCTTTGTGACACACGGTGGTTTGCTTAGCATGTTTGAGACTGTATACCATGCAGTCCCAGTTGTCACAATGCCTGTGTTCTGTGACCACGATGCCAATTCAGCCAAGGCAGTCCTTGATGGCTATGCATTGAAGCTGGAACTCCAGGAACTTACTGCAGAGAAACTTGTATGGGCTATCAATGAAGTCATTCATGATCCAAGGTGAGGAAGATAAATGGTAAATTATTCTATATCACTTGTTACCCCATAAATTTTACACAAATTTGTCTCTTTTCATCAGAATGGGTTCAGGTGGCAGATATATTGCTTCTTTAATCTTCTGCTACTCCAAAGTTGAGGCATAATGCTTCTCCACATGTCACTTCATATCCAACAAAATACATGGAAGCACATCCCTGAACAGAGTAATCTTCATAATCACCATAATCATGAGAACCTCAAATATCACACAATGGAAATTAACCTGGTGAAGGATTTCCCTACCTTTTATTCAACCACAAGCTTGTTTTTGTTTTTACAATGTTGGATATTACTATGTATTTTTATACAACATTATTAATTAAACCAACAAATAAATGTTACTGGGGAGAAACTCCCTGTCCACAACTTACCTAAAAGGAAGTGAATGGTAGACAGGTACGAGTCTCTCCCATATAAAATATATTTGTTGGTTTAATTATTATTGAGATTTGATTACGATGTTCACAGTAACCCACATATGGACCACATCCTGAACAAAATTAATTCAGTCCATAATCTTACCCTTGATTTGTCCAAAATTTTCTCATTCCCTCAGGTTTTCTGAATGAAGTTTTCTCCCCATCTCTTGCTGCTTTGTTTTATCGTACTCATAATTTTTAGCAAAGTAGTCACTATTATAACCCCCATACCATTTCTTAATAAGACAGTAGTTGTTTGTGCTCTTTATAGTATCTCCAAGCTTTGAGATGCTGCTTTCTTTTATGTAATTTGGTTTCCAGAAGCTCTGCTTAAAGTGACACCATGCCTATTTAATAATATTATACGTACCTGGCATTATGCAATTGATTTTGATCACAAAAATTATTAGACAAATCTCTTTCTATTAATATTGGATTGCTATAAGCCTGCCACACAACATTGACTCATTGCATGAAGGGCTGATTCATACCCTAAAATACAAATATCATTAATTCCTGTACTTTTTTAAAGCAAAGTTTGGTGCAGTATAATTAAAAAAATATATACATAAAAAGTAAAATAAGTATTGTCACTGCACAGTACAGTACTTCCTGTTGTTGCTGACTGGTTTTGGCATCTATGCAGAATACCAAGAAACCACTGTGTCTCTACATATTCAATCGTGTGGATCTGTAAGTGCATGGTGTGTGCCTTCTGAACAGTGTGAAATCCAAAGTGGCATGTGGGATCACTATCTGTCAATAGACTGTAGATATTGTTGTGCTGAGTGTCAAGTATGTCAACATTTCCTTATATCTTGCTGTATTTAATGGTATTTTCTAAAGTATATAAAGAGCATACAATCCTAACATTAACTCTGGTCCCCAGACCTCTCTGTTAAATTAATGTAAAACCAGAATAACAAAACTAGCTTCACATCTCTGTTGCTGTTTCTCCTAACTTTTCTTCCTCCTTGTACTCTGAACCCTCTAGCAAATGACATGTGAAACAGTTGGCAAACAACAAAGCTTGGATTTACAGCTGTGTTGTTCATCCTCCTGCTTTCCTTCCTCCCCCTGCTTCTGTCAAACTTTCTATTGACACATAACAGCACTTGAAGGATAACAAAGTGTAGTCTTACAGCTGTGTTGCTCTTCTTCCCAGTTTCCTTCCACCATCTGTTACTGCCAGTCTTTCTAATGGCATGTAACCGCACTTGGTGAACGATGACTCATAACTTAAGAGTCTCGTTACTGTTTCACTTAACCTTCCTTTCTTCTTTCATAACAACTGTCCCCAGCACTTTCTTACTCTCCCTTTCTCTTTGTCGGCCTATCTGTAACTCTCTTTCGCTTCTCACATCCACAAAAATATGTAGATAGTTATCATGGCACTTTTTCTTTTGATTATTTTAGTGGGGACTAAAATTGACTCATACGATATAAAAATTTCAGTTCGTACATTATAGAAAACACCAATAAGTTTAATTTATGGAAATAATTGGTGTGTAGTTTCAGAGACATATAAACAAATATGGAGAGATTTGGAACACTAACGCAAGGTGTATGTTTATTCACCTCTATGGCTTACATGGTTAAATTACTGTTTGTTAAACATCATCATTCGAAATGCCTTTTAAATGAGAATTCGGAGTTAATTCTGTAAACACAAAATGAAAAATGTTACAAAATTTCCAATAATATGCCTGTCAACTTTGACAAATTACACTGATGCAAGTGGCACACTGATATAATGGCAAAAACAACCTAATTTCTTTAGAGCTGCATTCCATTGCTTCCCCCACAGCATGAACTCTAGAAAATTCATACATTGTGCCTGTCAAATTGTATATTGTAGCCTAAAGTAGCACAAAGAAAGAACAATTTTTTTAAATGTAAATTTATTTGCTTAAACTTTCAGTGTAGAATTACAAGCCCTCTGTTGTGAGTCTTTGGATTTTAATCTGACAGTAGTGTGTGAAACACAAAGTATTATTGTATTGTGTAACACTTGATTTACAGGTATCGAGATAGTGTAAGAAAGCGTTCCAACCTGCTGCGTGATCAACCAGAACATCCGCTAGATCGTGCGATATACTGGACAGAATATGTACTAAGACATAAAGGTGCTTACCATCTACAGTCTCCGGCCAGAGAATACTCTTTCTTGCAATATTATCTGATAGATGTTACATTATTCTGTTTGATAGCTATTTACATCTCCATGAAGTTGTTCATTAAAGTGAACAGTATCATTATCAGAATACTCATAAGCTTCTTTCCTAACCCACAATATTTACCTCAAGATAAGCTAATAAAGAATGAAATAAAGGTGAAGGCCGACACAAATGGAATCTCCAATAATTCAGATGTAAGAAATGGTGAGATGACGTTAAGAAGAAATGGAACTGCTTTATCAAATAATAATGTGATGAGTGTTAAAGAGACACTCATTAATGGGGTGAATTGTATGAACGATGATCATAGTGTGATTTGTGCAAATCGAATGAAACTGTCCAATACAGCAGAGAAGGAAACTGTTCCTCTCAAACTACATGAAGATGGAGCCAAAATTTTAAAGTTACAATGACTCTGGAGATCAAATACTTTGGTTTATGTCATGGAAAGAGTGCAAAAATATGGAAAACTGTATAATGTAAGGAGCCTCTACAAATTTTTGGATTTATTCAGGCCTGTGTCAATCACCCATCCATTAAATTCAGACACAACAAATGAGCCATTGTTCGTGTGCTCATTCATTCAACCACTTGTATCAGAGATAATAAAATCTTTAATATCCTTATGTGATTTTTAATTGAAAGTTGTGCAACCAATAAGTGGTCTCTCTGTCCAATTTTTTTTTTTGTCTTTCAAGGATTACTAACTACTTTTGATAGAAAACATTCTTGTAGCCATGTAGAAAGTTTCAGATTTTTAACTGTCATTGTATATTTACAACGTCCCTTGTCATGTGACAAAATAGCAGGAAAGATAGAAGAGTGTTCTATGTTGCACACCTTCTTTAGTTATGTGTGCCAAAAAGTGTGAACGGGTGAGAATTTTAAACAGTAGCCACAAAAATGAAACTGCGTCATAATTAATAGAGGTGTCTGAAACTCCCAGTTTCAAAAATTATTACTTCTTTTCATTTCTTACATCATTCGAAAGACTGACAAAATCTGAGGTCTTGGGTAACATTTCTAATGTACTAGTGTCTGTCATATGTGTTTGTTAGCTCCATGACCAACCACCAAACTTGAAACCACACCTTGTCTAGTATTAAAAACTGTTCATTTGTCTTGTGACTAATCTTCATGGCTGCACTCCTTCTCCGTCTGGAACCTGAAGACATGTCACAACATGGTGACAAAGGGCCTAATGCAAATGTCACTAAGTTGTTAAAAAATACAAAGAAAATTGATATGTTTATAAACGTCCCCTTTTCTCTTCTGTAATTTGGCATTGCAGTCCCAAATGATGATGAAACCTGAAAGAAATAGTACTATGTTTAGTAATAACTTTGTTAGGTGCTTCATATGATAGGAAGAACATTACCAGTAAACTATATGCATCTGAAAACAAATGCTCAGAACTATAAGAATATGAATTTCATGGAGAAGAAATGTGACATTACATGCCAGTGAATTTATGATTTGTATGGGTCATCTGATACTGTCAGGCTAATTAAATCTGGGAGTGGAATGGATGATTTGGCGTTCGAACCCCTGTGGGGGTGAGATTTTAGGCATTTGTCCAGGGCGGCCCAGAGGCCTTCCCAGCCTCCTGTAAGATTTGTACTTGGGCTCTTTCCAGGGGAAAAGCAGCTAAGCAGTGGTGTTGACCACGCACTACCATCAAGCACCAAGGTTAAAGAAAGGGTATAGCTATGCCTCTACCTCTTCCTGTTTGTCTTCATTGCATGTTGTAAGGTAAACTTTATGTTTGCACCTCGATTTTCAAGTATTACATAGTCACAGCATGTTTCATTTAGAGTGTCCGTACAACACTAGGGTATGTCACTCAAGTGTGAAGTTTGGTTAAAATGCATTGACAGTGCTGTGGGCCTGAATTTTCTTACTAGTTGATACCACTAAGAAAATATTTGACATTGGCTTATGTTATTATGATCTATTCCAAGACTTTTAACTGCAACTAGCCTGTAGTACTTACATACTTCACAAACAAGGCACTTCATGGACCAGTAAAATAAAATACAGAAGTCAGAAATGAGACATGCATGTCATGCCATTTCAAATGCATGTGTCATAACGACCTTGGATATTAACTATATTAACTGTGAGCTGTATGTAAGAAACAAATTGAAAGAATGATAACTTGAATAAACTGAAACATTTTGATGGGCAAAGGTTATTAAAATGAGAAAAACTCTCTTCCCCTGCATTTTTCGTTCTTCTTAGACTGCAAAGTATCGTGACAGAAACGCATAAAAAGGGCAAGGTATAAAAATTTTCATATGGGAAAAATTTGGTACTAATTATTCTAATGTCTGAGGTGGGAGGATTCCTAAAGTGTATTGCCTTAAATGGGTTTCAGTGCATGACATTCTTGTCGTTTATTCTGCCTATGTATGAACTATTACAAGGTATGATCACCAGAGTACAGAGGAAAGATATAATAATAAGTAGCAGGAAGTTTGTGACAGGATGAAAAAGGGCTGACTCTCTGTCAGCAACTTAATGCTGGCACACATGTGAACTTGTGAGGTGAAGGCAAAGCGTGCTCATTCTAGTTTGCCACCTTGAAATTGTTATGATTTTTAAAACTACATTGCTTTATCAAGAGGAGTATTTTGATAAAAATCAAACACTTTGCAATAATAGCTGATGAAATGGTGTCACCTGTGTTATCAAATCTAATTCGCGGCATGTTGCAAATAAATAGCATACTGGGCAAAGTAAAGATACATTTGTCCTTATGCATACCATGCAGGCATAAGGGGAGTGGAAGTAAACCTCCACTCATGCTTAATCCTGGCACAAAATTGTGTGATTTGTCAGCTTCAAACCCAAGCTGGCTTGGGGAAGGTATCTCGGTACTCACTGAGTGGGCCCCATTGCTGGTCCAGATGTTTGGAAAAGAGTTGGAATGTCTTACCGCTTCCGAGAAACGAGTTACAATACTTCAAACGTCCATCCCATATCCTAGTCTCCTCTATAAGCTATTCCGGCTGCCAGTATACTGGACTAACACCAGAGTGTGGCACTTCAGCAGACATAAAACTCCAACCTTTTGTGTGCTAGAATCTCTAGCAGCAGCACAACCACTGAGCATAGCAAGCCATACAGTAGCGCCAGTAATGCAGGATAGAAGTCTATGATGCCCACACTCACAAAACTGGAACCCAAACCTCCACACTCAGGCTTTTTGTGATAGTAACGCCAGTTCTCTCTCACCTGCAGCCCACGTTCGTGAATGATACGGTACCTGCAGACGACATCTTGTTTAGCTGACTTCTGTGCTGGTTAGTAAAGTAATTCGTCAGTTTAAGCTAAATCAGTTTTAAGATAATTTTTTATAACAGCAACTACTGTATGTACGTAACATTTTCTTAACTTGTTCTGTGTCTAAGGTACTAACGTTCTTGTGGAGTCATAGAATATAAATAAATTAACATTAAAATTAAAATCTTATCTTCAGGCCCGTAGCCAGACCATGAGCACAGTGGGTGCAGCGGCTTCCAATGCAGGTGCATATACGTGCATGCGTTTATATACACATACAATGCTCTGTTATCCATATATACTGTGTACATACGCTATATATGCACAAGCGTAGAAAAGCGCCTCTGTCAGGGCCACAAAATCAACACTTTACGTAAGGAATGCGCTAGATAACATTGCACGAAACATCTTGCAGATACGTTTAATTTTTAAAATGTGATGTTTCAAACTACGGCGGTTCAACGCCAGTGGTTTTCACACTTTATCCGAGACAATATAGAAGTTTTAGATTACCGTAGTTAATACAGTAATAGCTAAAACAGCAGAATATGTAAGGCTGAGAGTATCCATAAATTCCATAAAGATCGTTACCGCTTTTTGAATTCGGAGTCTGATGTGATATCTCTTGATGGACAATGAACTATCATTTTATTCAGAGAGGCGGCAACAGCGGAAGGTTTTCAAGAACTAATTATGAGTTTCATAACCTTGTTGGAAGTTGCAGAACTCTGTTGTTGGTTTCGGTAAGATCATGCTATGGCACATGCAACATATTCAGCAGCGCATTACTTCTCGAAAGTAGTGGCCCCCCTCGATATTCAGATCTAACACCATCGGATTTCTATCTTTGGGGCTGTGAAAGAGAAATTTTATGAAAACAGCCCATACAGATTAGAATAAATGAAACAAAATATCCACCGTGCCTTCAAGAATCACTCCTGGAACCATTCACTGACTTGCTTCAAACTTGAGGAAAAATTGAAAGCACTTATGCCAGATCGTAGTGGACATTTCCAACACTCAATAAAATATTGAGTTTTTTTCTGATTTTAAAGTATTTTTAGGATAAAAGAGAATATTTTTCAAAAAGGTGAGAGCGTGACATTTTGATTGCTCTGTATATATAAAGTGTGCAGTTTAAGTGGAATAAAGATAATACAATTTCGAAAACAAGCAGACCAAAGTACGTAAAACTTACGCAATGGACAATATCTCTTTAAAGGGAGTCTGCTTGCTGACTGATATCCATGGATCAACAAAATCCACGAAGCAAACGACTGTTTGCAGACCACACTTTTCTTCCTCCAGGAATGTGTCCGAGACGATTTTGTAGCCTATCCCCAGTTCATGATGGAAAGCGAAGAGTCCCTTCCTGACCCTCTCCAGGCCCTCATGCAGGCTCAAGAAGTTGCTGGTTCTCCCTGGAGGACTTATCCTCTGGGTATATATAGCACGTCTCAGGGGGTCAGAGGCCGTCTGTAAAAAGACTTAGCTATGTTGTAACAAACTAACCGTCACAAATCACAGAGACATGTCAATATCTTGATCAATACTCAATGAGGCAGGAACAAACTAGTTGGTCTATACTAGACCTAAGCTGTGCAGGATGATTTACTGCACTTTTCAGTAGTACAATTTGCAGCCAGCAAAAAAGTCTTTATTACGTAATTCAAGCACATTTGTACCCAGCTACATATTTTGGCGTTACATCAAACCATCTTCAGGCTAACGTAAATTGCATAATCACGTCAGATGTTGAGAACTGCTCTCTTCTGGGCTATTATGCAACGAGTAATGGTAATTCCTTAACGACGTTTCAGGGCAACCTCTCGATTCCAACTTACTCTTGAAGATGGGACAGATAAGGTGTCCTGAAATCGGTAAGGAAATACCACTATTTATTGTGTAATAGCCCAGATGAACGCAGTTATCATCTACTTCGCGGCGAAAGCCTAAATCACACATGTCAGATGTTGCTTGCATTTCCTGCGAAACGTAAGCTACAGCTGACATGCTTGAGGGACTAAATGTAACAGTCTAACACAACACAACAAAACTGTTGTGTTAGACTGTTACATTTAGTCCCTATATTACTTTACTAACACTTCGGGATGGAAAACATAAAATTCAATATTGACATGCTTGAGCTGCAGGTTCCGAAGGGATTGTGTATTATTTTCAACACAATGACAATATTTTAATAATAATAATAATAATAATAATAATAATAATAGCCAATGCCAGTACCCGCGTGGTCGAAGGCGTGGGATTGCGGCAACTTTATTGTTGGGATTGTGGTTTCGAATCTAGCCGGGGGCAGGGTTGTCTGTCGTGAGTGCTGTGGGTTGTCAGGTAGAGGTCTCTGCGTCGGTCTGATCGCTCGTCCAGAGGAGTCTTACCGAGTGTGGTGCGTCTGAGTGTGATCGTGAAGCTTCAATAATGAGGAAGCCCTGGCCTACAGGGGGTTGTTGCGCCATGAAAAAAATATATATAACAATAAGTTTTTTTAACATTGTTCATCGCCTTTCACCACATAAGAATTTTGCATATTCACTACTCCTTTAAAAACGTATTTCTAAGCAAGATCTGTACCGCGCATGTCAAAGTTCAACCTTCAGAATATTATAAGTAGGTTTTGAAACACGCACCTATTGATTGCGATTTTAATAACCTTGATTTTTAACTATATATTAATTACCAACTTGATGCGCTGATTATTATTTATTCGTGAAATATTATTCTCCTCTACATGTTTCGAGCCTCAAGTGCTCATCTTCAGGAGGATACAGTTGTATACATGCAGCCCATAATACTGTCACTCTCTATGAGAGTTCCTGGTGGCCTGTCGGTACACAGCTGTGTACCGACAGGCCACCAGGAACTCTCATAGAGAGTGACAGTACCATAGGCTGCATGTATACAACTGTATCCTCCTGAAGACGAGCACTTGATGCTCGAAACATGTAGAGGAAAATAATATTTTACGAATAAATAATAATCAGCGCATCAAGTTGGTAATTAATATATAGTCAATTCATGATGCACGGTCAGAAAAATATCAAGTTTTAATTTTTAACATTTCAATCCAATATGATCCACAGCTACAATGTAAGCCACTATACCTGTTATGAATGTTACAGCAGAAGGTTATAAGTAATGTGATACTAATGATGATTTGATACTTCCATTTGTAACAAACAGAGATCTGAATCTTCGACATTTCACATGCACGCCGTATATGATTTCTTTGTTTTCTTGTAGGACTTGATGAAGACATTTATAAAGCCGAAACATGTAGCTTTTGGTTACAAAAATATGTATTGTGTTCGAAGAATGGTTTTATTGGTTGTTACATATCAGCACGACGGGATGAACAACTTACAGCTGATTCTATGTAAAGGTGATATGAACATATGTTCGCACACGAGTCATACACTTTAGAAAAACTATGAACTTATAGGCTATATGCGGCACTAAGCAACATAACTTGCTTCAATGGCATTACCGAGAAGTAGTGACGACTGTAAACGATATCCAAAACCCCCAGGCCCATGCCGCTCTTGTACAGGTCCTCGAGGTTCCGAATGGAATCTGAAGTGGACTGGATCAAAGAAACAATGCAGGCAGAATAAGATGTATACAGAAATATAACAGCAATATATAACATGATGGAAATGATGCGCCCGGAGATACCGCGTGCTTCAAGTGTTGATCCTGAAAGAGGAAGAGATATATATGAGTAACCAATATTGCAACAAAGTACTTGCAAATGTAGGATAAAGAGAGATATTCACCTTGTTGGCAAACAGTTCCCAGAGACAGGAGAACAACATCACTCCAGTTCATGGTTTGTTGTTCATCCCCTTTTTCACAGAACTCCCACCTGAAGGCACAGTACAGCAGAAAGGAAATTAGGGCAATAAGAGCCGCACTGACCAGCCACACAGCACGGCTGAAGGGCAAAATAAAGATGTTTGTCGTGAAGGAGAGGGGTGGACGGCGAAAGAGAAAGACACTCCTGCAAGAGAGAGCGACAACTGTGAGTTGGGTTATGTGCAAGAACATGGTGTGTCCTCGTGTAGATACGAGGTAAAGACATTCGTTGAATGTCCTCGGTTCAGCGACCATCGCATTAGACTGATAAACGTATCGGACGGACTGCAGTCTAAAAAAGTTCTTCTCGTACCACTAACATTGGAACGGAAGATTAGCAGAAAATTCTTTCACTGAGAGAGATTTCATGGTACTGACGATTGCAAGTTCTTTCTGCATTGTCATATAAACACGTATGACAATTTATGGATCAATATGAACAGGAATGCTTCCCTAAGATGCTGGTGTCAGCCTACAGAACTACAGAGTTTTGCAACCCAGAAAATCGCAATCTTAACAATCATCACTCTAAAAGCATGAAAAATTATACAATTATTTTTGTTCTGCAAGTACAAAAAATTAAATTTTGGAAGGTGTTTGTGTCGCTCCGATACAAGTACCTGGTTGAGACGGGGGCAGCGATGAAATTAACAACGGGCAGACGCTCTTTGAGCAAAAACATGCCTGTGGACCCGACATCTGCCTCTTCCCGCTGCAGAAAGCCTGTGAGACCCGTCCAAGAGCCATTGATAGAGTGACCCCATGTGTTCGTAACTGTCATGTGAACACTGCAAATAATGTTCAGAAAGCTGTTATGTAATTAATTGTGTACAGGTGTACTACAATCCAGTTTTGTTATTTGTAGTTTTATGTCCCGGTAAGTCTACTGCTTTCCCCTCCTCTTATTGTTTATTCATAGCGCCATCAATGTGGGACAATTACACATTTTTGTTCGTCATGCCATTAAATACTTATGTACCGTCACAGGATATCTCCTTAACTGGAACCCCTTTATAAAAAAGAGTTGGTTTTGTTACACGATTAGAATTCTTATGGTGCAACGTGTAGTGGTACCTAAAACACTAACTTAATTATCATTTTTATTAGTATAAAAATCTTTTACGTTACTAAAGCTAATTACTGTTTACATACAAACTCCAAATTAAAAAAAAAATAAAAGTGAACATCAGGTATGTTGTGTTTATAGACGTATCATTCAAAAGGTGTTCACGCTAAGGTACTAGAAGGCAAAGCTATTCCTCTACTGGCCTGGCTTCCGAAAGATCGAGGCTCCCAGAATTTCTAGACAGTTGGCACATAAAAGTAGTAAGGTTGTCAGCCCTATGCATCGGCCACCTTTACTGCCAAGAAACATCCCTGGTACTCATTTCTGTTAGAGGCTGAGTCGACGTTAGGGCCATAGTACGGCCTAAAAGTTTAAGTCAATAAAAGATTGTAAGGACTCCATCGGGAATCGAACCCGCGGCCTTCCAGTTTGTAGCAGAGTACCTCATCCAACCGCGCTATGGTAAATGCCTGTACTGTGTTACAAATTTTGTAGAACGAAAATATATGAAATTAAACGCGTGTATCACGATAAATAAAAGGAGGCTTACATCAGACGGTTGTGAAACAAAATTCAATTTTTATGGTAATGTTTAAGTAGACTGTCAATACCAAATTTCAATTAGTTATTAGTTTTAAACATAAAATATTCGGGGAGACAGATATAACCTCCAAACTGTGTGTTCATTTTATCCATGCCATAAATTTTCAAGTAATAGCTGACAGTTATTTAGCAATTCAATAAATTTCCTATAGCCACAGCAACAAAACGTTAATCAATTTTAGTGCAAGAAGTTACCATTGATATATCTCGGGCTATTAAATTTCTTTACAGTGCATATTCTTGAGATATGTATTAACAAATCAGTTAAATACTGAGCGAAATTCAACAGTGTTCTCCGCTATTAGGTGTCCAATATCGAGCTCAAAACGACAGGTTGGTTTACAGTGTTCTATATTGCTTTTCATATGCCCCGCTATTCATTGGCGGCATTTGAACTTCGCAGATAAGAGACTGTCTGGAAAATTAATGTATTCCAGTTTGTTGGAATTCACAGGAATAGTCTGGATTACAAATATAATCTTCCTGCTAGGTCGCACCAAGTAGTAGTTACCACTCATGTTTCCAATTTGGAAGCACGCGGTTCGAATCTCGGCTGACGTATGGATTATCGTGAGAGGTTTGTATTTTATTGTCATCACATTGCACCCCCTCTGTGGTAAACTTCCAGAAGTGCAAGTAAATATAACAAATTCCAAAATACAGCATAATTTACTAACCAAATGGTGAAAATAACAAGATCATGAAACAACTTACTTACAAAATAAGTTTAAATACTTCGGGTTGGCTTCGTGTTAAAAAACACACCTCTGTCCCTAAACAATATATGAAAGGAAGACCAGCAACACAAGTGTAACACACGGAGTCAGCTTCGAACCCTTTGGCAGGGCCTAAGTAGTCGCCGAAGCAGAATTTTGCAACCAGTCCTAAACCTAATTTTTACAATGTAAACTGCTCAGACGACCAACCCAAATTGTCATCTACAAGACCAGTTTCAGGCCCCGGGTAGGGCAGGAAAAGGAAGGGGTAGAGGGGAAAACTGGTTTACACGGCGCAAGTCGTGTAAACCAGACTGCTTTTGCTCAAGTCATATGCAGAAAAAGTGAAGTAAAGAAATCCTTTAGTTTAACGGACATGTTGCTGCACAGAGTGTTTTGTATAGAGAGGATTATGTGAGCTGTGTAAAGCTAAAACGGCAGAAACCAGGGCCCATTTTAAATGAACAAAATGTGACTCTCTCCTGTGTTTAAATTGAAGGTGTCTTTTTAATACAGAAAAATGGTTTAACGTAAAAGGCCCAAAAAAACCATCAGAGTCCAAGAACTTTTAAAGATATAGATACTGATGTTCAGAAATTCATATAGAAGTGCTGGAAAATGGAAGCGGCAAGAGAAATGTGGCTCAGGGAAGTGGCCATTGGCTTCACTGAGACAAAAGTTAGAAGTGGCAAGGGAGTTGTGGCGTATGGCGGAGTAACGACCTGTAAGGTGATCAAACTAGTTTTATGGCGGGAAAGCGCTGGAGTTGGGCACGTTGCTATAGAGGAAAGGAACCTGAGAACGCCGGGTAAACTTCCGATCCAAGAGAAGTAAATATTCACCACATTAACTGTCGTAGAAGATGTAATGAAACAATGATTATAATTACATGGATTTAATCCATTTATTTTTTAGAACTTTTGAAGAAAAGCATAACACGAGTCCTGTAAGAACAGCTTATTCCTATTAGAATTTATGTTCTTTATTTGAGTATCCAGGCGTAAGTAATTATTTCTGGGGCTACTGTCACAGTAACGGTACGTTAAATATGCACAAAAGTCTTTTGGAGTTGTTTATTAAATATAGGGCTAATGACAATGTCAGTAGCTCAAACTGTAGAGCATTGAATTGGAGGACAATGGAAAGGATGTAGAAGGCAGTCATGGCTTACTTTGAGGCACTCTCCCACCATCTGCCTGGTGGTACTGGTGACAACCTCAAAAATCCCCAGACAGGATGGATGGTCTCCAGGTTATGTTACAAACAAGGGACCTTCAGAATACAAGGAATGTGCGCTACCTATTGCTTCATGCTATCAGTCTCTTGCTTCCTCATGCAATAACCGTTCATGTATCAGATGAAAATAAACTGGTATAAAATCACATACACGATTCTTTGACTGCTTGCCAATGAAGATGAAGGGACTTCTTCGCTCCACTTGCCTTTAGAACATAAAACATATGAAGATTCAGCTACACAGTCACATAAATGTACGACAGATTTATTATTATTATTATTATTAATCAGAAAGAATACAGTCTATAAGCTAATGTGATGCTTATACCAGTACGCTACGATACCATGTATTACTATGACGTGGTTGCGTGTTCATCTAGCGATGTCATCTCAGGTGCCTTGCAAGTCTAAAGACCAGCATTTTTTTAGTCTCGTAGTGTTTATAGGTTGTACGAGTAGCAGTGGCTCTAATATTGGACTGGGATGGGCTTCCATTTTGTTGTAATGTTTACTGATTTTTTTCGTGGATGACGTCACTTACGTAAGGGATGTTGAAGTCTGTGCGTAGAGTATGTTTTGTTATATACCAGGGTGCATTTGTTATGGCTCTGAGAAATTTGGATTGGGATCTCTGCATGATGACTTTGTTGGACTTGCTGGCGCAAACCCACAGTTCTATTCCATGTACGACAAATGGAAGTAAATATACGCTTACCTGGCATTGAGGATTTCAATCACATGCTTAAACTGTACATAGGTTGTTTTGGTGAAGGTGTCAATGTGCTTGTCAACATTGTCATCCAAATGGTCCAACGTGTTGTTGTCGGTTACCTGGAAAAAAAGAACAAGAAACTTTTGTAAACAAAATACTTTTATGTACGTGTGTTTTATATTTGGGAAGAAATTGACTCATCATAACACACAGTTTCCCCTGGACAGCACATATTCTTACCAACAATTCCCTTGAGGTCCACAGAAATATTCTTATGCATTCTTGTTTTCTAATGTTGCCGTTTTACATTACGTTTCTGAATGAAATTCTTATTTTCAAACAAAGTTGACTGCAGCTGCAGTACAAAATATTTATAAACACTTACCACCATGACTGCCTTTATTATTGTCTTGTGGAGGTTGAGTCTTCTTGAAGATATCAGGGGAGAAGTCGTCAAACGCACACCACGTTCCTCAGACCAGTCACCAATTCTTTTCTTCACAAGACCCTCTAATGCTCTGCGCTTGTACACTTCCAGTAGCAGGACTGTTTTCTCTGATACACGTCTTGCTATTGTTACATCACTGTCCAATAGGATGTTTAAATTCTCCAGAAAGGCATCCACATCATCTACAAATGAAACTGATCATTAATCACATTCCATTCTGTAAGATATGTAGAAAGGCGCTTGACCAACTCTTGCACCACATTATGCAGAACTCAATCAGTATCCAGTACTGAGGCGTCGCTATAATTATTTAATTCTTTCAATTGCATGAAATTTCACCTTGTGATTGTGAAGGAAATACCAGAACCAAAAAATCGCACTGTGTAAATGAGGCTACAGTCTTTGTTAATTATTATCTAGTTAACTGATTGACTGACTAAATAACGGACCAACAGTCTGACTAACCGAATAAATGACTGTCTACTTAACTGGCTAACTAACCGACTATCTGAATGACTAGCCAAAAGACTAACCACCTGCATAACTGACCAACTGCCTAAATGACTGTATAACTGACTGAGTATCTTACTGAATGCCTAACATACTGACTGAATAAGTGACTTTCCAAATTACTGAATAAATGGCAAAGTAAGTGACAAAATTACTACGTGACTAAATTATTAAATGACTCAATTAAAAACTTGCTAACTGGCTGACTAACTACTTGAAGACCTAAGTGACTATTTTATTGACTGGCTAACTGACTGGCCGATTTACAAACTAACTACAAATGACAGAGTCCTGCTGTACAAAGTTGGCCTGTGACAGTGCCGCTTTTGTTGAGATCAGCTCCGGGAAATAAAGGAAGAAGGTTTAGCGATATCAAGGACTTAGAAATCCAACTAAAAAGGATCAAAATTAACACAAGCGCATCTAGCCATTACCTGTTTTGATGTGACAACGTCATTTCTGTTAACACAACTAAATTATAAGGAGGTATTAAAAAAAAGAATGTCCACGTGATTGGGCACCTTAATAGGCTTAAGGCTTTCATGCAGACTTAATGTGTGCAGACATGGGCACCTCGATACTTGCTGAAACATACGTTTTGCAGTCTGTAGTCTGCAGCAACAAATCAGCCGTGGAAGATTTGTTGCAGTTTCGACTGCAGATTTGCACCTTACACGTGGAGAATTTCTTCCAGGCTTAGGTTTATACAGACTTGCCTTGAGAGAAATCTTCTCGTATAGGGACATCCTGATCAAGCTGGCAGTATTTTAGACTACTGGTTATTTTAGAACAACCCCTGAAGATGGGGGCCGATCCTGTCCCCGGAAATTAGTGTTGTAATTAATTACATAAATTTCATTACTTTAAACAATCGTAGGATGAATAAAGTTAATGAGTGTAGACGTAACATACCACTGTTAGAGACTTATACCTATAGATAATAGTATTAGGCCCACAAAGTGTTTCAGTTTGGAAAGTGGGCGAACAGTATGCAAAATTTCTCCTCGCCATGAAGAGCAGAAACGCTATGGGGCTCAGTGACGGTTACTTGGCCTAAGTTGATCATTGACTTACGTCTGCAGTTTAGTTCTAGTTTTGACGTAACTTATCTCCATGTCCGTTGCAAGCTTTCTTCATGCAGCACCAAACTGTCACTTACCGGCCATCGTGTGTGACCCGTAACCCGTCATTACGGTACCAGTGGTACGAGTTAGCAGACAAGCAGTTTCTAGACTCACGCACGACACTATCAAAATCAATAACGCACGGAATGAACAATATAAAGTTTACTCAGGCTTCTAGTATAGTGTAGCAGGATATTACACTTTCTAGTCAAGTGGTATCAGCATATATGCAATTTCTAGTTGTGGTATTAACAGATTTACAGTTTCTAGTACAGTGGTATCGGCAGATATGCAGTTTCTAGTAGAGTGGTATAAGTTAGCAGACTTGCAGGTCCTAATACAGTGGTATCAGTTAACAGGCTTGCAGTTCCTAATAGATTGGCATCAGTTAACGGGATTGCAGTTCCCAATACGGTGGTA
>JGI20166J26741_11607806_pt1 | contig 23267 bp, 20 predicted proteins | sample TergutCu122P5_FD_26741 | JGI IMG/M metagenome (IMG submission 26741)
ATTTTGTGTGACTGTTCGTTGTAGTGTTAAATGTTTCCCTTACTCGCACGCCCTGTAAAGCGTCACCTTGCTCTCCCCGCCAGGCTCTTTCAGCGCGTCCAGCATCGGTATGATCCGCCTGAAATGCGCGGACTGCATGTGCGCGTCCAGGTGCGCCCGGCTCTCCCAGGATTCCAGGAAGGCGAGGGAGGCGTCGTCGCTCGTGTCCTCGAACAGAGCGTAAGACAGGCAGCCGGCCTCCTTCCTGGTCTCCGCGGCCATCTCGCGGGCGAGCCGCTTGTATTCCTCAACGCATTCCTTTTTGACGCGGCTGACGGCCACTACGTTTATCATCGGAATCCTCCTTATTGTTGAGTTTCAGAGGGTACTCTCATTTTCCCGTGAAAACCACCTTCACGAACCTGTTCTTCCCCCGGCTGACCACGACCTCCCCGGTTCCGGCGACGACCCGGCCTATGTCCGTCTCGGGCTCGTTGTCCAGCTTGACCCCGCCGCCGGCGATGAGCCGCCTGGCGTCGCCCTTCGACGAGGCGAAGCCAATCGCGGCGACAAGATCGACAATACCTATGTCCCCGGCGGGCATCTCGACCCGGTCCATCCGCTCCGGCAGCCTCCGGCCGGCGACCTCCAGGTAGCGGTTTCTGGCGGCTTCCACGGCTTCGCGCCCGTGGTACAGCGCCGTGATCTCCGCGGCGTAGGCGAAGTGCGCCTCGCGGATGTCTTTTGCCATAAGGGCGGAGAACTCCGCCTCGGGAACGTCGGTCGTTAGCCTGAAATAGTCGCCCATAAGCGGATCCGGGACTTTCATGGCCTTCTCGAACATGATCTCCGGCGGCTCGTCGACGCCGATGTAGTTGTCCAGGGATTTGCCCATCTTCTCCGCGCCGTCCAGGCCCGGCAGGAGCGGGAACGCGATGACCACCTGCTGGGGCTGGCCGTAGTCGCGCTGAAGCTCGCGCCCGACGAGCATGTTGAATGTCTGGTCCGTGCCGCCGATTTCTATGTCGGCGCGGAGCGCCACCGAATCGTAGCCCTGCATCAGCGGATACAACAGCTCGTGCAGGCCGATCGGCGCTTTTTCGGCGTAGCGCTTGGCGAAATCGTCCCGCTCCAGCACTTGGGCAAGGGTGTATTTGGCGGTCAGCGTGAGCGTTTCGGCAAAGGTCAGCTTGGAGAGCCATTCGGAGTTGAAGACGATCGTGGTCTTTTCCACGTCCAGCATTTTGGAAACCTGTTTCAGGTAGCTCTCCGCGTTGGCGCGGGTCTGCTCAAAGGTCAGCGGCGAGCGCGTCTTGCTCCTGCCGGTCGGGTCGCCGACCATGCCGGTGTAATCGCCGATCAGGAACACGATCTCATGCCCCAGATCCTGCAGTAGCTTCATCTTGCGAAGCGGCACGCTGTGGCCTATGGTCAGGTTCGGCCTGCTGGGGTCGGCGCCGAACTTGACCCTCAGGCGCTTCCCGCTGAAAAGCCTTTCCTTCAGGGCGTCCTCGGAATAGATGGCCGCCGTTTCCCGTCGAAATATCTCAAAGACTTCCCGGATTTTATCGCTTTCCATGCGGATTCTCCTTTTAAACTACTTCACCAGGTCCATCAAAGCCGCCTTGGGCACCGCGCCGATGACTCTCTTGTAGAACTTCCCGTCCTTGAACGACACGATATTCGGGATGCTGGACACCTGAAACTCCATCGCTATCTCCGGGCACGCGTCCGTGTCCACCTTGCAGACCTCGAACCTGCCGCCGCTCTCCGCGGCCATTTCCTCCAGCACCGGCGCGATCATCCTGCACGGCCCGCACCACGTCGCGAAAAAGTCCACGATCACCGGTACCTTGCTGTTCGCGATTGTCTCATGGAAATTGGAGCTGTTCAATACCTTTACCGCCATTTCTATTCCTCCCTTAATATTTATTTATTATTATATCCCCCGCTAAGCCTCAATATCAGCATCTCCACTCCGAGCCTGTCTCCGACGAGCCCGGTCTTTACGGCCACGTCGGTCTCCAGGCAGTCTTCCAGGGCTTTTCTCATGTCCCGGAGCGTGCGCCCCGCGCCCTGGCGTAGGTATTCCTCCGCGGCAAAGCCCCGAAGCGACAGGCGGTCGGATATCTCCCCCATGCCGAACCCTTTCGCGGCGAGACCGGCGCATTGGAGCATTATCCGGAACTGCCTGGCGATCATGGATAGAATACGCAGGGGTTCTTCTCTCATTATGAGCATGTTGTTGTAAATGTCAAGGGCGGCCTTTACGTTTTTGCCGCCGACGGCGTCCGTTAGGTCGAACACGCGGGCCGCCAGGGACGGCGAGCACACGGCCCCGACGTCCGCAGCGGCGATTTCCCGCCTTTCCCCGACGTAGGCCGTTAGCTTGCCCAACTCGTTTTTAACGCTGTACATGTCCTGGGCGACAGTCCGCAGCAACACGGCGGCGCAGCTTCGCGTAAGGGTTTTGCCGGCTTTTTCCGCCTCGCCGCAGATCCAGTTTATCATATCCTTTTCGCCCGGGGTTTTGAACTCCGCGACCTCGCCCTGTTCGGCGAGTTTTTTGTAGAGCTTCCCGCGCCTGTCCACGCCGTCCTCCGCGAAAATCAAGGCGGTGCTCTCCGGCGTCTCGTCCAGAAAGCGGGCGATATGCTCCGAATCATCCTTTCGCCCGGGCGAAAAAAGCCCCGAGCCCGAGACGACGACGACCCGCGTTTCCGCCAGGAACGGCGCGGTCAAAGCGGCATCGATGATCTGCCGGGCAGGGACGGCCTTCCCCTCGAAAAAGTCGCGGTTCATCAGCTCGGCCCCCGGGGGGAGCAGCTTCGCGCAGATTTCGGCCAGGCGGCGGTTCACAAGGTATTTTTCGTCGCCGTACAGGAGGCGCGGCTTCATGGGGTCACCTTCCGTAAGATGTTTTCTATGGCGGCAGCATCGTGGTAACAACCATCCGCCGCGGCGGGCCTATGCCCCCGGCGCTTATAGTGACCGCCCCGCGGGACGCGGCGTCGTAGAGCGGTATGCCCCGCGACGCCATGTACAGCGCGGCTTCCGCGCTAACCCGGCTTCCGCCCGGGGCGGCGGCCCCCGCCACGGCGATTTCCGGGGCGGCGGCGTCCGTCAGCGCTTCCCATATGCCGGCCTTTCCGGGTAAAAAGAGCGCGTCGGCCGCCAGTTCGTTTCCGTATTTTATCACATCTTCCGGAGCCCAGTCCAGCCCCTCCGCGAACAGGACCGAAACCCCGTCCGCCGACGCCCGGAACGCGTACGCGCCGTCCCCGTCCGGGCCCATGACGTCGACTGTGATCCCGCCCAGCGTCACCGCGTCGCCGTCCCGGATCTCAGTCACCTCCGCCCCGGAGGGGTAGCCGGCGCCGCCTGGCGGGGCGAACAGGCGGCGGATCTTCTTTTCGCCGGCCAGGACGTTTGCCATCGCCGCGTCCGCGCCGTCCGCGCGGGACAGAAAAACCGCCGCGACGCTGTCGATCCCGAGATAGTCCAGATAGGCCGCCGGCGCGTTCTGCGTCAGGCCCGCGCCGAACAGCACGGCCTCGCGGCCGCGGACGGCGACCGCGCAACCGTCCCGCGGGGAGGCGGGTTCCGTCACGCGAAGCCCGCCTCCGTACCTGCCATAGGCGAAAAGCGCCGCCGCCGCGGCAAACAGGCAGAGAAACGCGCGCCTGCCGGTTTTGCCGGGTATGGGTTTCGACAGCCAGAGGGCGAGGGCCAATACGCACGCGTATGCCAGGATATAGAGCGGGACCCCGGGCCTCCCGGTCAAAAGGGCCGAAAAGGGCAGCGCCGTGAAAAAGCTGCATACATAATCGTAGAACCTCAGCAGATAGTACGCGGCCCCGCCGGCGAAGGAGGCCGCGGTCAGCGAAAAGAGCCCCGCGAAGCCGGCCGCTGTCGCGGCGACCATCAGCAAAGACGTCGTGGGCAGGATTATCATGTTGACCAATATGGAGTATGTCTGGAAGGTATAGAAATGCCAGCTCATCACCGGGAGCATCCCCAGAGTGGCCGCCGCGGACGACCCCGCGAGGCCCTTTGCCCTGCCGAGGCCGCCTTTGCCGAAGGCCCTCACCAACGGCGCGGCCAGCGCGGATATGCCGTATACCGCGGAAAACGACAGCTGGAAGCCGGCGTCCAGGAGGTAGAGAGGCTCGTATATCAGCAGGCACAGGCAGGCGAACGCGATCGACGACGTGAAATCCCGCTCCCTGTACAGGAGCCGCCCGACGATCACCACGGCGGACATGACGAGCGAGCGGACGGCCGGCATACCCGCGCCGGTCATCACGGTGTAGGCGGCCGCGAAAGCCAGCGTCAGCACGCCGCGGAGCCTGGAGCCGGTCAGGCGTTTCAGCAGGAAAAAGATCACGGCGGAGATTATGGTGACGTGCAGGCCGGAGACGCTCAGGATATGGTATATCCCGGCGGCGCGGTAGAGCTCCTGGGTGTATGCGTCGAGGCCCGACCTGTCGCCCAGCACGATGGACTTGACCAGCCCGGCCTCCTCCGGCGGGAAAATTGCGTCGTAGACCGCGCAAAGCCGCTCCCGGAAGGAATACAGCGCGAGCGCGGGGCTCCGGCGGACCTCGCCCTTGGACAGGACCGTCGGATACGCCTGATAATCCGTCTTCCGCGATTTATAGTACCAGTACGCGTCGAACCCGCCGGGAGCGGCCGCGTGTTCAAGCCGGGCGAGCTTACCCGAGAGCGTGACGGCCTGGCCGATCACCGCGCTTTCCCCGTCCGGAAAAGTCGCGGCTATTACAAAGGCGGTTTTGCGTCCGTCGGCCTCCAGGCATTTGAAGCGGATCGCCTGACGCCCGCCGCCCGTTTCGAAAACGTCGAGCACCACGCCCGACATGGTCAGGGTCTGCCCGGAATCCGCCAGAGCTTCCGCGGCGGGGTCGCGCGGGGCGGCGCTCCTGGCGGCCAAAAGCGCGCCGAGGGCGAAAAACAGCAGATAAGCCATAATATAGCGCCGCCCGGCGAAATACGCCATGAGGCCGGCCGCGCCCCCGAAGGCCAGGAAAACCAGCGCGAACGCCGCGAGGGAGCGCGAAAAGAGGGCCGCGAGCACCCCGCCCGCGAAAAACGCGAGCGCCCAGACGATCGGGCGGCGCCTCAACGCGTCTGTCATTGAGCGCCGCCCCGTATCGGCGAGGCGTCCCGCTCGACGGCCTTGCTGAGGTCGGCGGCGCCCCTGTACATGTCGATGGATTCGGAGTCCACCAGGAACTTGACCTTGTCGACGCCCGCCAGCTCCGTCAGGGAGTCGGCTATCGCCAGGACAGTCGTCTTGGGCAGGCACGCGCCGTCGGGGACCTTCGTCAGGAAGTCCGCGCTAAGGCTGACATAGCAGACGCCGTCCTCAGTCTTGACGTCCTGAAGCTTTATGTCGGGCGGGAGGACGGGATAGCTCCCGTCGTCCCGCGGCCCGGCGATCAGCTCTTTTACCACGTAGGAGGCCGTGTCCGTATCGGGGTTGACCTCGACATTGCGGTTCTCGGGAACCAGAACGTCGCCGTCCGCGTTCGTGAAATAGAGGACGAGGGTCTTGACCTCAGCCTTTGCCCACGGCAGGGACGGGTTCAGAACCAGGTCGTTCTTGGTGAGCAGGCCGATCGGCTCGCCCGTGCTGCCGGTGAGCTTCACGCCCTCCACATATATCTGCACGTTGCCGATAAACGGCAGGCCGGTCATCGTCCAGACAAAGCTCGCGCGGAAGAACAGCTCCTGGAGCGGGGTCATATCGCGGTATTCCTTCGAGAAATCCACCTCGAAGGTCTTGGTCGCGGCGTTGTCGGACATGGCCCGGATCGTGGGGCTGTCCCGGAGCTGCATGTTGTCCGGGTATGTCTTGGTCAGGTTTTTGTTCTTCGGCCCCTCCATGAACGCGTCCAGAACGCTGCCCGCGATTTCCGTGTCGGCCTCGCCGGTGATCGCGCGGTCCTCGTATTCGATCGTGTTTGTCGAGGAATTGAGAAAGTATACCCGCGCGGTCTCCTGGGAGACTTCCGGCTTTATCGCGCAATAGGGCAGAAGCGCCGTAAAGATAACGGCGGACAGGAATATGACCGGCAGTTTCAGGCGTTTGTGCGTAAGTATGGTTATGTATGAACGTTTCATAAAATTATCCCCCGCGCTTTTCGGAAACAAAGCAGTAGGCTCCAAAGACGAGGCCGCAGACGATCAAAACGATCGCGACGGTATCGGCAAACGCAAAATTCATGATGAAATCAATAGGGGTATAGGAACCTGTCGTCGTTTGAAATACAATCAGCGCAATTTTAGGCGTGACCTCGTTTATAACGCTCGTCATGACGAGAGTCGCTGCGCCCAAGAGAATGCCGATCATGCTCACAATAAATCCCGATTTTTTCATGGTTTGCCACCTTCCGGAAGGTTATGATTTGACAGTATGCTATCCAATGTCAAAAATAGTCGCGCCGCCATTCCCGCCTCACCGCCTGATCGGCACCCTGACCGTGAATATCGACCCCTCGTTCTCCTTGCTGACCACGCGGATGCCGCCGTTGTGCAGCAAAACGGCGGCGCGGGTGATGGCCAGGCCGAGGCCCGTGCCGCCCGTCTCCCTGTCCCTGGTCTTGTCCACGCGGTAGAACCTGTCGAAGATCTTCGGCAGTTCGTCCTCGGAGATGCCGATGCCCGTGTCGGACACCGTTATATAGGCGTCCTGGTGGTCGGCGTCCACGGCCACCCGGACCGTGCCCTCCGGCGGCGTGTATTTGACGCCGTTCTCCACGAGGTTGGTAATCGCCAGGGACAGCTTCACCTCGTCCGCGTCGATGGTGACCTCGCGGTTGCTCTCCAGGATCAGGTCTATGTGTTTCTCCTCGGCCAGCGGGGACAGGCGCTTCAGCACGCTCTCCAGCATCCTGTTCAGGTCGGTCTTGGCGATGTTCAGCGTCGTATCCTGCCTGTCCAGCTTGACCAGGTTAAGCAGGTCGCTTACGATATAGGTCATCCTGTCCACTTCGGAGGTTATGTCCCGGAGGAACTCGCGGTACATGTCCACGGGCACCGCCTCCTGGAGCAATATCGACTCCGACAGGACTTTTATCGAGCTCAGCGGCGTCCTGAGCTCGTGGGAGACGTTGGCGACGAAGTCCTCGCGGCTCTTCTCGCTTTTCTCGAGTTTTTCGGTCATCTCGTTGAAGGCCCGGCCCATTTTGGCGTACTCGTCGTGCCCTTTCACCGTCACCCGCTGGCTGAAATGCCCCTCGGCCACCCTCTGCACGACCTTCAGGATATTTTTCAGCGGCGCGATCAAAAGCGAAGAGGCCCCCAGAACGAGCACGATCATCACCATGGCCGCGAGCGCCGCGTAGAGGATGAGCTTTTGCTGAATGTCCGACACTGACGTAAAAATGTCGTCCACGGACGACACCAGCAGCACGGCCCCGACGATCTGCGCGTCGCCGTTTTCGACGGCGGCGGCCGCGTAGACGGCCTTTTCGGGCCGGCGGAGGGAGTAGCCGGTCTTTTTTTGAAGCGCGGTTATCACTTCGGGCACCAGAAGCGTCTTCCCGGTTTCGAGGCCGTTGGAGTCGGAGAGCGCCATGCAGCCGGAGTCGAACACCAAAATGCGGAAGCCCCCGTCGCGGCTCCTGGCGTTCAGGTCGACGTCCAGGTACCGCCTCGCGTCGGCGTCGGCGAGGTGGTCGAAGTAGCCGAGCCTGGAGACGCTGCCGGAGATGATGTTGGCCGTGGTCAGCATGGTTTTTCGCCTGTCGGCCTCGAAATAGTTCTCTATCGCGGTCGTGATCGTGCCGAAGAATATCAGAAGCGGCACGAAGCATATGAAAAGATACGCCAAAGACAGCTTCCAGCGCAGGCTGAAGAACCTATTCGAAGTAATAGCCAACACCCCATTTGGTGTAGAGGTATTTAGGGTCGCTCGGGTTCTCCTCTATCTTTTCCCGCAGCCGCCTGACGTGGACGTCCACAGTGCGCGCGTCGCCGGGGTAGTCCTTGCCCCAGACCGTGTTCAGAAGGTCCTCGCGGCTGTAGACCTTGCCGCGGTTGTCCATGAACAGGTCCAGCAGGTCGAACTCCCTGGCCGTGAGGTTGATCTCCGCGCCTTTAAGAAAGACGCGGCGGTCGTCCGGGTCGATCTCCAGGTCCCGGAGCCTCGTCCGGCGGTTGCGCTTTTCCGCGGCCTGCGTCGCGGCGTTTTTTTTCGCCATACGCCTCAGGATCGCCTTGATGCGCGCCTTAAGCTCGAGTATGTTGAACGGCTTGGTGATGTAGTCGTCCGCGCCGTAGTCCAGGCCCATGATCTTGTCCATATCCTCGCTCTTCGCCGTGACCATCAAAATGGGTATCGCGCTGAACTCCCGGATCTGCTGGCAGACTTCGAGGCCGCTGTATTTGGGGAGCATTACGTCCAGCAGCACCATGTCGTACTCGTTCGCGCGGACCAGGCGCATGGCCTCCTCCCCGTCATAGGCCGCGTCCACGGTCATCCCGTCCTGCTCGAGGCTGAATTTTATCCCCTTGACGATCAGCTTTTCGTCGTCCACCACCAGTATCCGGTTAGCCATGGCGATCCTCCTATTTTACCGTTATCAAATCCTTTATCTGCTCATACTTCGCGTCCCCGATGCCGGAGACGTTCTTAATGTCCGAAATATCCCCGAACGCGCCGTTTTTAGTCCTGTATTCGATGATCGCCTTCGCGGTCGCCGGGCCGATGCCGGGCAAGGCGTCCAGGCCGGCCTCGCCGGCGGTGTTTATGTTCACCGGCCCGGCGTTTTCGCCGCCGGCGTCCGCCGCTTGCGCCTCCTGTATCACGGGCACTTCGTCCTCACCGTCCCCGATTTTCGGCACGGTGATCTGCTCGCCGTCCGATAAGGGCGAGGCCAGGTTTATCCGCTCCAGATCGGCCTCGTCCGTGGCCCCGCCGGCCATGGTCAGCGCGTCGTTTACGCGGCTGCCCGCGTCGGCCTCGTATACGCCGGGGTTGACGACCTCGCCGGTTATGTAGACCACGATCTTGCCCGCCGGCGTTTCGTCGGGAACCGCCGCCTCCGCGGAGAACACGGCGTCGGAAGGGATTTCGGGGAGAGGGGCCTCCTTCCGGAGCACGTACACGTCCTTTCCCTGCGCCAGCCAGCCGCGCATATACAATATACCGGCGACCAGCACGACGAGCCCCGCGATGAACGGCGCCCTGCGCTCCCTGACGAATCTGAAGAGGATCCTGAAGGTTGACTTCATTAATCATTCACCCGATTTTTCACCAGCGGTGATTTTATCTTTTGCATTCGCATTGTACACGCGCTTGTTTTGTGTTATTATACATTAAGTGGTTTCGGAATTCCATAGGGATTACGCATAAGTTATTATTTTGTCCGCGGGAGCTTGTAATGCAAATGACGTTTATGAACAACACGCTTCTGAAAAACACGCTTTTGAAAACCATGTTCTTCATCCTGCTTCTGCCGCCGCCCGCGTTTCCGGCGTATCCGCCGGCCGCGGCCCGCGCCGCGTCAACGACCGGTTCCGGCATAGGCGTGGCTACCGTATCGCCGGCGGACGAAACGTCTCAGGACGAAACGCCGGCGGACGAAACGCCTCAGGGCGAAATGCCTCCGGCCAAAATACCGGCGGCCGAAATACCTAAATCCGTGGCGGGGGACGCGTCCGAACCCGTCCGGGCCCCCGACCCTCCGGAACTCGCCGCCGGCTCCGCCGTGCTTATGGACGCCGGGACCGGAAACGTCCTTTATTCGAAAAATATGTACGTCACCGAATACCCGGCGAGCGTCACGAAGGTGCTGACGGCGCTTCTGGCGCTCGAGGCCGGCGAGGACGATTTGGAACAGAGGATATCTTTCTCGCGCGACGCCGTGTACAGCCTGCCATACAACTCCAGCAACATCGCGATGAACGAGGGGGACACGCTCTCCCTGTCGGACGCGCTCTACGGCCTGCTGATGGCCTCGGCCAACGAGGTGGCCAACGCCGTCGCCGAACACTTCGGCGGCTCGGCAGAGGGCTTCGCGGACATGATGAACAGACGGGCCGCGGAGCTCGGCGCGAAAAACACCCACTTTGTGAACCCGAACGGCCTCCACGACCCCGACCACTACACCTGCGCCTACGACATGGCCCTGTTCATGCGGGAAGCCGTGAAGCACCCGTTCTTTGTCAAGGCGATCTCGACCGTCAGCTATAAGATCCCGCCCACCGAGACGCAGCCGCTGGAGCGTCCGCTGTATAACCAGGACAAGATGATAACGCCCGGCAAATACTTCTACGAGGGGGTCGTCGGCGGCAAAACGGGCTTTACCGACGAGGCGCAGCATACCTTGGTAACATACGCCGCGAAAGACGGGATCGGGCTCGTCGCGGTTGTCATGGACGAGGCCGGCATGGACCATTACACGGACACGGCGGCGCTGCTGGACTACGGCTTCGGCGGCTTTCACGAGGTCAGGCTTTTTGACGCGGCCGGCTACTCCGTTTTGGCGGACGTGGCACAGCCGTATGCGGACGGCGGCGGACATACCGTTAAGATAAAAGCGCGCGCGGAAGCCGGCGTCGAGGGGCTTTTCACACTCGGCGCGGACAAAAGCGCGGTCCGGCTCTCGCCGGAGTTCAAGTCCGGCCTGAAAGCGCCGATAGCCGAGGGCGACGAGATCGGGACCCTTTACGTTATGTACGGCGGCGCGGAACTCGCCAGCGTAAAACTCCTGGCCGCGGAGAGCGTTTCCCTGGAGCAAACGCAGACGCCTACCGCAGCCCCGGCGGCCCGTCAGGCGGCGGAAGAGCCGCCGGATAACGGAAACGCCGCCGGAGAGGCAACCGCGGTGGACGCCATCATGAACGCCATAAAGTGGATATTGATCATCGCGGGCGTCGTGATTTTCGGCCTCATTACGGCCGCCGTCTTTTTGCGCAGGGCAAGGCGCCGCCGCAGAAAAGCGCGCGCCCTCAGATACGCGCCGGGCGTCAGGGTCGGCGTCCGTCGGCCGCGCGCGGGCGAATGGAGCACGCGGCGGTACAGATAAACTTAAACAGGAGGGTAAATGTCAATGACTTCCATCGAAAGAGTGCAGCGTTTATTCGCCCACAAAAAGCCCGACCGCATCGGGCTGTACGAGCACTTCTGGGGCGACACCGGCGCGAAATGGGCGGCGGACGGCAAGATCAAAGAGTGCGAGGATTTATCCGGCCTGTACCCGTTCGACATCGGCATGGCCGGCTGGCCGAACATGGCCGTGGATATCGATTTCAAATGGGAGAAGATCGCCGAGGACGAGGATACCGTGACCGGCAAGGACGGCAACGGCGCGATCATGCGCCGCCACAAGAAGCACGATTCCACGCCGGAGCACATCGGCTTTACCGTCACCTGCAAAAAGGAGTGGGAGGAGTTCGCGAAGCCGAGGCTCACGTTCAGCGAGCGGCGGCTTGACTACGAAGCCTACCGCAAAGCCAAGGCCGAGACTGCCGAAAGGGGCAGGTTTTTCATGTGCTCGCACGGTATGCCGTTCGAGAACATGAAGGACCTCTGCGGGCACGAGCACATGCTGGTCGGCATGGCGCTCGAGCCGGAGTGGGTCTTCGACATGGCCAACACCTATATAGACCTTTATATCGCCTTGCTGTCCGACCTGTTCGCCAAGGAGGGCAAGCCGGACGGGATATTCGTCTACGAGGACATGGGCTTCAAGGAGCGCCCGTTCATGTCCCCCGCGATGTACAAAGAGCTGGTCATGCCCGCGCACAAAAAGTTCATGGACTTCGCGCACGGCATGAATCTGCCGGTGATGATGCACTCCTGCGGCTTCGTGGAGCCCCTACTGCCCTATATGGTCGAGGCCGGGATCGACGGGCTCCAGGCCATGGAGGTCAAGGCCGGGATGAACCTTCTGCGGATATATAAAAACTTCGGCGACAAGATCGCTTTGATGGGCGGGATCGACGTCCGCGAGCTGGAGTCCAACGACAGGAAGCGCATCGACGCCGAGCTCGGGGCGAAGATACCCGTCGTGAAAGAGGGCTTCGCCTACTTCCTGCACACGGATCACTCCGTGCCCAAGACGGTGGATTTCGAAACCTACGGGTATTTTGTGGAAAAAGGGCTTGAGCTGGGGACGTATTAATATTTCTTCACCACGCTGTAGTCCGCGTCCGCCTTGGCCTGGGAGAAAGCCATTTTGTATTTTTTGGCCGCGGCGTCGTACGTCGTGTCCATCTTGAACCACTTCCCGCCCAGCAGCGCCTCGTTCCAGGCGTGATAGCTCTCGACCTTGGTGCTGTAACCCATCTCCAGCCGGGTCGGGATGCCGGCGGAGCGCAGCGCGGCCGCGAACAGGGACGAGTAATCGTAGCAGATGCCCAGGTTCGTTTTGTAAGTGTCGTCGATCACCGGCAGATAACCGGAGAGCCGGCCCGCCGCGGCTTCCGCGGCCTTGTCGTAGTCGTAGGAGACGTTGTCGACGATGTAGCCGTAGACGAGGTCCAGCTTATCCTTAAGCCGGGCCCCGTCTTTTGTCAGCGCGGCGAAGCCTTTCATCGACTTCATTTCCGGCGCGAAATCGACGAGCTGGATGCTGTGCAGGTAAAGCTCCGCGTCGTCCGGCTCGTCGATGTTCACCGACGCCGTCGCGAAAGGGGAATAGGAATCCCCCGACAGGCCGCGCAAAACCGTGACGGTGTAGCCGCCCTTGCCCATCTGGAGCGGGAAGCGCGTCGGATCCTTGGTGAACAGGTCGTAGGTGTATTTTTCGTCGCCGTTTTTTATCATGACTTTGATTTTCTTCGAAAAATCGCCGGTATAGGTGACGGTCACGACGCCGGCGGAGGCCTTGGACGTGTCGATCGCGGCGGAGGGCGCGGCCGGGGCCGCGGCCGGGGCGAGGAACGTGATGAGCAGCGCCGCCGCGAAAAAGAACAGTTTTTTTCGCATAATTTCATTCCTTTGGGGTTTTCCGTTTACCTATTTTGCCCCGTCCGCTCGGTTTTATGTTTTTTCCGCTGTACTACGCCGCGCCGGCGTTTTTAATCCCCTCTATCGCCCGCCTGAACTGCGGGACCGCCAGCAGCGCGCAGGTTATGGCCATTTCGGGCAGTATGTACGAGAGATTGTAGACCGCCGAATAGAGAAAGACATTCTGGCCATTTGCGTAGCTTGCAAAAAACACGACGCCCGACATAAAGCTCATGCAGAACAGACACAGACAGCCGGCGACGTAGCCGGTGATCAATCCGTACCTTATGTGTCTGAAAAATCCAGCCACGCCGAGCGCCCCAAAAGCCAGCGGATAGTCCAGGAGGATCTGGACGGGATGCACCGCCGGGGTGGAGCTTATTGCAAACCGGAGCAGGCCCTCCGACACCCCGGCTAGTATCCCCGCCTCCGGGCCGAACCAGTAGCCGGCGAGGACGATGAACAGCATACTGCAAAGGGTGACGTCCCCGCCCTGCGGCATCTGGAACAGCTTGATCCTCGAGAGGATCAGGGCCATGGCGATGCAAATGGCGCAGTATGTAAGCGTCCTGACCGAAAACGGCTTCTTTCCAGCGATACCGGTTCTTACGCCGGCCTCCGCGCGCCGGCGCGACCTGGCGATTAGCCCGGCCCCCGTCAAAGCCAGAGCTGCCAGCGCCGCGAAGCCCGTGATCACATGGCCGGCGGTCGTATCCCAAAACATAAAAAGCCCCCCGTGTCGGATTGATTCGAAAATCCACAGGGGGCGCGGCAATACCCGAACCGGAAGCCGAAAACATTTACCCGGCGGCGAACCGGTTCGCCGTCGGCGAAACGGGGCCAAAGTTTTCCCGCATGGCAAATATACGCGAGCCGCTTTCCTTCGCCGGCATTATCCGGAGCAGGTACGGAGGGTAAGTTCTCAGCCGGCAAAGCCAGCACCCCTAGCGGAAGATCGTTGAACTGCGAATAGATTATAAGGCGCGCCCCGCGAAGTGTCAATTTTTTTCTTGCTTTTGGGCGCGGTTGCTTTTTTACTTTTTTACGCATTGACAATTCCGCATATACCGCATAAAATAATCCTATAATAGAAGCGCGCATGTCGCGTATAAGCGGCGGCCTGCCATTCTATCTCTAGCTAAAGTGCAAGAAATAGCCGACAAACCATGCCACTGGGTCGGCTATTTCTTTTTGGTAATGTATGTCAGGAGGGCCAAAAGCAGGCCCGCCGCTTTGATAATCGTGTCGACTATACCGGATGCTGAAAACATTTGCCGACGACAAGCCGATTCGACGAACGCTTCAGCGGCGAATCGGCGACAGAGGAGGCTAATGTTTTCGCACTCCGGTATATCTCATGCGCAGACATTCCATCACCTCCCTCGTAAAGCAAGATGAAAGATTCTTCACCCCCGAGGTAGGCAAGTCCTAACCGCCCCAAACGCGCGACATGCGCAAAAGCATTATAATCCGACATGAAACCGAATTCAAGCGTTATTGAATCCGCACGTCCCATGGCGGCCTCGTCACCGCGGGACGCCGGGGGCGGCTGCGGGACGCCCAGGGAGGACACCCAGTCCAGTTACCTGAATCTTCCGATAACTCGGGACGCTAAGGGCGGCGCAAAACAGCGGGACGCCGAGGGCGGCGTCCCCTACTTTATCAATCATGTCCCACGAAAATTTGCCGCACCCTCAAAAATCCGCTACCCCCGGATAAATCTAAAGATCCTCTTCTCCTCCGCGCCGGGATTGAGCTCCAGGATCCTGCCGCGTATTTTCCCGAAAGCCTCGTTTTCCGGTATCTCCGCCGCCAAAGCCAGCGTCTGCTCCCCGAAAAAGCTCTCCGGCGTGCAGAACACCATCGACTCCCAGCCGTAGTCCTCCCCTTTTCGCGAGACCTTGCGCCGGCCGCCGCATATCGTTATAAACATTTTCATCTGGAGCTCCAGCAGAGCGCGCTCGAATCCGGAGGCTTCCTCCCCGGCGAATCCCGCCTCGCGCCTAAGGTCGTGGGCCGGGACCTCCCCGCCCGCGGCGACCGCCTCGTATATGCGCCTGGCCTCGCGGCTGACGAGCCCGTCCGCGTAAGCGTCCCCGAACGTTCTGTCCCCGCGCCTGACGGCGGCGAAAAAGGGATACCACTCCTTGGTTATGTAACCGCTTTTTCTGAAAAAGACCTTCGCGTAGGCGATGTCGTCCCGTTCGTCCAGCACGCGCGTGCGCCACTGCCAGGGATCGGTCTCCGGGTCGCCGGTGTGCCAGCGGACGGGGGAGTCGTACGGCGCGGCTTCGTCCCAGGCCCAGGAGACGACGGAGAAAATGCCGTCGCCGTTCCCGCCGCCAAGGGAGAAGCCGGCGGAGAGGAGGGCGGAGACAAAATCGGAGAAACCGCGGATAAACGGTAAAGGCGGCATGGCATACCTCGCCGGTAATCATATTTTTTATCGCAGTGTCAATCTGCCTTGCCCTTCCCTAACCTCGCCAAAATCCTGTTTTTGAACACGAAAAACAGCACGGTTACAACCACGCAGACCCCTATGACGATCCCGACCAAAACGTAATTGCGCTCCAGGACGTGCGCGCCCAGGTATGTGGCCAGAATCTGCCCGGGCAGCCGCCCGGCGAACGAGATCAGAAAGAGCTTCCTGGCCTTCATGTCCGTCAGGCCTATGAAGTACGCGAAAAAGTCCTTGGGCGTGGGCAAAATGTAAAGAATAAGCAGCGCGACTGCGGATATATTGCTCGACAGCAGCTTTTCGATTTTATCGAGGCTATTTTCGCTGACGAACAGCGTGACGATGCGCCTGCCCAACAATCTGGACAGATAGAACGACACCGCGGTGCCGATCGTTATGCCGATGATCCCGGTGACAAGCCCGACCGGCAGGCCGTAGATCATGCCGCCGACGAACTGGACGATGACCGAGGGAATGAACGAGATGACCACCTGCAAGGTATGCAGGAGAGTCATGACCACTATGCCCGCGCCGCCGTAGGAAGTTATGAAGGCGCGGAGATTCTCGCCGGAGGACACCAGGTCGCCGGTGTTGACCTTGCCGAAGGTCCGGGTGTACATGACGCCGACCCAGACGAACAGGGCGATCAGGAGGAGGATAGCGGCGATGTTGATCCAGTCGCGAGTTTGGATTTTGCGTTTCAGCTTCATTACAACAGCTCCCCGTAACGCCTGACAAAAATCTTCTTGAACGCCGTCGCGAGCACCATATACAGGAAGATCGTCAGCGCCAGGTACCCGAAGTAGACCGGCGGCAGCGCCGCCAGGCCGAGCGCCCTGCCGAACGGCGTGAACGGGATCGACGTCAGCACGGCTATGCCGGTGAAGGTCATGAACGTGACGTAGGCCGACGCGCGGCTCTGGATGAACGGCAGCTTGGGAGTGCGTATCATGTGTATGACGAGCGTCTGGCTCCACATGGACTCCACGAACCACCCCGCCTGGAACAGGGCGATATATCCTATCTGCTCGGCGGTAAGGACGCCCGCGGCCGGCCCCGCGAGCTCGGTGAACGTCCGTCCGCCGAAGAACGCCGGGCATATCACGAAATACATCAGCAGATACGTCGTGATGTCGAAGACGGAGCTGGTCGGCCCTATCCAGACCATGAACTTGCCGACGGAAGCCGTTCCCCACTGCCTCGGCGTCCGCAGGAACTCCTTGTCCACATTGTCCCAGGGAATGGCCGTGCAGGACAGGTCGTAGATCAGGTTCAGCAAAATCAGGTGGATGGACATCATCGGCAGAAACGGCAGGAACGCGCTCGCCGCCAAAACGGAGAACATGTTGCCGAAGTTGGAGCTGGCCGTCATCTTGATGTACTTGATCATGTTGGCGTATGTCTTGCGGCCCTCGATTATGCCCTTTTCGAGGACCATCAGGTCTTTCTCGAGCAATATGACGCTGGCGGACTCCTTGGCTATGTCGACCGCGGTGTCCACGGATATGCCGACGTCGGAGGCCTTCATCGCCTCCGCGTCGTTGATGCCGTCGCCCATGTAACCCACGGAGTGGCCGTTCTTGCGCAAAAGCGTGATTATCCGCGCCTTCTGGCCGGGCGAAAGCTTGGCAAACACGCCGGTATTTTCGACCTCCCCGGCGAGACGCTCGTCGGTCATGTTCTCTATTTCGGAGCCCAGCAAAATGCGCTCGGCGGGTATCCCGACGTACTTGCAGATGCACCTGGTGACCTTCTCGTTGTCGCCGGTCAGCACCTTCACGCCGACGCCGTATTCCATAAGGGCGGCGACAGCCGCCTCCGTCGATTCCTTCGGCGGGTCGAGGAAGGCCAGGTAGCCGATAAGCACCATCTCCGCCTCGTCCGCCACGGAAAACGCCCCGACCGGCGACGGGCCGGTCTTGTGGGCGACGGCTATGACGCGCATACCGTCGTCGTTCAGCTCGTCGGCTTTCGCGAGGATGAAGTCCTTGATCTCGTCGGTCAGGGGCATGACCTCGCCGTTATACTCCGCGTAGGCGCAGACCGAGAGCATCTCCTCCACCGCGCCCTTGGTGATCATCTGTGTCTTGCCGCCGGCGTCCGCGACCACCACGCTCATCCTGCGGCGGGTGAAATCGAAAGGTATCTCGTCCACCTTCGTGTACTGCGTGGCCAGGCCCTGGAGGGCGGCGTTCTTCTCGCTCTCCTCGCCGGTCCGGTCGATGATCGCGTTGTCCATCAGGTTCTTCAGGCCGGTCTGGTAATAGCTGTTCAGAAAGGCGTGACGGAGGACGCGTGGGTCCTCCTCGCCGTTTATGTTTATGTGGTATTCCAGGACGACCCTGTCCTGGGTCAAAGTGCCGGTCTTGTCGGTGCACAGGATGTTGATGGAGCCGAGATTCTGTATGGCGTTGAGGTTTTTTATGATAGTCTTTTCCTTGGACATGGAGACCGCGCCCTTGGCCAGGCACGTCGTCACTATCATCGGCAGCATTTCGGGCGTGAGGCCAACGGCTATGGATATGGCGAACAAAAACGCGTCCATCCAGTTGCCCTTGGTTATGCCGTTTATCAGAAACACGAACGGCACCATGACCAGCATGAACCTGATTAGCACCCACGAGACGGAGTTGACGCCCTTCTCGAAGCTCGTCTTGACGGGCTTGTCGGCGTTCAGGTTCTTGGCGATGCCGCCGAGCATGGTGTCGTCGCCGGTCGCCACGACCACGCCGACGGCGCTTCCGCTTATGACCGTGCTGGACATGAACGCCAGCGTCGGATACTCCGTCAGGGCGTACTTTTTATTCTGGATCACCGGGAACTTCTCGACGCCCTCGCTTTCGCCGGTCAAGGCGGATTGGCTGACGAACAGGTCCTTCGCGCGGAGGATGCGCATGTCGGCCGGGACCATGTCGCCCGCGGAAAGGTGCACTATGTCCCCGACGACGACCTCTTCCAGGGGTATTTCTGTCTTGCCGGTCTCGACCCGCTCGACGCAGGTGGTGGTGTTGATGAGCTTGAGGAGGTTGTCGGCCGCGTTGCCGCTCCTGGTTTCCTGCACGAAGCGCAGGACGCCCGAGATTATGACCATCGTCATGATTATGACGACCGTCGTGAAGTCCCTGCCGCCGGCGGCCTGGCTAATGATGTCCGTATAGGCGGACACCAAGGCCAGGGCCAGCAAAATCGCCGTGAACGGGTTGATGAACGCGCCCAGGATACGCTTCGGGAGGGAAATCTTTTTGCCGTGGCTGACGAGGTTTTCGCCGTACTCGTCCCGGGCTTCCTCCACCTGGTCCTCGGTCAGGCCGGACTCGCCGGAGCCGAAGACCTGGTAAACGTCCTCCGCCCTGCCGCGCGCCGCCAGGCTGAGCCTCGTGTTGATCTCCTTCCTGTGCGCCGCCTCGAGCGCCGCCCTGCGCGCGCCCCTGCGGTTGTTTTTTCTCTTTTTCACCGCCGTCACCTCCGTTTGCCGCCAAAGTTTCCGCGTAAACTCCAAACCCTCGCCTTTATAGGGTATAGTCTCTCAACATTAAAACGATCCGATGTCATTCTGAGCGAAGCGCAGAATCTAAAGCCCCTTCGCTTCGCTCAGGGTGACGGATTGATGCGTATTCTCAAGTTGAACGGCTATACCGTATGCAGAAAACATTTGCCGACGACATAGACAGAGGAGGCTAATGTTTTCGCACTCCGGTATAGATTGGAGGCTATACGGACACATAATATTATAAACAAAAAGCCCTTGCCGGCACGGAGGCGCGACAAGGGAATTGATACCATTTCTCCGGCAAAAACGCGCCGGAAAACAGACCGTTCAACCTCGTTCAAGCTTCAACTTCACAGGGCTCAGAACTTTCGCTTCGCGAAAGCGGCTGGCGCCGCCGGACTTCTTTCCGGTTCTTAATGAAATTACGTTATCCTGCGCCTTGTTTTCGACGCAGACTGTTGACCGTCTCATAGTGTCTCCACCATTATGCGGCAGTAATCCGTATCCCTGTGGTAGCCTCACCTACCGAAATTGCAAACCCGCGCCCGGTTTGGGAACCGCGAAACGTCAGCTTCCCCGGGAACCGTTCTGCACAGTTCCTTGCGGGCGCCGGTTTGGGTTATTTTTTTGTCAATGTCCGGAACGCCTAGAGCTTACACCCGCCCAAACGCCTTGTCAAGCGAAATTTTTTTGCTTGCGCGGGAGACGGGGATACCTTATAATATGCGGTATGCGTTCCGTCCGGAACATTTTGGGCTGTCGCCAAGCGGTAAGGCACAGGACTTTGACTCCTGCATTCGCAAGTCCGAATCTTGCCAGCCCAGCTCTGGAAAACCCCGTCATACCAATCCGCATTTCAATCCGTTCTAAACTTCGCTTAAAACGCGAAACGCCCTCTGGCGTTTCGCGGCGCTCGTTTATAACGGTTTCAATTGCGGATTGGTATCAGGCAATATGACGGGGTTTTCCGTTTGCTATGATATTGTCGTTTCGTTTAACTATACCGGATGCAGAAAACATTTGCCGACGACGTAGACAGAGGAGGTTAATGTTTTCGCACTCCGGTATGCATACAACCGAACCTCATTTCGGCCTGCTCAGCGTCAGCGCGGAACTGAGGTCATAGTAAGAGGGCGAATCGTCCTGGTCCAGCGCGGCGATCTGCAGATACTCGCCGCCGGAGCCTGCGCCGTATTTATATTCGGCGACGACCTTGTCCCACGAAACGCCGTCGTAGTTGCCGCCGTTTACGCCGACCAACTGGCTGCGTATGTCCGTGAAGGTGATCTTGCCTATGGAGGCGGAATATTTGCCGGTAAAGTCCTCGTAGCCGATATAGGTGCTTCTGTATCCGAAGGTGCCGTCGGCGTTGAAAGTATACTCCGCGATCGCGGGATATTCGTCTCCGTAGGGCACGTCGGAACTCTCGAACCGCCATTTCCCAAGGATGTTGGCGTCGACGCCGGCCTGGGCCGCGGGTTTCGGCGTCGCCTGGGGCGCGGGCGCAGTCCCCGCCGCGGAGCTTTTATTTATCGCGGCCGTGAATACGCCCGTCACGAACGCCCGTATATCGGCGTCCTTCGCGGCGGAGAAACCTCCCACGACCTCGCCCAGAAAGCGGCCGTGGATAATATACTCTTCCGGGAACAGAGCGTTCGGCGCGTCCTCGCTGGCTTTATAGGCCTGCGCGTCCGCCTCGCTGGCGAACTCGAAAAACTGAAGGTGAAACTCGCCGCCCTTTGTGAAGGTCACCTCAAAGCCGCCGATAGGTTCCACGTCGGCCAATATGGAGGCTACGTAATCATCACTCACCTCGTAGCCCGTGTCTTTCGCCGCCTGCCTGAGCGCGGCCAGCGTCAGGCCGCCGCCCGTCTTCGCCGCGGGGGCGGGCGTCGGCGCCGCGGCCTGCTGATTTTTGCCGTAATCCAGATTTTTACCCTTGAGATTTCCCACCATACGGGCCGCGATGACGATGGCCTGCTCGCGGGTGGCGTTGGCGTAGCCCGCGGCTTCCTGGGCGCTCGTCGTGTTCTTCGGCGCGAAGGTGTTGCTGCCGACGCCGGCGATTATCCCGTTGGCCGCCATAAAGTAGACCGAGGGCTTCGCCCAGCCGCTGATGCTCGCGTCGTCGGCAAATTTCGCGGGCTGAGTGAAGTTCAGCGTGAAATTGCCGTCCGTCGCCAGCGTCCAGCCGGGGATATACGCGGCTTTCAATACGCGGGTCAGCATGGCCGCCGCCTGCTCGCGGTTGAGGACCGTGTTCGGGTCGAAGGTGGTCGCGCCGGTTCCCGCGGTTATGCCCACGTTGTAGGCTTTAAGCACCTCCGCGTCCTTCGTGTCGGTGAACGGGTTGGACGAGGCGGGCGAAGTCGTTTTGCCAGTCAGGTTTTCATACGCCTTGACCGAAACGGCCGCGAACTCCGCGCGGGTGATGGGCTTTGTCAGGTCCGCGCCGTTCAGTGAAGCAGGAATGAGGCCCATATCGGCGGCTTTCTGAAGCTCGGGAGTGGCCCAGGCGGAGGCGTTGGCCCAGGCGCCGGTGGCCGCGAATTTTGAGAAGTCTATATCTGGGCTGCCCGCGCCCGCCGAAAGCGTTACCGTCGGGTTCCATTCCGTTTCGGAGGACAGTACGATGCCGAACGCGTAATTTTCCGTAAATCCGCTTTTGGAAGCGCGGACGGCGTTAAGCCCCGGCACAGCCTTGAATGTGAAATTGCCGTCAGATCCCGCCGTTACGGTCGTACTTGTTCCAAGCAGCCTGACCGTCGCCCCCGGCTCGGTATTGCCGGAAAACTGCCCTGTAAACAAGTTCGGATTGTAGTTGATGAGCAGCTTGGCAAAGTCCACCGCGTAGCCGTCGCCGACGCCCGTAGTCTCGTCAATCGTAACGGCGAACTTGCCGGAGGAAATGTCAGAGTAAAAACCGGAAGGGATAACCGCTGAAATCATGTAGGAAGTCGGACCGCTTTGGTCCACCTGGTTGAGCAGTTCAGCGATGAACGGCGCGTCTTTCCCGTTGAGTGTTACGGTAAAATTGCTCCCGTGGGACAACGCCTGGAAATCGTCGATGCAAAGCTGAAGAAGAACGTTTTTCACCGAAACGCCGGAGAGGTTATAATTCATCGTGATCGTCAACGCCCCGTCACCATAGGCGTTTTGGGTGTCGCCGCCGCTTTTGTAGGATGAGTAGCAACTGGAATAGCCGTCATAAGTGGCGCCGTTCCAGCGGCTCCCCACATAGATGCGGTCTGTTCCCTGCGGGTCGGTCGCGTCCAACGCCCACGGATAGCCGTGCCCGCGCTGATCTTTTGCCGTGAACGGGTTGTAGCCGTTTGCGATGGCGCCGCTGTCGTTCAGCGCGTCGATGTCACCCGCGCGGACCATCAGTTCAGCTTCGCCCGTGTTATTGAGCGTTACCGTTTTTGCGCTCCAGTCGCCGTTGCTGGCGTCGGACGCCGCGCTGACGACGGCCGCCGGAAGCAGCGCCGCAGCCATTGCCAGCGCGAGAAACAGAGCGGTAAGTTTGCGTTTCATATGAAAGCCTCCTGATTTAGATTTCGGAAATTTAGATTTCGGAAATTTAGATTTCGGAATTAGTATTACCTTCCGCCGCCAAACGCTTCACATTATGTTTTGACAAAATTAGACAGCTATTATATAATTATCCCGTAAGCCGCCATACATATCGGGGGGATCATGTTGCGCCGGATTTCATCCAGACGGAAAAAGGCCAAGGCCAAAAATGAAATGCTCCTTTCCTATGAAAACTTTTTTCACGACGTGAAAACACCTCTCAACATAATGTTTTCATATATGCTGATGATGGACAAGCTCCCCGGCATTCCCGCCGAAGCCGCGGCCTATATGGCGGAGGTCAAGAAGAACTGGTACCGCGTGATAAAGCTCATCAACGACGCCAGCGACAGGACCAGAATCAACTGCGGCACCCTCATACCCAAGGTCAAAAACCAGGACATGGTCGCCCTTGCAAAGGAGATGGCCCAGGCCACCTCCCTGCTGGCCGTCAAGAAAAAAATCCGGCTCCGGTTCTGCGCAAACGCGGACGAAAAGGTCATGGCCGTGGACAAGAACATGGTCGAACGGATACTGCTGAACCTCCTGTCCAACGCCATCAAGTACACGCCGTCCGGCGGGGAAGTCTCCGTGACCGTCCACGACCTCAAAAACAAGGTGATCCTGACCGTCGCCGACAACGGGCGGGGCATCCCGGCGGACATACTGGACAGGATATTCGAGAGGAACGTCCGCGCGCCCGGGACGGAGAACCAGGAGGGCTCCGGCCTAGGCCTGTCGATCGTCAAGGAACTCGCGGAGGTCATGGGCGGGGAAGTCTCGATCAA
>JGI20166J26741_11608917_pt1 | contig 23248 bp, 19 predicted proteins | sample TergutCu122P5_FD_26741 | JGI IMG/M metagenome (IMG submission 26741)
GGCGGCGTCGCCGTCGAGATCGTCTGCCACTACACGCGCCCGGGGCTGACGGCCAGCCTGCCGCACGCCGCCGCCATGCTGGCCCTGGCGCGCCAAACCGGTGTGCCGGCCGTGTTGACGAACGCCGTGCGCTACCTGACGCCCGACGAGGCGGTGGCCGGCGACGTCCTCGATTCGGCCGCCCGCCTGCTGCCGCTCGGCGAGTTCGGCCCCCAGCCCAACGCTCAGGCCTGGCTCAAGCCGCCCGTCCAGATGCGAGCCATCGCCCATGACATCGCCGAGGCGGCCGGCTTGGAGCGCGGCACTGCCGATGCCCTGTTGGACGCCACCGAGGCGCTCGCGCAGCGCTGCGCGCTCGACGCGGAAGCCGACGTCGGCTGGCGGCAGCCGAAGACCCCGAGCCTGGCGGCTCTGCGCCTGGACGGCGACCCGGGCGCCATACTGACGGCCAAGTGCCGGGCCGGGCTGCCGTGGCGCTACCCCCACCCCACACCTGGGCAGCGCACCACGCTGCTGCGCCGCCTGGACGACGAGCTTGCCGTCATCGACCGCTTCGGGTTCGCCACCTACTTCTTGACGATCGCCGATATCGTCGCGATGATCCGCCGGATGGACGTGCGCGTCCAGGCCCGGGGCTCGGGCGCCGGATCGCTGGTCAACTACCTGCTCGGTATCTCCAGCGTCGACCCGGTCGAGCACGACCTGCTGTTCGAGCGCTTTCTGGGCGCGCAGCGCTCGACGCTGCCCGACATCGACATCGACGTCGAATCGGCCCGCCGGCACGACATCTGCGTCGCCATCGTCGACCGGTTCGGGCGCGAATCGACCAGCCTGATGGCGTCCCAGAACCAGTACCGGGCACGGGGCGCCGTCCGCGACGCCGGGGCCGCGCTCGGCATGGACGAACACGACATCGACAAGATAGCCAAAGCGCTGTGGCGCCTCGACGCCCACGAGTTGACGGACGCCCTGAGCAGTCGCCCCGAGCTGGCCGACGTCGCCCAGGCGGCCGGCCACGACCCGCAGATCGCCCGTCTGTTCGCCCTGGCCGGCATGATCGACCGGCTGCCCCGCCACGTCTCGATGCACCCGTGCGGCGTCATCGTCAGCGACGACAGCCTGTGGAACCGCACACCCACCCAGCCGTCCGGGCTGGGGCTCCTGATGAGCCAGTACGACAAGGACGACATCGACGACATGGGGCTGCTGAAGCTCGACGTGCTCGGGGTGCGCATGCAGTCGTCCATCGCCCACGCGCTGGCCGAGATCAAGCGCACCACCGGTCAGGTCGTCGACCTGGACGCCATCCCCCCAGACGATCCGGCCACGTTCTCACTGATCCGCACCACCAACACGCTCGGCATTTTCCAGATCGAATCACCTGGTCAACGCGAGCTGGTGGGCAAGATGCAGCCCGACCGCATGACCGACCTGATCGCCGACATCTCGCTGTTCCGCCCCGGCCCGATGAAGGGCAACATGGTGACGCCGTACATCGACGCCAAGCTTGGTTTCACGTCAACACCCGTGCTGCACCCCCGGTTCCGGTCGTTCCTGGCCGACGCCCACGGCGTCGTCATCTACCACGAACACGTGCTGCGCATCCTGCACGACACCATGGGTGTGACGCTGGCCGAAGCCGACGAATTGCGCCGCCAGCTGGGACGCGACGCCGACGCCATCGAAACCCGCTTCCGCGCCGCGGCGGCCGGCCGGCGCGACGATCGCGGGCGACCGATCTTTTCGCCGCGTCAGATCGACGACATCTGGGCGACGCTCAAGAGCTTCGGCAGCTTCGGGTTCTGCAAGGCCCACGCCTGCGCCTTCGCCGTCACCACGTATCAATCCGCCTGGCTGAAGACCCATCACACGGCCGCTTTCATCGCCGGTCTCCTGGAGCACGACCCAGGCATGTATCCCAGACGGCTGCTCATCGCCGAGGCCAGGCGGCTGGGCGTCAAAGTGGCGGGTGTCGACGTCAACCGTTCGGACGACCACTACCACCTGGACGACGAGGGAGTACGCGTGCCGTTCACGCAGATCTCGGGCATCACCCAGGCCGAGGTCGCCCGGCTGATCGCCCATCAACCGTATGCGTCCGTCGCCGACGTCGTCCGCCGGGCCCGGCCCAGCCGGTCCACCCTGACCAAGTTGGCGGCCGTCGGCGCCTTCGACTCTCTCCCCCCAACCGGCGCCGAGCAGAGCCCGGACGAGCGGGTCGCCGCCGAGCTGAGCATCCTGCACGCCGACATCACGGCCCACCTGATGGATCCCTGGCGCGCTTTCCTCGCCGAGTTGGGCGTCGTGCCGGCCGACCGGCTGATCGATCAGCGCAACAACTCGTCCGTGCTGGTCGCCGGCGTACGCGTCGCCTCGGGCACGCCGCCGACCAAGACCGGCCAGCGCGTCGTCTTCGTCTCTCTCGACGACGGCACCGGCGTCGCCGACATCGCGTTTTTCGACCAGGCCCAGCGCGACACCGGATCCCAGCTGTTCCAGGCCGACCTGATGCTGGTCCAGGGCCACACCCGCCGCACCGGCCCCAGGGGCATCTCCGTCACCGCCGAGATGGCCTGGGATCTCGACGCCATCGTCCAATCTCAGACGTTGTAGCCGATGTAGCGCAGCTGCTCGCGGCCGTCGTCGGTGATCATGTCCAGCGTCCAGGGCGGCAGCCATACCCAGTTGATGGTGACGGATTTCGCGACGTCGGCCAGGGCGGTCTGGGCGCCCCATTCGATCTGGTCCGTCAGCGGACAGGCCGCCGTGGTCAGGGTCATGTCGACCGTCACGTCGCCCTCCCCCTCGATCGTCACGCCGTAGACGAGCCCCAGGTCGACGACGTTGACGCCCAGCTCGGGGTCGACGACCTCCTTCAGGTACTCGAGCACCTTGTCTTCCGTCAGCTGGTCGCTCATGCGTCCTCCTGCCCATCCCTCGAACCGACCGCCCCGCTTCGCAGCAGCGCGTCACGCAAGGCCGACCAGGCCAGCATCGCGCACTTGACCCGCCCCGGGAACATCGCGACGCCCTGGAAGGCGATCGCGTCCTCCAGGCGGTCCTCGTCGGGCTCCCCCACCCCGCCGGACTCCATCATCGCCTGGAAGTCGTCGTACAGCGCCATCGTGTCTGCGACGCTGCGGCCGATCGCGAGGTCGGCCAGGATCGACGTCGACGCCTGCGAGATAGAGCAGCCGTCGCCCTGATAGCTGACGTCTTCGACGACACCGTCCGCCACGCGCACCCGCAGCGTCAGTTCGTCGCCGCAGCTGGGATTGACGTGGTGCACCTCGGCGTCGAACGGTTCGCGCAGCCCGCTGTGGTGCTTCTCGCGGTAGTGGTCCAGGATGATGTCCTGATACATCTCAGTGGCGTCCATCGCGGCCTCCCCCGTGGAAGAAGTCGCGCGCCCAGACGACGGCCTCGGCCAACTGGTCGATCTCGCGCTCCAGCGTGTAGACGCCGATCGAAGCCCGCGTCGACGATTGCACCCCGTATCGCTCGTGCACGGGCCGCGCGCAGTGGTGTCCCCCGCGCACCGCCACGCCCCGGGCGTCCAGCATCTGCATCAGGTCGTGCGGGTGCACCCCGTCGACGACGAAGGAGACAGCCCCGCCCCGGTCCGTGTCAGTCGACGGTCCGAGCAGCCGGACGCCCCCGATGTCGCGCAACCGTCCGATCGTGTAGCGCGTCAACTCAGCCTCATGGGCCGCCACGGCGTCCATGCCCAGGGCCGACATGTAGTCGATCGCGGCGCCCAGCCCGACGGCCTGCATTATCGGCGGCGTGCCGGCCTCGAAACGGGCGGGCGGGTCGGCGTATGTCGAGCCGTCCATGCGTACGATCTCGATCATCTCGCCGCCGCCCAGGAACGGCGGCAGCGTCGCGAGAAGCGTCCGCCGCCCCCACAACGCCCCGACGCCGGTCGGGGCGCCCAGCTTGTGCCCGGTGAACGCCAAGAGATCGGCGCCCAGCGCGCCGACATCCGTTGGACGCTGCGGGACGCCCTGGGCCCCGTCCACGACCAGCGCCGCCCCGACGGCGTGCGCCCGGCGGGCGATGTCGGCCACGGGGTTGACGGTGCCGAGAACATTCGACACCCAGGCGACCGACACGATCCTCGTGCGGTCGTTGATCAAGCCGTCGGCGGCCGCCCTATCCAGATCCAGGTGGCCGTCGTCCGTCACGTCGAACCAGCGCAGTGTCGCGCCGCTGCGCTGGCAGATCATCTGCCAGGGCACGATGTTGCTGTGGTGCTCCATGACCGAGATCACGACCTCGTCGCCCGGCCTGAGCGACGCCCCCAACGTCTGGGCCGCCAGGTTCAACGCCTCGGTGGCGTTCTTCGTGAACACGATCTCGTCGGGCCCGGCCGCGCCGATGAAGCCCGCCACCTTGGCCCGCGCCCCCTCGTAGGCCGCCGTCGCCTCGACGCCCAGCGTGTGCATTGCCCGGGCCACGTTCGCGTTGTGGTGCAGCGCGAAGTCCGCCACGGCCTCGATCACCGGGCGCGGCCGCTGCGCGGTGTTGGCCGAATCCAGATAGGCCAGCGGATGACCGTTGATCTGACGCGCCAACTCCGGATGGTCGGCGCGGACGGCCTCGACGTCATACATGCGCATCACTTCGCATAGCGCTCGTAGCCTTCCTTCTCGAGACGGTCGGCCAACTCCTTGCCGCCCTCCTCCACGACGCGCCCGTCGACGAAGATGTGGATGCGGCTGGGCACGGTGTAGTGGAGGATGCGGGAGTAGTGGGTGATCAGCAGCACCCCCCGGTCGCCCTGGGCGGCGTAGCGGTTGATGCCCTCGCCGACCTCGCGGACGGCGTCGATGTCGAGGCCCGAGTCGATCTCGTCCAGGATCGCGAAGCCGGGATCGAACAATTCGAGCTGCACGATCTCGTGGCGCTTCTTCTCGCCGCCCGAGAATCCCTCGTTGACCGAGCGCGTGGCGAAGCCGGCATCGAGGCCCAGCTTGCCCAGCGCGGCGTTGACCTGACTCGGCCAGGTTCGCACCTTCGGCGCCACGCCGCCGTCCAGGGCCGTCTTGGCCGTGCGCAGGAAGTTGGCGACGGACACCCCCGGCACCTCGACCGGGTACTGCATGCCCAGGAACAGCCCGGCCCGGGCGCGCGCGTCAGGCGTGAGGCCGACCAGGTCGACGCCGTCCAGCGTCACCGATCCCCCCGTGATGTGGTACTTGGGATGCCCGGCGATCGCATAGGCCAGCGTCGACTTGCCCGACCCGTTCGGACCCATGATGGCGTGGATTTCGCCGGCCGGGATCGTCAGGTCGACGCCGCGGAGGATCGGCTTCGGGCCAGTCTCGGTCTCCACATCGACCGTCAATTGCTTGATGACAAGGGTTGCCATGTCAGTGCTCCTCTTTCTTGGCGGCCCGGTCCAGCTCTGTTTCGACGGCTTCGCGCAGGCGCTGCTCGACGCCGGGGACGCCGATGCGGGCGATGATGTCGAAGAAGAACCCCTGCACGATCAGGCGCCGCGCCACGGGCTCCGGCAGGCCGCGCGATTCCAGATAGAACAGTTGCTCGTCGTCGAAGTGGCCCGTCGCGGACGAGTGCCCGGCTCGCACGATGTCGCCGGTCTCGATCTGCAGGTTCGGCACCGAATCGGCGGCGCAACCGGGGGTCAGCAGCAGGTTGCGGTTCGACTCGTACGAATCGGCGCCTCTGGCCGGGCGGCGGATCAGCACGTCGCCGACCCAGACGCTGCGGGCGCCGCCGCCCTGCAAGGCACCCCGGTAGTCGACCAGCGATGTCGTCTCGGGCCGGTTCTGATCGACGAAAAGCCGGTGCTCGTGGTGTTGGTGGTCGTCGGTCATGTGCAGGCCGAACAGTTCGGCCACCCCGCCCGGCGCCTCGTACGAGACGTTGTTCTGCAGCCGCACCAACGAGCCGCCGAACGTGGCGGCGATGTGCCGGTAATGGGCGTCCCGGCCCACGTGGGCCTGGTGGAACCCGGCGTGCAGCGCGTCGTCGTCCCACTCCTGCAGGCTGACGACCGTCAGGTCCGCCCCGTCGCCCACGGTGATCTCCACGTTGCCGATGAACGCCCCGCCGCCCGTGTGCCGCAGGACGACGACGCCGCGCCTGCCCGGCGCAACCCCGATGACGAGGCGCAGAGCCTGCGACCGGCCGTTGCCACGCACCGCGAAGACCACCGGTTCCGGGTCCGGCGCGTCGAGCCGCAGCGAATAGGCCTGGCGGACGCGGGCCGACGCGATGGCCGACGGCCGGTCGACCGGCACAAACCCGGACCGGGGCCCAGCGGGCAGGGACGTCGCCGCCCAGCCGCCGTCGCCCGCACCGTCGATCTCGATCGCCGGCTCGCCCCAGTCGGCCTCCGCGTCGAGCAGCGGGGCCATGCGCTTCATCGGCGTGAAGCGCCAGATCTCCTCGTGCCCCGTCGGCATCGGGTGGTCGGCGAGGTCGATGGGGGTGCCTTTCGGTTCGCTGATCAACCGACCGCCCCCTCCATCTGCATCTCGATCAACCGGTTCAGCTCGAGGGCGTACTCCATGGGAAGCTCTTTGGCGATCGGCTCGATGAAGCCGCGCACGATCATCGCCATGGCCTCCTCCTCGCTCAGCCCGCGGCTCATCAGGTAGAACAACTGATCCTCGCTGACGCGCGACACGGTGGCCTCGTGGGCCAGCGAGACGTCCTCCTCGCGGACGTCAGCGTAGGGGTAGGTGTCCGAGCGCGAGACGTCATCGACGAGCAGCGCGTCGCACCGGACGCTGCTGCGGGCCTTGTGCGCCCCCGGCTGCACGCGGATCAGACCCCGGTAGGCCGTCCGGCCGCCCTGCCGCGCCACCGACTTCGAGACGATCGACGACGAGGTGTTCGGCGCGAAATGGATCATCTTCGAGCCGGAATCCTGGAACTGGCCCGGGCCGGCGAAGGCCAGCGACAGCGTCTCGCCGCGAGCCCGTTCGCCCATGAGCCAGACGGCCGGGTACTTCATGGTGACCTTCGACCCGATGTTGCCGTCGACCCATTCCATCGTGGCCCCCTCGGCGCACGTGGCCCGCTTCGTCACCAGGTTGTACACGTTGTTCGACCAGTTCTGGATCGTCGAATAGCGCACGCGCGCGCCCCTCTTCACGACTATCTCGACGACGGCCGCGTGCAGCGAGTCAGACTTGTAGATCGGGGCCGTGCAGCCCTCGATGTAGTGCACGTAGGAGTCCTCGTCGGCGATTATCAGCGTGCGCTCGAACTGGCCCATGTTCTCGGTGTTGATGCGGAAGTAGGCCTGCAGGGGGATGTTGACGTGCACACCCGGGGGCACGTAGATGAACGAGCCGCCCGACCAAACCGCGGTGTTCAGCGCGGAGAACTTGTTGTCGCCGGCAGGCACGACGGACCCGAAGTATTTCTCGAACAGGCCGGGGTATTCCTTGAGCCCGGAATCCGTGTCGAGGAAGACGACGCCCTGGCGTTGCAGTTCGTCGTTGATCTTGTGGTAGACGACCTCCGATTCGTACTGCGCGGCGATGCCGGCGACGAGACGCTCCTGCTCGGCCTTCGGCAGGCCCAGCCGGTCGTAGGTGGCGCGGATGTCGGCCGGCAGGGCGTCCCAGCTCTGCGCCACGCGATCTGTCGGCCGCACGTAGTACTTGATCTCGTCGAAATCGATCTCCGTCAGATCGGCCCCCCAGGCGGGCAGCGGCTTCTTCCCGAACGTTTCCAGCGCCTTGAGGCGGCGGTCCAGCATCCACCCGGGCTCGTCCTTGATGGCCGATATGCCGCGCACGACGGCGTCGCTCAAGCCGCGCCGGGCCGCCGCCCCGGCCGCGTCCGGATCGTGCCAGCCGTACTTGTAGGCGCCCAAGTCGTCGACGCTCATCGCGGGTCTCCCGCCAGGGGGGCCCGGCGAACGGGCGTCGGGATGTGGGTCGTGCACACGCCGTCGCCGTGCGCGATGGTGGCCAGGCGCTGCACGTGCGAATCGAGCAGCGCCGCGATCAGACGGGTCTCGGCCTCGCACAGCTGCGGATAGCGCCGGGCGACGTCGGACACCGGGCAGTGGTGCTGCACCAGCTGCTCGCCCTGGCCCAACGGGCTGGCCTCGGCGGCGTAGCCGCAGGCGTCCAGGGCGGCCGCCAGGGCCGTGACGGCCGGCTGGCGCGGCGCCGCCGCCCGGATCGCCCCGAACGCGGCTCGCACCGGATCGAAATGAACCTCGGCCAGCGCCGACAGACATTCGGGGCCGACAGAGGCGACCAGTTGGGCGATCGCCTGGTCCGCGAGCTCGGCGTAGGCCTGATGGAACTGGTCGCGCCCGGCGTCGGTGATTCGGAACACCTTGGCCGGACGACCCCGCCCGGCCGACTGCCGGCGCCACGTTTGGCGCACGACGATCAGCCCCTCCGCCTCCAGAGCTTCGAGATGGCGCCGCACGGCGGCGGACGTCAGACCCAGCAGATGCGCCAACTGCGTGGCGGTATTCGCCTCCTGCGCCATGATGGCCCCGAGAACCCGCCGCCTGGTGGACGTCTCTACGGCGTCCGGCGTCTCGCGGACGGGCCCGGCTGTTTTCACAACAGAATTGTTGCATAATTCCGGGACCTGGGCAAGTCCGTCCACCGGCGCCAGCGAGTATGGTGGGAGCTCCAAGGAAAGGAGCCGCGATGGCAACCGATCGCCTGCGCGCCCTCAGCGGTGCCGGGGTCTCCATCTGGCTGGACGACCTGTCCCGGGCCCGCATCCAGTCCGGCCAGCTCACCAGCCTGATCGCCGATTCGTCCGTCAGCGGCGTCACGACCAATCCGACGATCTTTGCGGCGGCCTTCCAGGACATGAGCCTGTACGGTCAGCAGCTCGCCGCGCTCAAGGGCCGGCCGGTCGACGAGGTCATCCGCACGCTCATGGCGTCCGACGTCAAGGACGCCTGCCGGATCTTCGCACCCGTCTATGAGTCCACCAACGGCTACGACGGGCGCGTCTCCATCGAGGTCGAGCCCGGCTTGGCGCACGACGTCGCCGGCACGATCGCCCAGGCGGCGACGCTGCACGACCTGGTGGACGAGCCGAACGTGCTGATCAAGATCCCGGCGACGCGCGAGGGCTTGGGCGCGATCCGGGCCACGATCGCAGCCGGCATCAGCGTCAACGTCACCCTGATCTTCTCGCTGCAACGGTACCGCGACGTCATGGACGCCTACCTGTCGGGCCTGGAGGACGCCCTGGCCGCCGGCCGTGACATCTCACAGGTCCATTCGGTCGCGTCGTTCTTCGTGTCGCGCGTCGACACGGAGGTCGACAAGCGTCTGGAGGCCATCGGCACGCCGGCCGCCAAGAAGCTGCTGGGCCAGGCAGCCGTGGCCAACGCCCGGGCGGCCTTCGGCGAATACCTGGCCGTGTTCGGCTCCGACCGGTTCCGCGGTCTGCAGCGCCGCGGCGCCAACGAGCAACGGCCGCTCTGGGCGTCGACAGGAACCAAGAATCCGGCCTACCCCGACACGCTGTACGTGGCTGACCTGATCGCCCGGCCCTGCGTCAACACGATGCCCGAGAAGACCATGCAGGCCTTCGCCGATCATGGCGTGGTCAAGGCCGACACGATCACGCCGGAGATCATGCCCGCCCGCGCCATACTCGGCGAGCTCGCTAAGATTGGCATCGATTACGCCGACGTGACGCGTTTCCTCGAGGACGACGGAGTCGCCAAGTTCGTCGCGTCCTGGAACGAACTCGTCGCGGCCGTCCATGGCGCCGTGACCGGCAGTTAGGTGGTGCCATGACCATGCGGGTGCACCGCTACGGCGATGCCGGAATGCTCACGCAGGGCGTCGCCTCGTTCCTGGCGCGCCGCCTGACCGCGATCCAGACGCAACAGGCCGATGACATAAGGCTGTGTCTGTCGGACGGGCTGGGTGACATCTGCACGGCTCTCGGCGACCATCTCGACGCCGCGGCCATCGACCCGAACCGGATCGACCTGTGGTGGAGCGACGACGCCTTCGTCGATGTCACGGATCCGACGCGCGCGTCCACCAAGACACTGGCCGCCCTGGGCGCCGTGTTGCTGGCTCCGGGCAAGGTGCACCCCATGCCGACCCCGTCCGCCAACACCGACGTCGAGGACGCGGCGCTGTTGTACGCCAACGAGCTTGGCGACACGGCTTTCGACTTGACCATCCTGTCCGTCGCGCCGGACGGTCACGTGGCCGGCCTGACGCATCGCAACTCCGCCCAGCCGACCAATCGTTCGGTGATGAGTGTGCGGCACGCCGGCGGCGATCGTCTGACGCTGTCTTTGCCGACGCTGGCTCGCTCTGCCGCGGTGTGGTTCGTGGCGAGCGGCGACAAGACCGCCCCGGCTCTGGTCCGCATCGTGGCCGACGACACCGGTCTGCCGGCGGGCGCCCTGCGCGGTCGCGTGGAGACGCGTCTATTCGCCGATGAGGCCGCCGCCGCGCTGCTGCCCTGGCACACCTGCGAGCTGTGAGCGACTAGACGCTGGGGCCCGAGAAGTACCGGTAAAGGACCAAGAGGACGGCGATGCACGCCACCCAGAGGCCGCCGACGATAAGGGTCAGGCGGTCGAGATTGCGCTCGGCGATTGACACGCCACCCATGGCCGTCGACATGCCGCCGCCGAACAGATCGGACATGCCACCGCCGCGCGCCTTGTGCAGCAGGATGAAGCCGGTCAGGATCAGGCTCAGCAGAATCAGCACACCAGACAGCCAGTATTCAAGCGTCGTCATCATCGGAATCACGGTGCAAGCATACCGTACGCACGTCAGCGGCCGCCGCGCACGTACATCTTGCGCAGGGCGAAGTCGATGGCGGACGTCGGCAGCAACCGGCCCAGGCCGACCAACAGGTTGTAGTCGAGGCCGACCACGGAGTGAATGCCGGGACGGCGCCGTCGGGTCAGCGCCAGGATCTGCCTGGCGACCGCTTCCGGTGGGCGGCCGTTGCGCTCGTCGCGTTCCATGCGGGCGACCGACGCCAGACAAGCGTCGTGGAACGGCGACTCGGGGGCGGTCTCGAACGTCCGGCTGTCGGTGAAGGCCGTCTTGGTATCGCCCGGCTCGACCACCGCGACCCGCACGCCGGACCCCGCCAGCTCCATGGCCAGCGCGCGCCCGTAGGCCGCCAGTGCGGCCTTGCTGGACGAGTAGTGGGACTGGAAGGGGATGGGGAACATCGACGCCACCGAGCCGACCAATACGACCAGTCCGCGCCCGGCTGCCATCATCCCCGGCAGGAGGGCCCGGTTGACTCGCAGCACTCCGAAGTAGTTCGTCTCGAATTGGCGATGGGCGGCATCGTCCGGCGTGTCCGCAGCCGCCCCGGCGATGCCGATGCCGGCGGCATGCACGACAACGCCGACCGTGTCCAACTGTGCCATCGCGGCGTCAACGCTCGCGGACGAAGACACGTCCAGCGTCAGCGGAACGATGCATCCACCGCTCGCCAGCCCGGTGACGGCGGCCGGAGGGTGCCGCGAGGCCGCGAAGACGCGAAAACCGTTGTCGGCCAGCAGGCGGGCCGTGGCGAGGCCGATGCCGGAACTACCACCCGTGACCAGCGCGTCGCGGCCGTACCTGAACACGTCCATGCTCTCAAACCTCGCGCGACCAGTTATCTAGAAGAACTTCTTGCGCCACATGTAGAGGACCGCAATCCCCGCCAGCACGAATGAGCCACCGACCACCAGCGCGAAGCTCCAGAGATGGCCGGTCGCTGGTATCAGAGGATTCTCCACGTTCATGCCGTAGGCCGAAAAGATCATCGTCGGGATCGACAAGACGATCGTGGCCACGGCCAGCGTTTTCATGATCACGTTCTGGTTGTTCGAAATGACCGACGCGTAGGCGTCCATCATGCCGGACAGAATGCCCGAGTAGATGCCGGACATCTCCATGGCCTGCTCGTTTTCGATGATCGTGTCTTCCAGCAGTTCGTCGTCATCCGGGTATTTCTTCAGCGCGGGGGTGCGGACGAGCCGCTCGAGCACCCGCTGGTTCGACACCAGCGATGTATTGATGTAAACGAGCGACTTCTCGAGCTCGAGCATCTCGATCAATTCCTCGTTCCGGGTGGCGCGACGCAGGTTGGCCTCCTGGCGGTCGATCATCTTGTCGATGACGCGCAGCGCCGACAGGTAGGCACCCGCATTGTGCATCATGAGCTGCAGCGTGAAGCGGGTCTTCATGTACGTGCGGAAGTCGCGGATACGGCCCTTTTCGAACTCGGCTATCACCGAGACGCGCTCTGAGCACACGGTGATGATCAATTGCGAGGTGACGACAATGCCCAATGGGATCGTGACATACCACTTGCGACCCGACCGAAGCTCGGTGGTGGGCACGTCGACGAGGATCAACACGTAGCCGTCCTCGGCGGTGATGCGCGAACGTTCCTCGACGTCCAACGCGCTGCGCAGGTCGTCCGGGTCGATGCCGTACGTCTCGGCCAGATGGCTGATCTCGGCGGCCGTCGGATCGATCAGACTGATCCAAGCACCATCGCGGATCTCGTCAATCTGACTGAACTTCCCATCCGTATCAGATGCATAGATCGTCTGCATTTGCTCACCTCCGAGTTCACCCTACACTTTCGCGGCGGCGCTCAGCCAGTGCACATGTGCGCCCATGGACCCGCAACACCGCTACAGTTGTGGCATGAATCGCATCAGTCGCAGAGTCGCCCTAGTCCCACTGGTGTTCCTTCTGACGGGCTGCGTCAGCCTGAACGTCGGGGTCACGATTCACTCGGACGACAACATCAACGTCACCATGGATGTCGGCCTGCAGCAGGCGGTGGCCCAAGCCGCCGGCATCGACGACATGTGCAACACCATCCAGCAGGACGCCGCGTCGACCCCTTGGCCCGCGAACACCACGTTCAACAGCCATGTGGACAACGGCTACCTCATGTGCTCCATCTCCGGTACGGAGACGCTCGCGGACCTCAACACCGAAGGCTTCACCTTGACCCACAGCGACGGTGTCTACGCCTTCGCGATGGCGAGCAGCGGGCTGTCCATCCCAGACACGTCCGGCATGGGTGACCTCTCCACGCTGCTGACCAAGCTGTCAGTCTCGGTCACGTTCCCGGGACAGGTCTTGACCCACAACGGCTCGAGCACCGTCCACGGAACGACGGTGACGTGGACCAGCGTCAACGACCTGCTCGGTGTGGACGGCCTCAGCGCTTCCGGCAAGGACAAGGCGTCCTCGCCGATCCTGCTGATCCTCGGCATCCTCGCCGGTTTGGCCGTGATCGCGTTGGTCGTCGTGTTGCTGCTGGCGGCGCGCCGTCGCAAGGCAGCGGCCTACGCCCAGGCGGCCGCCTGGCAGGGCCAATACCAATACGGCCAGCCGGTCCCGTACATGGCGCCCCCTCCGCAGGCTCAGTGGGCTCAGCCGATGGCGACGCCACCCACCACGGCCACACCGCCCGTCGTACCGCCCGTCGTGCCGCCGGCGGCACCGCCGCCGAACCCGTTCAGCCGTCCGGTCTAGACCACCGGCAGGTCATAGAACCTGGTGATCAGGCCGAACTCGTCGGGGTCTAGGCTGGCGCCGCCCACCAGGGCGCCGTCGATGTCGGGCTCGGCCATCAGCGAGGCTATCGTGCCGGCCTTGACCGATCCGCCGTACAGCACGCGGATCTGGTCACCGGCGGCGGCCCCGTAGAGTCCCGCCACGCACCGCCGGATCGCCTGGCAGACCTCCTCGGCATCGGCCGGTGTCGCCACCTCACCGGTGCCGATGGCCCAGATGGGCTCGTAGGCGATCACCAACGACGCCAACGCTTCCGGCTTGACTCCGGTGAGCGCGGCCTCGACCTGGGCGACGGTGTGCTCGACGGCGCGACCCGCCTGACGGACGTCCAACGCCTCGCCAACGCAGATGATCGGCTGCAGGCCTTTGGCCAGGCACTGCAGGGCCTTCTGGTTGACGATGGCGTCGGTCTCGTCGTGGTATTGGCGGCGCTCCGAATGCCCGACGACCACGTACTTGACGCCGAGCTTGACCAGCATCGACGCTGCGATGTCGCCGGTGTAGGCGCCTTCGTCGTGCGGGCTGACGTCCTGGGCGCCCACGCCGATCGGCATCTTGTCCCCGTCGATCAGGATCTGCACGGTGCGCAGATCGGTGAACGGCGGAATCACGACGCACTCCGAGCGGTTCCGGTCGTAGTTGTGGTCCGTCAGACCCCACGCCAGCTTCTGCACCAGCCCCACAGCGTCAATGTGGTTCAGGTTCATCTTCCAGTTGCCGGCGATCAGCGGCAGACGGCCCATCATGCGCCTTCCAGGACGGCCAGGCCCGGCAGTTGCTTGCCCTCGAGATACTCGAGCGAAGCCCCGCCACCGGTCGAGATGTGGCCGAACTGGTCGTCGCGGAAGCCGAGTTCGCGCACGGCGGCGGCGGAATCGCCACCACCGACGACGGACAGGCCCTTGACCTCGGTCAACGCCTGCGCGACGGCCTTGGTGCCACCCGTGAACGCGGGAATCTCGAACACACCCATCGGGCCGTTCCAGAATGCAGTGGCCGCGCCCTTGATCGCGTCGGCGAACAGCGTCTCGGTCTTCGGGCCGATGTCGAGGCCGCCCTGGTCGGCCGGAATCTGGTCGACGGGCACTACCGTGACGTCGCCATCGACCGTGCGGGCCTCGAAGTCCATGCCCTTGGCGATGCGCACGTCGACCGGCAGGAGGATCTTCTTGCCCTGCGCCGCCGCCGAATCGAGGTAACCCTTGCACGTGGCGATGTTGTCAGGATCGAGGATCGAATTGCCCACCTCGATGCCCTTGGCCTTCAGGAACGTGTAGGCCATGCCGCCGCCGACGACGAGCGTGTCGGCCAGCTTCAGCAGGTTGTCGATGACCGCGAGCTTGTCGGCCACCTTGGCGCCGCCGAGCACGACGACGAACGGGCGCTTCGGATCGACGGTCAGCTGACGCAGCACGTCGACCTCCTTCTGCACCAGATAGCCGGCGTAGCTGGGACGCAGCTTGGCAATGTCGTAGACCGAGGCCTGCTTGCGGTGTACGACGCCGAAGCCGTCGGAGACGAAGACGTCGCCGAAGTCGGCGTACTTCGCGGCCAGGGCGGCGCGGGCGGCGTCGTCCTTGGACTCCTCGTCCGGCTCGTAGCGCACGTTCTCGCACATCGCGATCTGGCCGTCCTGCAGGGCGGCCACGGTCGCGTGGGCGGACGGTCCGACGACGTCCTGCGCCAGCGCCACCGGCTGTCCGAGCAACTCGGACAGACGGGCGGCGGCGGGCGCCAAGGAGTACTTCGGGTTGACCTCGCCCTTCGGGCGTCCCAGGTGAGCCAGGACGACCACCCGGGCGCCGCCCTTGAGCAGCTTGGTCAGCGTTGGCAGGGCGGCCCTGATGCGGCCGTCATCGGTGATGACGGTGCCGGACAGCGGCACGTTGAAATCGCAGCGAATCACCACGCGCAAACCGCGCAGGTCGGCGATCTGATCGATTGACTTCATCTCAGTACCCATCCCCTCACAGCTTCGAGGCCATGATGGCGGTCATGTCGACGAGGCGGCAGCTGTAGCCCCACTCGTTGTCGTACCAAGCCAGCACCTTGACCAGGTTGCCGATCACCTTGGTGGACTTGGCGTCGAAGATCGACGACGCCGAGTCACCGACGATGTCGGCCGACACGATCGGGTCTTCGGTGTACTCGAGGATGCCCTTGAGCGGGCCGTTGGCCGCGGCCTTGACGGCGGCGTTGATCTCCTCTACGGTGGTCTGCTTCGTCGACTGGAACGTGAGATCGGTGACGGAGCCCGTGGGCACCGGCACGCGCAGCGCGAAGCCGTCGAACTTGCCCTGGAGCTCGGGGATGACCAGCGCCACGGCCTGGGCGGCGCCCGTCTTGGTCGGGATGATCGACAGGGCGGCCGAGCGCGCGCGGCGCAGGTCCTTGTGCGGGCCGTCGACCAGGTTCTGGTCACCGGTGTACGCGTGGATCGTCGTCATGAGGCCGCGCTCGATGCCGAAGCTGTCCTGCAGCACCTTGGCCAACGGGGCGAGGCAGTTCGTGGTGCACGACGCGTTCGAGACGATGTTGTCCTTGGCCGGGTTGTAGTCCTTCTCGTTGACGCCGACAACGAACGTCGCGTCGACGTTGGTGCCGGGGGCCGACAGGATGACCTTCTTGGCGCCGCCGGCGAGGTGGGCCTTGGCCTTCTCGCCGTCGTTGAACTTGCCGGTGGACTCGACCACGATTTGCACACCGAGCTTGCCCCAGGGCAAGTTGGCCGGATCCTTCTCCTCGAAGACCAGGATCTTCTTGCCGTTGACCGTGATGGACGTCTCGTCCGACGTCACCGTGCCATTGAAGCGCCCCATGACCGAGTCGTACTTGAGCAGGTGCGCCAACGTCGCGTTGTCGGTCAGATCGTTGACGGCGACGACCTCGAGGTCGGCCCCCTTTTCTAGCAAAGCGCGGTAGAAGTTGCGGCCGATCCGGCCGAAGCCGTTGATGCCGATTTTGACTGTCATGAGGTTCTCCTTCGGATGAGATTTCGCGCCGGGCGGGTGTCGCCGACGCGGACGTTTGGCTCTGGTTCCACTGTACTAAAGCGCCTGCGCGCCTCCGTCTTGGGGGTGCCGATTGGCAAGGGCGCCTGCCGTGCGGCTACGAGACCTCGTCCAAAGCCGGCAACGCCGCGCTCGTGTCCGGTATTCCCGACGCGGCAGCGGCCTTGTCGGCCATCGCCAGCAACCGCCGGATCCTGCCCGCCACAGCGTCTTTCGTCAAGGGCGGATCGTGCAACTGCCCAAGATCCTCGAGGGAGGCCTGCTTGTGCTCCATGCGCAGCTCACCGGCGATGCGCAGGTGCTCGGGGATGTCGTCGCCGAGTATCTCCATGGCCCGCTCGACGCGCGCCCCCGCGGTCACCGCGGCCCGGGCGGAGCGGCGCAGGTTGGCGTCGTCGAAATTGGCCAGCCGGTTCGCCGTGCCCGTCACCTCGCGGCGGATGCGCCGGTCCTCCCACACCAGGACGGACTCGTGGGCACCCATCTTCGTCAGCAGGGCGGAGATCGCCTCACCGTCGCGCACGACCACGCGGTCGACGCCGCGCACCTCGCGCGACTTGGCCGGGATGCCCAGACGCCGGGCCGAACCGACCAACGCCAGGGCGGCCTCGGAACTGGGACAGGTGACCTCCAACGCCATCGATCGCCCCGGCTCGGTCAGCGAACCGCGGGCCAGGAAGGCGCCGCGCCAGGCGGCCACCTGGTCGGCAATGGCGCCGCTGACCACGGCCGGCGGCAGGCCGCGCACCGGACGTCCGTGCTGATCGATCAGACCGGTCTGGCGCGCCAGCGATTCGCCGTCCGCCACGAGGCGCACCATGTATCGCGTTCCGCGATGGATGCCCGACGCGTTGACGACGAGCAGCTCCGAATCGAGGCCGTAGACGTCGGTGACGATCGCGCGCAACCGGCGGGCCGTGGCTCCGGTGTCCAGGTCGGCCTCGACGACGATGTGGCCCGCGACCAGGTGGATGCCCCCGGCGAAGCGGAAGATAGCGACGGCCTCCGCCTTGCGGGCGCTCATGCGGACTTCGGAGAGTGTGGCCAGCTCGGCTTTCACCTGACTTGTCAACGCCATGCGTAGAATCATCCCACAATCTCCCCCGTCGCAGAATTCAGGGCCGCGGGCGGGGCGTCCCGCGCCAGCGTCGCGACGATGGCCTCGGCCGTCTGCGGGCCGATGCCGGGCAGGACGGCCAACTCGTCGACGGTCGCCTCGCGCAGCTTCTTCACGCTGGAATACGCTCCCCGGATAGTGGCCCGGCGCACGTCTCCCAGGCCGGGAACGCCGTCGAGCACCGACTCGACCATCGCCTTGCCCCGGCGCTCGCGGTGGAAGGCGATCGCGAAGCGGTGGGCCTCGTCCCGCACGCGCTGCAGCAGGAACAGGCCCTCGCTCGTGCGCGGCAGGATCACCGGATAGTCCTCGCCGGGCAGCCAGACCTCCTCAAGGCGCTTGGCCAGGCCGGCCAGCGCCACGTCGTGCACCCCGAGCCGCTCGAAGACGGCGCGCGCCGCGTTCACCTGGGGCAGCCCGCCGTCCACGACCACCAGGGACGGACGGTAGGCGAAACGCTTGGCCATGCCGTTTTCGCGCATCTCGGCCACGTCGTCCAGCAGGCGTCTGAAACGCCTTGTCAGCACCTCGTCCATCGCCGCCTCGTCGTTGCTGCCCTCGAAGCCGGCGATGATGAACCGGCGATACTCGGACTTGCGGGGCAGGCCGTCCTCGAAGACCACCATCGATCCGACGACGTTGGTGCCCTGCGTGTGCGAAATGTCGTAGCACTCGATCCGCAGCGGCGCGTCGTCCAGGCCGAGCGCCTCCTGCAGCTCGGCCAGCGCCTCGTTGCGGGCCGTCAGGTCGGTGCTGCGCCGCGCCTTGTGCTGCGCCAGCGTCTGGGCCGCGTTGCGGGCCACGGTGTCGAGCAGAATGCGCTTGTCGCCCCGTCGTGGCACGCGCAGCGACACCTTGGCGCCGCGCCGGTCGGTGAGCCATTCCGTCAGGGCCGGGGCCGCCGCCGGCAGCGCCGACACCAGCACCTCTGGCGGCACCGCCGCGGCGTCCTCGACCCCGTAGAACTGCAAGAGGAAGGCCTCCACCAGTCCGGCCTGGTCCTGATCGTCGGTCCGGTCGGCCACCCAGCCGCGCTCCCCCGCCACGCGGCCGTCGCGCACCTGGAAGATCTGGAACGCGACCTCCAGGGGATCCTCGCTCAGGGCGATCACATCGGCGTTCGCGCCGTCCGGCAGCACGATGGCGTTACGCTCCGACGCCTGTCGCAGCGCCGCCAGCGAATCGCGCAGCCTGGCGGCGCGTTCGAAGTCCTCCTCGGCCGCCGCCTGCGTCATCTGGGCCGTCAGCTTGGCCTCCAGCGCGCCGGAACGACCGGCCAGGAAACCCATGAGGTCGGCGGCGATCGCCCTGTGATCGTCCGCGCCGATCGCTCCGCTGCACGGCGCCGAGCACTTGCCGATGTGGGCCAGCAGGCACGGCCGGCCGGCTGCCTTGGCCCGGCGGAAGACACCGGACGAGCATGAGCGCATCGGAAACACCTGCAGCAGCAGGTCCAGCGTGTCGCGGATCGCCCAGGCCTGGCCGAACGGCCCGAAGTACCGCCACCCCGTCCTCTTGGCGCCGCGCCCGACGAACACCCGCGGGAACTCGTCGCTCCAGGTGACGGCGAGCCACGGGTACGACTTGTCGTCGCGGTACCTGATGTTGAAGCGCGGGTCGTACTGCTTGATCCAGGTGTACTCGAGCTGCAGCGATTCGAGTTCGTTCTGCACCACGGTCCACTCGACCCGCGAGGCGGCGAACACCATGCGCCGCGTGCGGGGATGCAGCGTCCCCGGGGCGCCGAAGTACGACGCCAGGCGCGCCCGCAGGTTCTTTGCCTTGCCGACGTAGATGACCTGGTCGCGCTCGTCCAGGAAGCGGTAGACGCCGGGATCGGTCGGGATCGTCCCCGCAGCGGGACGGTAGAGCGCCGGATCCATGCGTTCCAGCCTAACGTCACGGCATTCCTGCTAGGCTCAAGTCATTCCAGACTTGATGGACGACTGGGAGCATCCGGATGGCGATTCGGCGCCCAAGAAACGGGATGTCTGGGCAGTAGCCATCTTGATCCTGCTCCCGGTGGTCCTGGTAGCGCTCACCGCACTGTGGCTCAATGGCTTCTTGGGCATATTCGACCGCTTGTTTCACCGATGACCCGACCGGGCACGGCCTGCGGGCCGGTCATGCCAGGACATGACGCAGGAACTGGCCCGTGAACGACTCCGGGTTGGCAGCGACTTCCTCCGGAGTGCCTTCGGCAATGACGAGCCCACCACGGTTGCCGCCCTCCGGACCCATGTCGATGATCCAATCGGCCACCTTGATGACGTCCAGGTTGTGCTCGATCACGACGACGGTGTTGCCCTGGTCGACGAGGCGGTTGAGCACGGCCAACAGTTTGGCGATGTCGTCGAAGTGCAGGCCGGTCGTCGGTTCGTCCAGCACATAAAGGGTGCGCCCGGTCGACCGTTTCTGCAGCTCGGACGCCAGCTTGACGCGCTGCGCCTCGCCGCCCGACAGCGTGGTGGCCGGCTGGCCCAGCCTGACATAGCCGAGCCCGACCTCGTTGAGCGTGGCCAGGTGGCGGGCGATGGCCGGAATCGCGGCGAAGAACTCGACCGCCTGCTCGATCGGCATGTCCAGGACCTCGGCGATGGTCTTGCCCTTGTAGCGGACCTCGAGCGTCTCCCGGTTGTAGCGGGCGCCATGGCACACCTCGCACGGCACGTAGACGTCGGGCAGGAAGTTCATCTCGATCTTGATCGTGCCGTCGCCCATGCAGTTCTCGCAACGCCCGCCCCGCACGTTGAACGAGAACCGCCCGGGGGCGTAGCCGCGCATCTTGGCCTCGGGTGTGGCGGCGAACAGCGTGCGGATCTTGTCGAAGACCCCCGTGTAGGTGGCCGGGTTCGACCGCGGCGTACGACCGATCGGCGACTGATCGACGTGGATCACCTTGTCGATGCCCTCGATGCCCGTGATCGTGCGGTGGCGGCCCGGCACTGTCTTGGCACCCCAGATGCGAGCCGCCAACGCGTTGTAGAGGATTTGGTTGACCAACGTGGACTTGCCGGAGCCGGACACGCCGGTCACCGCGATGAACATGCCCAAGGGAAAACCGACGGTGATTTCGCGCAGGTTGTTCTCGGCGGCGCCGACAACTGTCACGCTGTCGCCATTGCCCGGGCGCCGGAGCGCGGGCAGCGGGATCGACTGGCGGCCGGCCAGGTAGGCCCCCGTGATGGAACGTGGCTCGGCCAGCAGGTCGTCCAGGCCGCCCGAGACCACGATTTCGCCGCCGTGCTCGCCCGCGCCCGGCCCGATGTCGACGATCCAGTCGGCCGAGCGGATCGTCTCCTCGTCGTGCTCGACCACGATCAGCGTGTTGCCCAGGTCCCGCAGGCGCAGCAGCGTTTCGATCAGACGCCGGTTGTCCCGCTGATGCAGGCCGATGCTGGGCTCGTCCAGCACGTAGAGCACGCCCGTCAGGCCCGACCCGATCTGCGTGGCCAGCCGGATGCGCTGCGCCTCGCCGCCCGACAACGACCCGGCCGCCCGGGACAACGTCAGGTAGTCGAGACCGACGTCCAGCAGAAACCTGAGGCGTTCGTGGATCTCCTTGATGACACGCTCGGCGATGGTCGCATCCCGCTTCGTCAGGCGCAGGCCGCCGAGGAAATCCCGCACCTCGCCGATGCTCAGCGCCGCCACCTGGGCGATGTTGCGGCCGCCGATCGTCACCGACAGCGAGGACGGCTTGAGCCGCTGCCCCTGGCAGTCGGCGCACGGGACCTCACGCATGTACGCGCCCCACCGCTCGCGGGCCGAATCCGTCTCGGCCTCGGCCTGGCGGCGCTTGATGTACGGCAGCACCCCCTCATAGCGCTGCGTGTAGGTCCGCGTCCGGCCGAAGCGGTTCCGGTAGGTCACGTACACCGGATCGGACACCCCGTTGAGCACCAGGCTGCGCACCGCCGCCGGCAGCTTCTCCCAAGGCGTGTCGACCGAGAAGCCGTTCTGCTGGGCCAGTCCCGCGAAGACGCGGTCGTAGTGCCCCGCCACCATCGGTGTCGACCAGGGCGCGATCGCGCGTTGGGACAGGCTCTTCGTGACGTCCGGGACGACGAGGCCCGGGTCGACCTCCAGGGTCGTGCCGAGTCCGGAGCAGCCCGGGCAGGCGCCCCACGGGCCGTTGAACGAGAACTGGCGCGGCTCCAGTTCGTCGATCGCGACGTCGTGGCCGTTAGGGCAGGCCAGGTGCATGGAAAAGCGGCGTTCGCGGTCAGGAGCCTTGGCCGACCGGTCCACGAAATCGATGGCGACGACCCCGCCGGTCAGGTTCAGGGCCGTCTCGACCGAGTCCGTCAGCCGTTGGCGCACCGACTCCTTGACGGACAACCGGTCGACCACCACATCGATGTCGTGCTTCTTCTGCTTGTCCAGCGCCGGCGCGTCGCCCAGGGCATAGGTCTCACCGTCGACCCGGGCACGCGAGAACCCCTGCCCGGCGAATCCGCGCAAGAGTTCGACGTACTCGCCCTTGCGGCCGCGCACAACGGGCGCCAACACCTGAAAGCGCGTGCCTTCTGGCATCTCGAGCAGCTGATCCACGATCTGCTGCGGCGTCTGCTTGCTGATCGGTTCACCACACACCGGACAGTGCGGCAGGCCGATGCGGGCGAAGAGCAGGCGCAGGTAGTCGTAGATCTCGGTGATCGTGCCGACGGTCGACCGCGGGTTGCGGCTTGTCGACTTCTGGTCGATCGACACAGCCGGCGACAGGCCCTCGACGAAGTCGACGGCCGGTTTGTCCATCTGTCCCAGGAACTGTCGCGCGTAGGCCGACAGCGACTCGACATACCGGCGCTGCCCCTCCGCGAAGATCGTGTCGAAGGCCAGCGAGGACTTGCCCGAACCGGACAGTCCGGTGAACACGATCATCGCCTCGCGCGGCAGCGAGACGGACACGTTGCGAAGGTTGTGTTCCCGGGCCCCGCGGATGATCAGGCGATCTGGCACGAAGACAATGTTAGCGGCCCGCCCGCGGCGGCCCTTTTGGTTTTTCACCGGCTTCGTGCTGGACTGGTCTTTCCAGCCCCAAGACCAGGAAGGCACGGCATGGCCGAGGACAGTCCCGATCTGTCCGCCTTGCGCGCGCGCCGTCAAGAGGTCACTCAGGCGCTGCTCGGCGACACGATCGGCCTGACCGACGAACAGTGGGGCGCCCCCAGCCGACTGCCGGGCTGGACGCGCGCCCACATCGCGTCGCACGTGGCCCGCAACGCCGATGGGCTGAGCCGCGTCGTGCGGCAGCTGCACGACGGGCAGCCCACCGGCCTGTACCCGGACTCGGCGACGGCCCGGACGGACATCGAACGCGGGTCGGAGCGCGGCGCCCTTGAATTGCAGATCGACCTGGACTCCAGCGCCGAGCGCCTGCACCGGGCGTTCAGCCAGTTGCTGAAGATGCGGCGCGACCAGCTCGTCCCGCTGACGCCGTCCCTGACGGTGCGGCTCGACGCCATCCCCGTGGTGCGGATGAACGAGGTCGTGCTGCACCACATCGACCTCGACGTCGGCTTCTCGTGGGGCGATGTGGGCGACGACGTGGCGGCCTGGCTGCTGGA